>ENA-ORDI01000537-ORDI01000537.1-marine-metagenome-genome-assembly--contig:-NODE-537-length-25405-cov-6.113392_pt1 | contig 25405 bp, 15 predicted proteins | sample MGYA00248628_ERZ508525 | MGnify/ENA primary metagenome ERZ508525 (study PRJEB26195, sample SAMN05422138) | marine metagenome | isolation source: East of Porto Seguro, South Atlantic Ocean | place... | reverse complement strand
AATTATTGATACCATACTTGTAGCGCGAAAAAAATGAAATCATCCGAGAAAAAACCCAAAAAGACTCAAATGCCTATCAAAAAAAATTCGCAGCATAGGGCATTGCCCAGGCCTACCGAAATAAAAGCATATTTGGACCAGCATGTTGTAGGCCAGGAACGGGCAAAGAAGATCATGGCTGTAGCAGTCCATAATCATTATAAGCGGATCCTTTTTCAGGATTTAGATGATGGTGTCAGATTAGAAAAAAGCAATATCCTGGTTCTCGGGCCCACAGGTACCGGTAAAACATTGATTGCCAAGACATTGGCAAATTTTCTCTCTGTTCCATTTGCCATTGCCGATGCCACAGCCCTAACCGAAGCCGGTTACGTAGGGGAGGATGTCGAAAATATTTTGGTGCGCCTTATACAGGTGGCCAACTATGACATTACCTTAGCTGAACAGGGTATCGTATACATTGATGAAATTGATAAAGTTGGCAAAAGGGCATCTGGCGCAAGTATTACCCGCGATGTATCAGGTGAGGGCGTGCAACAGGCATTACTAAAAATTCTTGAAGGGACTATCAGCAATGTGCCACCCAAGGGTGGTCGCAAACACCCCGAGCAGAGCCTCATACCAATTGATACACAAAATATTCTTTTCATTTGCGGAGGGACATTCGATGGCCTGACTGATATTATTTCCAGACGTGAAGGAAAAGCGGAGATCGGTTTTACCAAGGCCAATAAACGGCCGTTAAGTGAATCTGGTGCATCTTTAGATCTTCTGCGCCCTGAGGACCTGATCGAATTTGGATTTATTCCAGAATTAGTAGGACGGTTACCTGTCATATCTACCCTGGGAACTCTGAATGAAGAGGCGCTTTATAAGGTGCTTACGGAACCAAAAAATTCATTGATCAAACAGTACAAGAAGCTCTTCCGCATGGAAGGCATTAATCTTGAATTCAGGAAAGCGGCACTGGATGAGATAATTGCTCAAGCAATGGAACGTAAGGCAGGTGCCAGGGCATTACGCGCTGTCATGGAAGAGGCTATGATGGATATTATGTATCAGATCCCTGAAATGGATACTGTAGATAAAATAATCATTACCAAGAAAGTGATTAAAGATGGATCAAAACCCTTATATCGCTACAGACGTAAATCCGCTTAGCTAATTAAATATCGACTAAATATTGTACCAAGGTAAAGTAATGAAGAAATTCAATTTTATTATTTATGCCCTAGTAGTAATAACAACATTGAATGCCCAGTCAGATCGTGTTTCTGGTAAAATAAGAGGCCGGGTCATAGATAATGTTAGTAAAGATCCTTTAGCGGGTGCTAATGTGCTTGTTTTACCTGTTGAAAGTGGTCGGGGGACGATGACAAATGAGTATGGAGAATTTGTATTGCCAAATTTGATGACAGGTAAATATAATGTGAGAGTTTCTTATATGGGTTATGCATCGACGACCATACAAAATATTGATGTATCACCTGGCGGAACTACTAAAATTTTATTTTCACTCGGTATCGAAGCAATAGAAGGCCAAGAAGTTAATGTTGTAGCTGAGAGCATGGAAAATACTGTGGATGTAAAAACAGTGGTGACGCAGGTAAAGTATACAGGTGAACAGCTATACAAAATGCCGGTGTCAAATTTTACGGATGTTATAGCAAATGCTGGGGGTGTTGTAAAAACTGAGGCAGGCAGGTCTAGGGGTATTCATATGCGCGGTGGCCGCAGCGGTGAGGTAGCCTTTTATGTAGATGGAATTTTAACAAACGACCCTGTTGATCGCTCACAGGGTGTGCAAATTGATAAAGAAGCAATCGATGTACTTACCATATCCAAAGGTGGTTTTTCAGCTGAATTTGGTGAGGCGATGTCTGGTATTGTAACAGTTGTAACTAAATCGGGATCGAAGCAAGATTTTTCGGGAAATCTAATTTTTGAAACAGATCAATTAGCAAGTCATAATTCCAACTACAATAATAATTATGGTAAATACAACATCCAATTTGGTGGACCCTTCCCAGTACTAAAGAATTATTTGTCATTTTATTTATCTGGATCTTATGCAGGGAGGGATATTGCTAATCCCCGCTCTATAAAATTGCCTCATAGTACTTACACGCATCCTATGGGGATGGTTAAGTTAACATTCTCGCCGCCAACTTCAGGGTTTAATGCGGTATTATCCGCTTCATTTGATGATAAAGAAACCGAAAACTATAGCCATAGTATTAGTAAAGGTGATTGGTTAAGAGATTATTATAAAACTTTTGAAGGTAGTCGCCGGCTTAGTTTACAGTTTCAGAATACACTGGGTAAAAATACTGCGTGGCGTTTGATGATATCTACATTCGAGCATTATGAAAACTATGGCTCAGGAGAAAATACTTCTTATAAAGACTTTCACTATTTGTCTACTAGGCTTGACTGGGTTAATTATGCCATGGATAATGGCTGGTATGATCCAAAAACTCGCCTGTGGAAGGAATTAACCGACAATAATGGGCTACCATTAATATCGGTTAATTATTTTGTTATTGATGATTTATCAGGTGGAACAGATAATGATCCTGTACAACTGAGTAACCTGCCATACGAGGAACAGGCATTTTACTATTACTATTATACGCAAGGAAATCAATTTGATTTTGCAACTAGTAAGTGGAGTTCCGAAGCCGAAAAAGTTGTAGCCTATAATCAGCGTTGGCATGAAGCAGGAACTTGGTACATACCTGCTTTTTTAGATGAAGAATCAAAAAATTATGATTTATCTGATACAATAGCATATTTTAAAGAATTTGATGAAAGTGAATATGCTAGTTATTTATTTGGTGATGATGATTTTCAAAGGAGCCATAATCTATGGGCATATCTTGGAAATATGCATAATGGATGGTATTACGATAGAGATATGTTCAATGTCTATACCTATGGACCGGGTCGCCCACGGAGTCACAAATCTATTAGTTCCCATTCAAGTCTGGAATTTCAATTAAATACCCAATGGAGTCTCAGAAATGCAGCGAAATTTGGTATTAAAGCGACAGCAAGTACAATGGATTACCGAGATATTCAATTTGCAAATCAAAACCCATATTTTGATTCTTATTATTATGAGCCGTTATCCGGGTCTGCTTATGCAGAGAATGGTTTCGAAAATAATGACTTTATACTAATGACAGGATTACGCTGGGATTATTTTGATCCCAATGTGCAATCTCTGAAAACTAGTTTATTGGTTGACGACGGTGTAGTCGAGCGTCAGCCTGCCGATATAAAAATAAAGTTAAGCCCTAGACTGGGTATTAATTTTAACGCTTCGGATAAAACTGCAATTTATACAAACTATGGTTATTTTGTTCAATTTCCGCAGTATTCTGAAATGTACCAGAATATATATGCCGATATATCAAGCGGCCTACCTCTTGTAGGAAATCCAAATATCACACCTGAGGAGACCATTCAATACCAGTTTGGTCTGGCACATAGATTTTCAGAGAGTTTGAGCTTTGAGATTGTTTCATTTTTCAAAGATCAAATGAATCTGGCAACAAATCGTACCTACCCAGTTTTAATTGACGGCCAGGTTGCTACTGTAACTGTAATGGAAATGGAAGATTATGCTAAAATAAAGGGGTTAGAATTCAAATTGAAATTGAACAATTTTAGTAATTTAACTGGTGATATTGATTATACATGGATGTCTGCTAAGGGTACTGGTTCCAGCAATAGAGAATATTATTATCTTTATATTTTTGACTCAGATCGGCCATTGCCGGTCAAAGAATATCCAATGGAATTTGATTTAACCCATTCACTAAAGTTTAACCTTAATTATTATCTACCTAAGACAAACAATAGCAGTTTCACTGGGGATCTCTTAAGTGATTGGAATTTCAATTTTCAGGGCAATTTAGCTTCTGGCGCACCGTACACACCAACAGATATTTATGGTAAAGCACAAGAAATCGGCTCAAAAAGAATGCCTGGATATAAATCATTAGATATGCGGGTAGAAAAATATTTCAACAAAATTAGTGCATATTTTGATATTAGAAATTTGTTCAACTGGATTAATACCACTTACGTATACTCCTACAGTGGTGAGCCTGACACCAATGGCAGGCCTCCTGTTTTCGAAAGGAGCCGCTATACACCCTTCATTGGAGATACCAATCCTATTACGGGTAATATAATTTCATCGGCAGAAGAGGCTTATGATTCCCATTTAACTTTGTGGAAAAGTTTATTAAATAATCCGTATAATTATTCATCAGCCAGATATTTCCATTTTGGAATAAACCTCTGGTTATAATTTAACGGTATTTCCCCTTGATAATTTTTAGATTTACCATTATCACCTTTTTTGCCACAATCCTGGTTGGTAAAGAAACAATGCAATCAAATAAACTATTACCAACCAGACAATTATATAAAACAACCAATTATGATCAGGTACCGGATCCAGTATTGTCCTGGGTTGGCGCCGGGTTTTTCACACAGTATACAATTAGTAACACGGGCCAAAGCGGCGTCTTTGAATCTCCTCCTGGCTGGAATGGTTACAATGGTGAATTTCCGATCGGTTACGGTGCATATAATGGTAGAACAGGTGAGTTTCCAAATGGCACTAATCAATTCTATACTTGGGGTGCTGGTTTATGGATTGGCGGGAAATCAGAATATTTTAATACTCCAGAGGATAGATCAATAACAATTGGCAATAAAACAATTGAAAATGTTCGTGTAGCGACTACAGCATATTATTCTGAAATGAGTTCGATATCCAAGCTTTGGCAATCCAACCAACTTATTTCGGCTGTCTCAGATGGAAAGCTTGAAGAAAATAAAGGCGAATATTTATTTGGTCAAAAAAACAAGACAGTCGAAGAATACCAGGATATTTGGGCATATTTTGAACCACAACCTGGGGATTATCATAATCCAGCTAGTGATACAATATTTCGCCTAGATTTTGAAAATGTAAACAAGCGTAGAAATAAATTCCTAGCAACTAGTTCTTTAGGGTTGGATAGCAGTTTGTTATTACTTGACCCGTTTCGTGAGGATGAGAATGGAAATATTCGAGGAGATATTATATCGGATGAAGACACCTATTGCGTTTTTGGGGATTATTTGAATGAAAGAGATGGAAAATTCCTGTGGAATAGAGGTTATGATACCCGCGGATTGGGAATCAAGGTTGAACAACAGACCTATTCTTGGGCGACAGATGATTATCTTTACATAAATTATAAGATTACCAATATGAATGATTTTCCCTTAGATAGTATTTATGTAGGCTATTTTATGGATAATGATGTGGGCTATGCAGATGATGATTTAATTGGATTTGATCGTTCCTTAAATCTTGGCTATTCATATGATTCTGATTCTGAAGAGTCGGGGTGGATCGCTCCGGCTGGTTATCTGGGGTCTGTTTTCGTTGAAACGCCAGTTGATTCTATTGGCGATCCCTCAAAAGGAGTACCCCCCGCTGGAAATCAATTAAATAATTGGCAGATTGGTTTAACGGGTTTTCAGACATGGATTCGATCTGATCTGGGGCAAAGCGAAGGACATCCTGGCGACGTCGATGATGACGAGATGGACCATATTAAATATTTTCAATTATCAATGGTCGATAGTTTTGAAGTGTTTGAAGAGCCACAAGACGTAAGACAACTGGCAACAAGTGGACCAGTGATTAGATTAGATCCCGGTAATTCAATTATTGTAACTGTCGCTCTAGTAGCTGGATCTTCGTTATCTGATTTGAAAAAAAATACTCAATCAGCAATTGATAAATTCAATTCTGGCTACATAGGCGCGGAAGCGCCACCGTCGCCAAAACTTAATGGACAACCCGCTCACAAGGCTGTTTATTTGTCATGGGATAATTTCCCTGAAACTGTAATCGATCCTTTCACTGGATTAGCTGATTTTGCAGGTTATAGAGTTTATAGATCGCTTTCCGGGCTTCAAAATGATTGGACCTTACTCGCAGATTATGATGTAGCTGGTGATTCATCAGAATGGTCAGGTATTGTAGAATATTCAAAAGGAACTTCAAACGCAATTTCTAAATTTATTGGGCCATTGGGTTCAGGGGATATCAGTGCCAATCCATCTATAGATGCCATAGAGGATCGTTTTATTGAAGCTGAATATACGATCGAGCTCATGGATCACCAGATTGAGATTGATGGAATCACCTTGGATACAATGAAAATGATGATCTATAATGTGAGTAACCTGCAATCTGTATTACCCAACATTGCTGCCATGACTACAGGGGAAGGCTTTAGAACTTATGCGGAATATGATAGTACAGCAATGAAAGCAGGTAATGGCACATTATCCGATATTGAACTTTACCGTAATGACTATTTTATTTATTTGGATGGTTTTTTTGTTCAAATATCGAATGGTGAATATATAGATCTCGATCTTGATGGTATTATTAGTGATATTGAAATTGCTCAACAGTCTCTGAACCCACGCGTCGGAGATATTTTTATTATCAAAACGTATGCTGCTGAAGAAATAGGTGGGCAAAGTGGTTTATCCTATACGTACCTGGATGATGGATTAATTGACGGAATGAATTATTTTTATTCTGTTGTATCCTATGACAGAGGTGTGCCGATAGCAGATATTCCGCAATTAGAGAGCAGTCTATATCAAAATATTATCTTGGTTCGACCGCAGCATATGGCATTAGAGTTGGCAGGCGAGCCAAAAATATCCGATTACATTCATTCTGGACCATCTACGGGACAATTTATAAAAGCAATAACCAGTTATGAAAATTTGACGGGCCATCATTATGGAATACAGTTTTTCCAGAATGATGCTTCAATAGCTGATAATGAATCAGCAGATTATGGAATTATTATTGATTCTACATTAGGAGGAGTTGGAATTGTGGAGCCGCTGGATAACATTACTCCTGGTGCAGCATACACTGATACTTTAACTATAGGAGGTAGTGGGTCAGTTGATGACGGCAATATGACTTTACCTTTGGGTGTGATTGTCCCAGGGTCATTTAATTTGACTTTGGATAACCTTGTATTATCTGATCAAGGAAATGGCATAATTAAAGGAGTCAATAATGGTGATACTATAATAGCTGTAATCAATTATGGCGATGGAATTATTAATTTAAGTGCGGAAATGACTGTAGGGTTGACGGGTGCAAATCTATCAGCACAGTATAGTTATAATCCGTTGATACTTAAATCGCTAAATACTAATAGTTATTCAGGAAAATTAATTCCTGAAACAGTATATGGTATTGGATCTACAAGTATATTAAATGAAGAAATTATTATGCAAGACCATGGGTTTATTTTTATGGTCACAAATCCTGTCCTAAGCATTGACTCAGTATACTGGAGTTTGGGTACAAATGTAAGTGACGTTTTCAAGTTTGATATGCGATCAACTTCGCTTGACCCTTATGATTATTACATAACTTTTTATGAACAATCAGATTCAAGCGTGGCTGATACATCTGCAGTTGGATATTTTCGTTATAATAATAATGCTGATGATTCATTTTTTGCTCAGCGAACACCGATTAGTATTTACAACATGACTTTGGGCCAAAAAGTATGGAGTTACAATGTGCGCCGTGCCCAAGATAAATATTATTTGTGGTGGATAATGGATGAAGATGCTGGAGCCAATATCAAAAATGAGTTTCGGGTTCTTACGAAGCAAGCACAGGATAATATTGTCTTAATTCCCACGAGTTTCCAAGTGACCTTTTCACCATTTGATGAGAATATTGTAGGCGGTGATGCTCTGGCTTATCCTGATGGACCTAACGCAGAAACCCCGGATACATTATTTATGAAAACATCTAGACCTTTAACCATCAATGATGAGTTCAAATTTTATACTGTTAATATGCTTGATACCTTGAATCACGCATCATTGAACGAAGTGAAAGTTGTTCCTAATCCCTATATTGTTAGAGCGTTATGGGACCAGAATCGGTTTACTCAGCATATTGATTTTCGCCATTTACCAGCATCTTGTACAATAAGGATTTTTAATGTTGCAGGTGAGTGGATTGCTACTCTAGTAAAAGATGGTATAGTAGGCAATAATGAGGTCTATGATGAGGAAGGTTCTATATCCTGGGATTTGAGAAATTATGAAGGCTTGAAAGTTGCCAGTGGTTTATACCTGTATCAGCTTGAAGGTGAATTACTTGGTAAAACTGTCTATAAGGAAGGGAAAATCGCAATTGTATTAGGTCCCTAGTTATGATGATATCTTTACATAAAATAATTGTTGTTGGGTTGTTAATAAGCCATATAATTATAGCAGGACAGGGTAGCGCTGGTGCAAAATTTCTACAAATTAATGCTACTACAAGAGGTTCAGCAAATGGTGGTACCTTGGTTGCCAGGCCAGGCCTAATCGATGCATTAAGTTATAATCCAGCGACAGCGGCAACCCTTACAGGATCTAATTATGTTATTCACCATTCGAATTATTTTGTGGATATGAGTTTCGACTACATGTCTTTTACATATAATGTACCCGCTATTGGGACATTCTCAGTGGGATTACTGGGGCTCCTTTCAGGAGATATTGAAGAGACTACAGAGCTTCAACCCCTTGGGACTGGTAGAACATTTACGGCCAATGATTTTGCCGGTTTTCTATCGTTTGCACGAAGTATGACTGATAAGTTTAGCGGGGGAGGTACGATCAAATATGTGATGCAGAACATAGACAAATTAACAGCATCTGGTATAGCTTTCGATATGGGAGCAATTTATAATGTGGGGTTGTTCTATGATCTGACGATCGGTTTTTCTATTAAGAATTTTGGCGGTGACATGAATTACGAGGGCGAAAACCTCCAGGAATCAATCCAGTTAAGTGACAACATTTTCGAAGAAGAGGATGTAAGAATTGAAGTAGTTTCTGAAAAATATTCACTTCCGATCAGTTTCGATTTGGGTTCATCGGTTACAATACCGGTTCGAGGAAAGGACAAGCTAATCAGCAGTGTGGCTGTGCATAATATTGCTGATCAGGCAGAGTTTTTGTCAATTGGACTTGAATATAACCTTGGAGAATTGATGTATTTTGTTTTGGGTCATGGTAATTTAAATGGCATGTTCAATAATAATGCCACAGAATTGGAATTAAATGGTAATATGCGTGGTTTCACGGGTGGATTTGGGGTGAACCTCCACCCAGTATTTAACACGAGAAGTTGGCTTTCCTATTCATTCGAGGACCACAAATATTTTGCACCAATTCATTCCTTTGAAATAACGATATCTTTTTAATAAATAATTAAAAAAATAAGGTAAGAATAATTATGTATAAAAAAATATTAAAACTGTTTTTAATCATGATCGTAATGAATACAGCCGGGGTAATGGGTAAAGAAGGTAGTCGATCAGGCGGAGAAAGTTCTATAGTTAATAGAGCTGAAATCACAACCTGTAATTGTGGGATGACTCATCGTCTTGGTGTTCATGTGGGACGGGATGGGGAAAGAACGATTACGGATACAATATCCTATTATACGGATCCTTCATATGTTGAAGATTACAGTGATTTTATGTCTGATTATCAGACTACAGGCGACGACTCCGTAGTTACCCGGATTCATTTATTAACTTCTGGAATTATAAATCAATTTCATGTAATGACAAAAAATATTGACGAAAATTTCAATATGGTAGATGAAGAAGCTGAAGTGGATGTTTGGGTATATGGTCCAGCATATCAGCAAGATGATGAGGGCTTATGGCACTCCCAGTATCCAAGTATGGCTAATACTTATGATGGTGCCTTGCCAAGTACCATTCAGTTTCTTATGGATGAATGGCCTATAGCGGCCACCTTTCATAATAGTAATCCTGAAAATCATTTTAACGCTCAGGGTTTATGGGATCCCTGGGCTGATACTACAGGAGGTTGGAATGTATGTGATTTTCCAGCTAATCAGCTTAGCGGTCTTGGTGTTGATGTGAATTCAGACTCCCTTGGCGTTCCCGATGAAATGCTCTATGTGTATGTTGGTTATAGTATGCTTCAACTTGTATACCTCAACATTGCAACGATTTGGCAGGATGGAACACCTGATCCAAATGATAATTGGTCATGCAGGTCTACGCTTCATTCAATCGCTCCTGAAGGTGGTGCATGGTATGGCATTTGGAATGGTGAATTTCCTTATCATCATTTAACCCAAGCTGTTGTAGAATACGAAGCGGTACCTCCTTTTGTTGAACAATTACCAAATTTCAGCGATACCTGGGCAGAGGAAAAAGAAGTGTGGGCTGATGTAGTGGATCTTGATGGTGATGCTTTCGCCTGTACCCTGAATGTTACTATCGCTCCAGAAAGTGGAAATTCCTACGATCAAGAAATTGCGATGATGCAGGACTCGGAAGTAGAAGGACGGTACGTCGCAAATGTATCTATGTCTATAGGCGATACTGTGAATTTCTATGTTAGATCAACTGATGTAACTGGTAGATCTAGTACAAGCAGTTGGCGTTCTTTCATCCGGGTTTCTGAGCCAAATATTTTACAGCATGTTCTAGTACTGCAGGATGGGACTAGGGACAGCCTTGGTCAAGGTAATTGGGGTTCTATATATACTTCCCCCGATGGTTTAAATCCAATATTAGAGGGATCAAGCAATTATTATATATGGAATGTTAATGATCGCAATGGAGTTGATTATGATGTGATTAATCATCCAAATTTTGATCTAATCGTTAAGCATGGCTGGGGAGGAGGCACCATGCCTTCAACAGGCGATGACCCCTATGGATTTGGCGATTTTCTCGATCGAGGAGGTCGATTACTGTTTTCGGATATGGATTACTTTTGGAAAACTGGGTTAGATGATGTTGGAATATTTTCGCCAGGAGATTTCGCCTATGATTATCTTGGGCTATTAAATTATATCAATGATCCTGATAATGATGAAATTACCTCAAATGGTGGTGTTGGAGATTTGAATCACTTTGGTGTAAATAATGATCCGATTACCGATACATGGGATGGAGATTTTCCTTATGGTCCCTTGGATTATGAAGAAATTGGTTGGCTTAATTGGGGAGATAATATGACAGTTAACCTTGCTGATTATATTTTTATAGGAGACGCGTCAAGTAATAAAACAGGATCACGCTATAATGGTTTAGGTTTCAATGCTCCATTCAAGACAGTCTATTTTTCCTTTCCAATTGAAGCAGCGCAGGATTTCACGGCCCTTTTATCCAATTCAGTGGATTGGTTAATGGGTTATGGTGGGCCAGAAGGAACCATTGCTCAAGCGACTCCCCAGGATGGTGCAACAGTGGATCTAAGTACAACGGATCAACTAACATTTTTATTTGGAGGCAGTGTATCTGATCCAGATGATGACTTGATCGGTTACAAAGTTGTTCTAGAGGGTGACTTAGCTGGGATCGAAGTTCCTGCTACCGATGGTATTTCAGCCAGTGTTTCAACCGCAGATGTAACCGCAATGATTGGTGAAAACCAATCACTTACTGGAACGTGGAGAGTTGTTGCTTCCGATGGCTTGGAATCAATCGAATCTGGAACCCGAACGCTAACCGTGGTAACAGGTAACTTATCTTCAGTAGAGGAATTATTTCCCAAGCAATTTACGCTTATGGGTAACTATCCTAATCCATTCAATCCAGAGACGCAAATTCGTATAGAAATACCCCTGAGTGCTAATGTGACTATCATCATCAGTGATATACTTGGCAGAGAAGTTTCCCGATTGGGAAATCAGGTATATTCGCAGGGTATGCATAGCTTCGGTTGGGATGGTAAAAGTTTTTCTGGAAATAATTTACCATCTGGTGTATACCTTTATGAAGTCGTTGCAACAGAATTAAATACTGGAAACCAGTTATATCGAGCAACGGATAAAATGATCTTGATGAAATAGTTCACCTATATATCGATAGATATCAATTTTGAGTAATTATTGGGATAATACCGTACTTATAATACAGAAAAGATATTTAGTCTAGTTGGAATACCAAGGATGAAGAAATCCAGTATAATTTTTATTGCAATATTCTTTGTAAATATTTTACTCGCGCTCGATAACCCCTTGGTGTTAATCAATCATGACCTGCGAGATGGACTAATAAGTGATTTAAAGGCTGTGGAATTAAAGACCAGGGTTTTATTAATTCCGGAATCGTTACCTGACCGCTACAAGTTCGCTGAACCAGATCATATTCGTTGCGGCCTTGGCATTATTGATGATGCGGAGGATAATTATGATCAATTGCCTGCAGATTTACAATTAGAACTAGATAATATGCAGGATGATATACACATCCAGTCTAGTAATCGTCTAACCTATTTTACACCCGAAGGTAATGTGCAGATTAATTACCAAATGACCGGTACTGATGGATTGACAGGGGGTAATGCGCAGGACAATGATAATAGTGGATATCCTGATTATGTTGAGAATATGGGACAATATATTGAGGATGCTCTGGCCTTGTTCATTAATGTAGGATGGATTAATCCCCTAACATGCACCAGCAATACAATGTTTTTGGTCACGATTGAATATCAGGAAGGTACTTATGGTTATGTGCCGGGCAGCAGTTACCACAGAATTTACATGCACAAAAATCTAACTGATAATCAGAATAAGCTTACAACTGCCCATGAACTTCATCATCTAGTACAGCATGTCTATGCAAGTTGTGATGGAGATTCAGGTCCAAGCGGTAGCTGGTATAGAGAATGCACTTCCATGTGGGCTGAAGAAGTTATCTATGACGAGTTAAATGGTTATAATGGTTATGATCAGGATTTTCAGAATGAACCCTATCGTAGTTTAGATTATTTTGAGTCTGGCGGTTTATACCAATATGGATCTGTATTGTGGAATCTTTATATACATGAAAATTTTGGTGAGAATGCCGTAAAAGAAATTTGGGAAACTCCAATAAGTAGCACCGTATCTGCTCAAAACAATTATTTCACAAACAATGGCTCTAATTTTTCAGATGAGTTTAGCAAATTCTCTGCTTGGTGTTATTTCACAGGATACCGATCAAATGGAACGTATTACGAGGGAGAATTTGAGGAAGCCAGTAATATAACTGCAGCAGCAATCACACGTTCCGCAACCGGCGCATTAGTCAATTATACACCGCCAACAAACAAACTTCCAGACCATCTAGGGGTAAATTACGTTAAGCTAAATAGGGGATCGGGGTCCGCTGATAATTTATTGATACAGTTTGATGGTGATGGAAACTATAACTGGAATTTGAAAGTGTTTACGCACCAGGGTAGTTTTGATGATGGTTTTGAAATTCCAGTAGATCTAAATGGCGATGGATTTACTGTTTTAAATAATTGGTCATCTTATACTGCTGCCACTATTAATCCAATAATAACCAGCACAACTGGTAGTAATGCCAACTATATACTGAGTTTAATATCAATCAATAATCTACTAATGTTGAATGATATAGAATTTTCTGTTTCAGGTGACAACTCCTATCCCGATCCGGGTGAAACGATATCGGTAATTATAACTATTGCAAATTATGGTAACACGCTTTCATCTGTTACCGGGCAGATAGAGTCAAATAATTCAGGAATTACAATCACAGATGGAACTACTACATTTGGTGAAATTGGTACGAATCAGGAATTAACCAATGCTGATGATCCATTTATTATTGATATTAGTGATGATGCAGAAACTGGAACAGCAGTTTTTGATATAATACTTTCTTTTGATGGTTCTGAAAGCGTTACTGAGGAATGGGAAATTAATATTGGGATACCAGCTATCCTCTTGGTTGATGATGATAATGGGGACAATACAGAATTAGGATTTATTGCCGCCATTGATTCGCTGAATGAGAGCTATGAAGTGCTTGATAGAACATCCACTAGTTTGAATGAATTGGGATTAGGAATGAGGGATATAGTCATATGGAACACTGGCTCTGCGGATGGCAATGGCCTATCCGCCGTGGAAAAAACAGCGATAAAGACATATTTAGATGGTGGAAAGAATCTTTTCCTTACGGGGAATCATCTTGGCGAGGAACTTGCTGATTCAGATTTATTTAATGATTACCTTGAAATACGCTATGCTGGTTTTCGTTCTGGTGGCATATTAAGGGGTGTTGAAGGTGACCCGGTTGGAGTGAATTCTGATAATATTATATTTCTGGCTCTGGGTAGTACGGGTGTTGATTCCCTTGCAACCTATGGTGATCCGCGGTCTAGTCTTTCTTTTCATTTTAACGGTGATGAGGAACATGGAGCTGTATTGCGGTATTCTTCACCAGAATATAGAGTGATATTTTCCGCATTTAATATTACTGCAGTTTCTCAATCTAATGAGTCTTTTTTAAACAAAAAAGATTACGTATACAAGGTACTAGAATATTTAACCTCTGATTTACAATTCCCTGATGCTCCAACATTATCTTCACCTGTAACGGGTTATAAAGATACACTAATGTCTTCTGACGAAAATCTGGATTTTTCCTGGAGTAGCGTAGGTCTTGATGCAGAGTATACATTTTTTATTCTGGATGACCCTGAATTAATGCGTCCGCTTTTCTCGCAGAATACCAATAGTGAGATGGTCACCCAATTAACATATGATACCCTCTTATCCCTTTTTGGGTATGTACAGGATAAGGAAATATACTGGGGTGTTTATAATACAATTAATGGTGAAGTATCAATAAGTGGACTTAATTCTCTTGAGCTAACCCTGACTGTTCAATTAACTGTTAATGCAAATATTGATATTCCAAATACATATCATTTTTCTAATGCTTATCCTAATCCATTTAATCCTCGGACGCGATTTACTTTATCTCTTCCTGAGAGGAGTAATATAGTGGTAAATATTTATGATATAGTTGGCAGGCAGGTGGCCTTACTTGCGGAAGGTGATTATAATGCAGGCCGATACAGGATGGAGTGGGCTGGTATGACGGATATGAATGCTGCCGCACCGAGTGGTGTATATTTACTGGTTGTACAGGCAGGGAATCATGTATTTAAACAAAAAATGATTATGATGAAATAAAGAATTGTTGGATTTTGATTCAATCATGGATAGCTTGCATTCCAATGCATTCTTTTGGAGTAGAACTTTGAAAAGAAATATAACCTCACAACTAATAATTATCTTATCCTTAACGGTTAACGCTTACGGGTTGGACTGTCCGTCTGATTCTGCATATCACACAGACTTAAGAACATTGTTACCCAATGGATCCCCCAATCCTACGTATGGCCAGGAAATTGCCACTGGTCTATGCGGCTGCATTGGTTTTGTTTCCGAGCTTTCTGGCATAGAAGAAGATTCTAGTCTAACGCTTACTTTAATGTTGGTAGATAATGAATCAATTCGTGGCACCCAACTGGATATCTATCATGATGCTGGATCAGCCCTTAGTTATGATCAAGGTGGTGAAGTTATAAAGGGTGATAAACTAGTGGCCCTAGATGATCCAACTACACCTAATGTCAATGAGACGATGACAGTGTTAGCTAATGAAATGGAAAATTTCGTTCGTGTCATGGCTTATAGTACATCGCGAGCTCACACAAGTGGCGATGGGACTGAGGGTGCTATTTTTCATGTTACTTTTAAAGCCACCGGTGGATTAGCCTCATTACCAGCCACAATATCCTTTGGATTAGGCGCTCTAGATCTTCCTGGAACATCGATGGACCCCGAAATACTTAATGTTGCTTGTAGTTATCCAGATACTTCAGAGATGGTTTCATTCAGCACGACCAATCTGGGTGTAATCGCGCAGGATGGAATACCGGTTCAATATAATTTATCACAGAATTATCCTAATCCATTTAATCCTACAACAAGAATATCTTTTGATTTGGTAGAACCTGGTCAAACAACACTGATTGTTTATAATCTGTTAGGACAAAGGATCAATATGCTTATTAATCGCTCAATGGACGCGGGTCACCATAGTCTGGAATGGAATGGGTTGGATTTGTCTGGACAGCCAGTTTCATCAGGTGTATATTTTTATGAACTGCATTCTGAAAAGTATATCGCTAGAAAGAAGATGCTTTTATTACGTTGATGTAGGAAAGAAGATTTAATTATTATTCTATAACATCCCCTTGTTCTGGCGGACAGGGGGATTTTTTTATCGTGTTTCTACAGTAATCCAATCCTCATTGAATGATGAGTGCTGGATTGTCTTTCCTTCATCGGTTTTAAAGGAATAGGAAATATGGATCAAACCATTAGATGACTGTATCAACGAAGGATAGGAAAAGCTGATATTACTGTTTTTTGGAGCTTGTCCAATGTAGCGTTTCCATAGCCATGAAGTTCCTTCATCTGTTGATAGTAGTATTGCCATTTGGTGACGTCCTTCTTCAGTATCATTGCAAGCCATAATCCAGTGGCCATTTTTTAGACCTAACACTTCAACGCTAGAACTAGGATTTGGTATTGGGGTATCTGTTGCGAAGGACCAAGTTTCTCCGCTATCCTTGGAAATGCTTTTTAGGATACGTTTGGGTTCAAGACCTGAATCACGCATATAAGCCACAATACTGCCGTCCTTTTTTGGGATTAAAGTAGGTTGTATGGGTCCTAACCCAACAATTGGGTTACTGGCTTTCCAGTTTTTCCCCAGATTATCACTTATGGCCACGATTGAAACATTGTAGCCGTCGGAATATAACGGTAACAAAATCCGACCTGAATTTAAACTGATCGGATGTATACGTGTCATCCAGCCTTTTTGCCGTTTTTCGGGGTCCTTTGCGGCTTCGACTATTAATTTTGCATATGGTAAGGCATACTCCGCCCACATAGGTTCGTCAACATAACGATCAAAACCGGATTGTATTGCATCCGCAAAGGTGTCACCAGGTTTCAAAATAATATCATCCTGCCAATCCCATTGAGGTGCGCCTTTTTTCATGTAATTAGTTGATGTCCGATAACGCAACATTGAGTTCTCCCAACGGTTGGCTCGGACTGCTATCCAGAAAAGCCACAATTTATTTTTTTTATCGACCCAAAGTACTGGATTACAATCGGGAAGTCCTGGAGTATCTGCCATCTCGAAAACAGATTCCCAAATTTCCCCTCCTTTTTTTAAACGACTACCCTGGATTAATACATCATTTGCAGTCCTTTCGCCAGAGCCATAAAACCAACAGGCTAAGAGATCGCCGTTGGGAGTTTCAATTATGCTACTGCCGTGAACGTGCTTATTCTGAAATGAAAAGATAGATTTTTCCTGAAAAAATGGTTGTCCTAGCAGCATGCACCAAGCAATAGGAATAAAAGAGATGAATCTCATTTTATTATTATTTTGACTTAATAATCCGATCAACAAGCTTAGTGGTACTTTTTTCTGGTACCAAAGGTATGGTTTCTACAATTCCGCCGTTGGCAATTACTGTATCTGCACCAACTATTGTGTTGGTGTTATAATCTCCACCTTTTACAAGGATATCTGGCAATAATTCCGAAATGATTTCTGCAGGTGTATCCTCTTCAAAACCGATCACCATATCCACCGCTTCAAGGGCATCCAAAATGGTGGCCCGATCATCGAAAGGCTGAAGTGGGCGATCGTGTCCTTTGAGACGTTGTACCGATTGATCACCATTTAGACCCACAACAAGACGATCTCCTTTCTCTTTTGCTGCTGAAAGTAATTTTATATGTCCCAGATGAAGTATATCAAAACATCCATTTGTGAAAACAATAGTATAACCTGCTTCTTTCCACTGGTTTATTTGACTATTTGCTATGTCCCTGTCAGTAATGATCATGGGATTTAATTACTAATTAGCTTAAATAACAAAATTTAAACTAAAGCACGCTTTTTTGGATCCCACTCAATACGGCGACCTTGGAGGTAGGATTCTGTAGCCATATGACAGGTTACAGCTTCGTGGAGCGCCACATCAATATTACATTTTGGTTGACTGCCACTTCTGATTGAATCTAGCCAATCCTTAATATGTAAATGGGTTGGATCGACTCTTTTACCTTCTCTGTATGTATATAAAAGGCCTTTATTAGCAAAATACCTTGAAGTCGCTGATGTTACACCGTCAATTTGCTTTGAACCAGGCGAATAGGTATAAATCGGATATTTTGTATTGATAATTCCTTGTTCAAGACGTTCTTTGTATTGAGTTGATTCGGAATCTGCTGTCACTATGAAGCCATGAATGGACCCACCTCCACTCTGTCCACCCATCTGCATCGTTGCATCATGTCCCATGATTCGATTTCCACGAGGTTCATTACTGGACAATGTTGCACTGTATAAAACAGTCAAATCTTTATCGGGGTATTCAAAAGTTGCATTCCAAACATCCGGAACATCGCGTCCATCTTTGTAAAAGTAGATTCCACCTGTCGATGAAGCATATTTTGGAATTCCCAAATCCATGATTTGATTTATAGCATCAAAATCATGAGATAGTAGATCACCAGAAAGACCGGTGCCATAATCAAACCAGCAACGCCATCGAAAAAATCGTTTAAGAGCTTCCTCACCAAACGGAAATTTATTTGGCGACGGTTCTTGAAATGTATCCCAATCGATGGTTTTAGCATTGCCCTTTGGATGAATATTCCAAACCCATGCTCCCCAAGGGGAATTACGATTTGTTGCTAATTCGACCAGATTTATCTTGCCTAACAAGCCCTGACGAATAATCTGCTTTGCTTTTTCATTGGCTTCTACTTGCCTGTTTTGGTGACCTAATTGAAAAGTAATTCCAGTTTCTTTAACAATGTCATGTAGGGCAATGGCTTCATCAAAAGTTCGGGTTAACCCTTTTTCGCAATAAACATGTTTCCCTGCTTTTGCAGCATCCATGGCAATTCGAGCATGCCAGTGATCAGGGGTGGCAACAATTACCGCATCTATTTCATCATTGGCCAATAATTCTGTATAGTGGCGGTATCTGGTTGCCATCGATCGAGGCTTTCCTCCCGGTCGGATTTCATTTATTGATGCGTCAAGTCCCTGGTTCGCACGAACGTCAAATAGATCACAGACACCTATTAGTGAGCAATTTAGATCTTCTTGCGTCATGAATGTTTCAAATTGTTTATCCAATTTATTTTTTTTGGCATTTTCAGCTACTGTATCAGTCCAACCTTTGGTGGCAAAACCAGCACCGCGAATAAGGTGCGAACCGCGGCCACCATAACCAATGATACCGATATTCAAGTGCCTACTATCTGAGAGACCTTTTATTACGGCAGGCTCAGAATTTTCCTGAACAAGATTAGAAAGGATATTTGATTTTTTTATGGCATCTCGGCGCATCTTTTGCCAGAGATTTAGAAGAAAGAGTCCAAAAACCGGTACAGTGGCAAGCCCTTTTAATAGCTCCCGGCGTTCCATATTATTATTTTCCTGGTTATTATTTTCACTCATAGTATGCCTCTTTTAATTTGATTCTGATTTGGCAAAAAATCGATCCAAACCAATTACATGGCCTGTAGGGAATGAATACAGTACCCACAGAGCACAGGCTTCAATTAAGTTTTTATTTACAATAATATAACTGCCTTCTCCTGGTTTGGAATATTCTAAACCTAAAAAAGGAGGTGCAAAAAGATAATATAGTAAAACAAAGCCCATTCCCACTAAAGCTGAATAGCGGCTAAATAGGCCTAAGAGGAGAGATGCACCGACCAAAGTTAAGCCCCACATATTCACAAAATCGGAAATTCCTAATAATGTAGGGTTTGATACAATTGTTTTAGCTAATGAAGAAAAAATCCATTTGGAATCAAGCAGATAGGCGGCAGAACTCCAATAGGGGTTAATCAATTTAGAAATACCTTCATAAAGAAAATGCCACCCAATTAAGACGCGTAATATTACTATGCCGTTTAATTGTGATCCTGCGTATGCATCGTTACCGGAGAGATTATTTTTCATGCTGAACCTTCCTTGGTTAATGAATACTAAAATGTACGCAGAGAAACTGAAAATTAATAGTCAGCTTTACTATTTGATATATACGATCTTGCGTGCCTGAGAGAAATTTCTAGTTTGCATAATAACTAGGTATACACCGGTAGCAACTTGTTTGCCGAAGCGGTCTGTGCCAGCCCATTTAGCCTCATAGCGTCCAGGCGGTTTGTATTTATTTACAAGTATTTTAATTTGTTTTCCAAGCATATTGTAAATAGTGATTTTGACATGTTTATTTTCCGGCAAGTCATAATTTATGGTGGTAATTGGATTGAAGGGGTTGGGAAAATTCTGATATAGGGAAAATCCATTCGGTATTCGGTCACCATGGTCGACTGTAGAAAGTGTCTGTACAAATTTGTATATCATCCCATCAAATGAACAAATGTACAGTTCATCATGCTGATCAATACCAAAGGAAGTAACGGAATATGGCCCTATGTCGCCAAGGGTATTCAATTCAGGGGAATTTTCTCCATCATATTCTAAAGACCAAACATCGCCATATTCAAAGTCAGCAAAAATGTATTTTCCGTAAATATCTGGGACCAAAGTACCACGATACACGAAACCACCTGTGATAGATTCGCCAATACTATGGTCGTAGGTATAGATAGGCAAGATCAATCCGGTAGTATCACACCCTGTAGCTGGGTTATAACAGTGCGAACCTTCCATGATATTCCAGCCGTAGTTGCCACCATATACAAGGATATCAATCTCTTCGTAGAGATCCTGACCTACATCTGCGACCCAGCAAGAATTGGTATACGGATCAAAACTAAATCGCCATGGATTTCGAAGTCCATAAGCATAAATCTCATCTCTGGATTCCAAGGTGTCAGCAGCGAAGGGATTATCCACAGGAATACCATAATTTAAGGATGCTGACACGGTATCGACATCAATTCTAAGTATGGCACCGAGAAGGGTTGTTAGGTCCTGCCCATTATTGTAGGGGTCTCCAAACCAACCTCCATCACCCATTCCTATGTAAAGGTAACTATCGGGACCAAAGACGATTTGACCACCGTTATGGTTACTGAACGGTTGGTCGATTTGAATGATTATGTGTTCTGATAATTCATCACCAACATCAGGATCATCTGCTGTTACCTGAAACCGGGAAACTACTGTTCTTAGTGGATTTGGTGCTGTATAGTTGACAAAGAAATAGCGGTTATTTTCATAGTCCGGGTGAAATGCAAGGCCGAGGAGCCCCCTTTCACCTTCGTATACTACCTTATCACGAATATCAAGGAACATGATTTTTTCCGTTACAGAAGAATTATTCTCAAAAACATAGATGGTACCTCTCTGTTCCACCACAAAAAGCCGATCGGATCCATCTGGTGCGTACTGTAGGTCAACCGGTTGAGTGAAATACAAATTGGGGAATGCTTCCTCGATTACCACCTGGCTAGTAGCAATCAAGGGCAGAAGCAAAAGCATTCTAACTGAAATTAATAGTTTGTCCATTCTATCCTTATGTATTTGGATTGTCAAAGTAACTCTATTTCCCTGATCCGAAGAAATGTACCCCCGGGTAGTCGTTGATTTGTACTATCCTAAATATATGCAATGACCACAAACAGACCAATTTGAATAATACCTTCACTATGGCAGCTTGGTATTATCCAAAGTACTGGATTTAAACTTTCATGGTTGCGGTGGGCTGGGCCGTGGTGGTGGCCGCTTAGGTATAAACGGAGAATTCAGCAGGCAAAGACAAATGCCTGAGCTTCTAGAGATTTGGGTAAAGGTAAAACTGGCGTAACATTGTACAAGTAATAAAAAACAGTGGATAGAATTATTTGATTAGACTTATATTTTAGTGAGATTGAAGAAAAAAACTATGATGTTCACTTACAACAATTTTGGCCAGATCCAGATCGGTCATGAATTATACCAGCATGATGTTGTTTTGAATAATAAAACAGTAGAACGTCGGCAAAAGAAAAAAAGTAAACCGCTTCGAGCACAGTTTGGTCACACGCCCCTTGGCCCTCAGGAAAATATTCCCTGGGATTGTGGGGAACTGGTGATTGGTACTGGTTATTATGGCCGACTGCCGATCACTGAGGCAGTCATTCATGAAGCTGAGCAAAGAGGTATTACATTGAAGATTATGAAGACTGTGGAAGCGTGTAAGTACCTTTCTGAATCCACTGCCAATGTCAACGCTGTATTGCATGTAACCTGCTGAACCGCAGATTTTTAAGGAGGGTATTAATAAGTGATCTGATCCGGCAGGATTGCTCCAAATAGCCTCTAATTTATTATACCATTAGTGTCTTATTTATTTTTGTTGGATAAATGTTTGAATTTCTTTCTTTCCTTATGTAAATGAGTTATAAAATTATCAAAGAAAAGCTTGCAGCCAAGGAATCTATTCTGTTGGATGGCGGTATTGGATCTGAAGTACTTCGCCGCGGCATCCGCTGGCGTCAGCATGGCATCGAAGATGCCCCTGATGTTATCCGTAGTATCCATGTTGACTATCTGGAAGCTGGAGTTGATGTGCTGACCACGCACACTTTCAATTTAACCAAACGAAACTTTATCAACTTCTTCAGAGATGAAGAACATATGGCTTTGATTGGCGCTACTGGCTTGCCCGCCAAAGCGATGGAGCTGTGCCGTACTGCCGTGTCCTTAGCGAAAGAAGCATTGGCTGAGACAGGTATGGCAGGAACCGTTCCGTTGGCTGGTTCCATTGCGCCGGTCATGCATTTATTCCGTCCCGATTTGTCACCACCTGAAAACGACTGTCTGGACCACCATGAAGAATGTGTAGAGGTTCTATCAGACTGCGGCGTTGACTTTATCTTTTTCGAGGGCATGAACAATACCAGGGAAGCACAGGCGGCCCTGCAGGCAACCGCAGGGTTTGATTTGCCTGTTTGGATGAGCTTTGTTCCCGGTATGGATGGGAATTTATTAAACGGTGAATCTTTATCGGATGTAGTTGATCTTGCCCGCGGAAATGGTGCTGAAGCAGTGCTCGTTTCTGCTGGGACCATACCTATGATAACGAAAAGTCTGCCCAACATTATTAATGGATCACCCTGTGGCGCCAAGGCAATCATTGGCCGATACAATCCTCCCAGTTGGAAGCCAGACTTTTATCCCCGCTTTGAAGACACCGATGAAGTATCACCTGAAAAATATGCCCAAGAAGTAAATAACTGGTTGGATCAGGGTGTTCAGATTGTAGGCGGTTCCAGTGGCACAACACCTGAACATATTCGTGCTGTCCGCAAAGTGATAGGCTAAAACCATGAGCTATAAAGAATTAAAAAGCAGGATAGATGCCCAGCAGGTAACATTTCTTGATGGCGGTATTGGCACAGAAATTTTACGCCGTGGATATACCTGGGCCAGCCACCAGTTAAAAAGTGAACCGGAATTGAATTTGGAAATTCACCAGGATTACATAAATGCCGGTGCCGACGTGATTACCACCAATACCTTTCAACTCAGCAAACGTAGCTTTCGAAATCATTTCGCTAATGATGAACACCTGGAAGCTATTGGTGTTAGGGGGCTATTGGATCGGGCTGGTGAATTAATCCATGAGTCAGTTGCCCTGGCGGATAAAGCCCGCCGCTCACTTGACCGGGACAACTGCCTGATTGCCGCTTCCATTACCACCTTGGAGTGGTGCTTTCGCCCGGACCAAAGCCCGGATGTTGAAAAAATATATGATGAATATCTGGAAGAGTTGACAGACTATGCCGATGCCGGCGCTGATATTTTCCTGTTTGAGACATTCAATTCAACACCGGAAGCAGAGGTGGCAATCAAAGCTGCAAAAGAAATTGACATACCAGCATGGGTTGCCTTTGTGCCCTATCAAGATGGCCGCCTTCTGGGAGGTCAGTCCATGGCGGAGGTAACAGATGCCATGGCCCGTAATGAACCGGATGTACTATTGTTAAACTGTGCCCCACCTGATCATATTACCGCAGGCATGGAGCAGCTGGCACCCTTGTGGGACAAACCTTTAGGAGTTTATGCTCATGTGGGCAAATTCAATCCCCCCGAATGGCAGTTTACCGATGAATATAGCGCGGATCAGCATCTGCAGGAATGCAAACACTGGCATGATCTTGGTGCGACCGTTATTGGAGGCTGCTGTGGAACAACGCCTGACTATATTAAAAAACTGACTGAGTTCTTCAGCTAATCTGAATTTCCCTCCCGTTTTCTGATACTTCCTAAAGTAGATTACTATTTCAGTATTTCGTGGGCAGCGTTAAAACCGTTAGTCCCGTGGAGTCCACCACCGGGATGAGTACTAGGGCCACATAGATATAAATTTTCTATGGGGGATTTATATTGTGCTGAACTTATGGTTGGCCGCATAAAGAAGAATTGGTCCAGCGTCATTTCACCATGATTTAAATTGCCTTCTGTCAAGCCAAATTTATTTTCCAGATCCAGAGGAGAAAACACAGCGGAAGATTTAATCTGGGCTGAAAATCCAGGAATATAATTTTCTAGAGTGGCGACCACATTATTTTTACACTGGTCTTTCAAATCATCAGTCCAATTTTGTCCACGCAAATGATAAGGGGCATACTGCACTGTGGCGGATAATACGTGTTTACCATCAGGAGCGAAGTCAGGATTGATTAGCGAAGGAAAGGTGAATTCAACATAGGGATCTTCTGCGATGCGTCCATACTTGGCTGCATCAGCAGCCCGTTCAAGATATTCGATGGATGGGCTTATGGAAAAAACAGATCCCATTTGATCTTCTGTAATTCCACTTATTTCTGGAAGGTCATTTAAAGCAAAATGGATCCGAGTAGTACTGCCCCGATATTTGATATTTCGAAGTTGAGTAGCAAATGATGGATTCAGTTTTGATGGTCCAACCAAATTAATAAAGGTGTTATTGGGGTCTAATCCGGATACGATTTGATCTGCTTGAATAGTTTCGTTATCATCCAATGTCACGCCACTGCAAATTCCATTTTCAACATGAATGGATATCACTTTTGCGTGGATTCTAATTTCAACGTTGGCAGATTCAGCGGATAATTTTACAGCATTTGCTAATTCTCCTGTGCCACCTTTTACAAAATTTACATGATGAAAAACACCATGACTCTGGACATGTTGATGAAGCAGATTAAAGCCTGTGGCCGCGGCAAAAGGTCCAAAGGACAAATGATGAATTCCGGCCGTGGAAACAGCGCTGCGAAGGAGTTCATTCTTAAACCATTCGTCTACCAGTTCCGGCATCATCATGGGTACTACCCGCATAAGATCCACCAATCCGCGCGTGCCGTGTTTTCGAACTGGTGTGAGCATGGATCTCATTGAGAGTGCTTCTTTAATTCCAATGTTCGGCAATTTGGGTG
>ENA-ORDI01000536-ORDI01000536.1-marine-metagenome-genome-assembly--contig:-NODE-536-length-25409-cov-4.506711_pt1 | contig 25409 bp, 33 predicted proteins | sample MGYA00248628_ERZ508525 | MGnify/ENA primary metagenome ERZ508525 (study PRJEB26195, sample SAMN05422138) | marine metagenome | isolation source: East of Porto Seguro, South Atlantic Ocean | place... | reverse complement strand
CCCAAGCCAAGGCGGCCCAAGCCAAGGCGGCCCAAGCCAAGGCGGCGGTCCTGACGACGACGAGGACGATCTGCCCTGGTAGAAGCGATCGCGTCGCGATAACAGGCGGTCGCGCCGCAACTGATCGTATTTATATCGAAGTCATACAAAACGTAAAAACAAAAACTTCGGAAACACATGGCCTGTCATGTGCATCCGGATACACAATTAGAAACGTATCAGGTGATATCGCATGACAACTCAAGGCTCAGGCGGCTCAATCTCAAGCGGCCCACGGCCACCAGCCCCGCAATTCGGTGGACGACCCGGCGGCGGTGGCAGGTCCGGCGGCGGACGATTCGGAGGCCGTTCAGGCGGAAGGTCCGGCGGACGACCCGGCGGCGGACGCCGTGGCGGACGACCTCGTTATTACGCCCGACGGAAGCTATGCGCCTTCTGTGTGGATCATATTGACTATATCGACTACAAAGAGGTTGACAGGTTCAGACGGTTCGTTACCGACCGCTATAAGATCGAGTCGCGACGAAAGACTGGCGTGTGCGCCAAGCATCAGCGTGGCCTGTCCACCGCCATCAAGCGTGCCCGACATCTGGCTCTGGTGCCCTTCAGCCCGGACCATGCAGACATCGGGCCTCGATACAGCAGGTAACGGGCGGGTTTGGAATCAAGAGTTTGGGTTACGGGGAATCGCTCTATCTGGGCGGCCCGATCAAACGAACCTCGATTGCGCTGATCAGGGCGGTGAATGCAACATCATGAAGAGTTCTAACGCCATATTGGATGACTTTTGGGGTGGATAAGTGGTAGATGACGTAGGGAAAGCTCCGTCCAATGAACCCGTCAGGGTAGACCGCCGTCGGATTGCCGTCGAACGCTCCCAGGGCACTCAGCGTAGACAGCGAATGGCCTTCGCCATCATCAGCCTATTGCTTGTGGTCGTCGCCGGAATCATGGTCGCAGGCTACGTTATTATATTCGTGCTGCCTCCCCAGCAATTGGTCGTGCGTGTCAACGACGTCGAGTACACTCGTGGAGACATGGTCAAGCTGCTTCGGTTGAGGCAAGCGACTCTTGAAACGATTGGCCAGACCTTCAGATCAAGCGACGACGTTTTCCAGGCGCTTCAATTAATCGTTGAGAACGAAATCATATCGCAGTCGTCGGCAAAACTCGGGCTTTCAATTACTCGCGAGGAATTGGACGATCGCATTCGGGGCATTATGGTTCCTTCCGCGGACCAAGCGCTGGGCAAGAGCGAAGATCAGATCCAGCGTGAGTTCGCAGAGATGTATGGGCAATATCTCAACACCACCCAGGTGACGGAGGATGAGCATAGAGCGCTGGTGCAGCGGGCGCTGCTCAGAGAAAAAGTCAGGCAACTAGTTGGCGATAGTGTCCCCACGGTTGACGAGCAGGTCTATCTGCATCGCATTGTGATGCACAACCAGGATGAAGTCGACACCATGATCACCAACCTGACTGACTCGATAGGGGATGACAAGAGCGCCGCAAACATCCGAGGGATATTCAAGATCGTGGTAAGAGAATTTAGTCGCGACCCTGGCGCTGTTCAGAGTGGCGGCGAGGTTGGGTGGCTCCCAATTGGCGTGGACGAAGATTACGAGAGAGCTTTCTTCGACCTCGAAATTGGAGAACTCTCGGCACCAGTGCCGAACATAGATAATCCCCAGAATTTGTATTTCTTTATGCTGTCCGATAGGGCCGATTCCCATCCGGTCAGCGAGCGCAATAGGGAAGTTCTCAAGACTGGCGCGTTGCAGGTATGGCTGAACGAGGAGCGAGTGAACCACGATGTTTACGCGGTCTTCAACTCAGAAATTTACGGTTGGATTCTTAATGAACTCAGAATATCTACCACCATCACGCCCACTGCGGTGCCTGATTCGCCATTCCGAGGCCTCCCAGGCTTCTAGTGCCTCCGTTATTTCCTGCTTTAATTGCATGGCGTGAGAACCACAGAGTTAAATTCGCCCTGATCTACGTTGCCGAAATTTTTTCGCGGCGCTCCGACATGGCACATCGAAAGGCACATTGTGAGTAAATCACCCATTGGCATCGGCATGCTTGGGATGGGGGTTGTCGGCAGCGGCGTTGCATCGACTTTGGACCAGAAACGGGATCAACTAACCGCCCTGATCGGCTGTCCTTTAGACCTCAAAGGCGTGTTAGTGAGGGATGCGGCCAAACCGCGCGCTCAAAAACTTCCTCCCGGAATTCTCACCACCAACGCAGAGGATATATTCAACAACCCGGAGATCGACATCGTCGTTGAATTGATGGGCGGCCAGGACCCTGCATTCGACTATATCCGCAAGAGCATCGACCAGGGAATGCATGTCGTCACCGCCAACAAAGAGGTCATGGCCCGTCATGGGCCGGACTTACTTTTGGCGGCCCAGGACCGAAACGTCCAGGTGCTATTTGAGGCGTCGGTAGCGGGCGGAACGCCAATCATCGCTCCGCTGATGCGCGACCTGGTTGCCAATGAGATAATCGGTATTCGGGGCATAATAAACGGCACAACAAACTACATCCTGACGCGCATGGCAAATGAGGGAGCCGACTTCGACGCCACTCTCAAGGACGCCCAGGCGTTGGGCTATGCGGAAGCTGACCCCACGAACGACATTGAGGGAATAGACGCTTCCTACAAGCTGGCGATTCTTGCAACTCTGGCCTTCCGCGCTCGCGTCAGGGACACTGACGTGTTTCACGAGGGCATAACGAAACTCACTGCCAGAGATTTCCAGTACGCTGATGAATTAGGCTATGCCATCAAGCTATTGGCAATCGCCAACTCCAGCGATGGCGGCGTTCAGGCGCGGGTGTATCCGGCCCTAGTTCCCCAGGACATGATGATCGCCAAAGTGGACGGCGTTCTCAATGCGGTGGAAATTGAGGCCGATCTTACTGGGAATCTGCTGTTCCACGGCGCAGGCGCAGGGGCGCTTCCCACCACTTCGGCTGTCTTGGCTGACGTCATCGACATCGCCAGAAACATCGTAAGCAGCGTGGCGCCTCCTCCCAGCCTCAGCCTGTCTGATGACGTCCGAATACGCTCGATGCTGGAACTGGAGACACGATACTATGTCCGGCTGACTACCACAGACCGCCCCGGCGTTCTGGCTCAGGTAGGCACGGTATTGGGCGATCTGAACATCTCCATAGCTTCAGCAATTCAAAAGGAAATGGATGACCAGGCCAAACAGGCCGAGATCGTCCTCATGACCCACAGGGCTTCAGAAGCCGCCATGCAGCAGGCCATTCAACGCCTCAACGCTCTGGATGTTGTGGCCGAAGTCGGGAACATGATTCGCGTCGAGGAGTGGTGAGTCTGGGCGATCAATCAGCTTTCAACCGTCAGCAATCAGGTTGTCAGGTATCAGGAGATTCGTAGCGCCATGAAGGTCACATACTACACTTGGAAACGTTGAAGCACGTGCCGCAAAGTGAAAGCGGAGCTTTCGCAAAAAGGCGTTGATCTGGACGAGCGCGATTTCTTCCAAGACAGCTTCACCGAGGATGAGCTTCGAACTCTGATTGGTGATCGTTCGGTGTCAGGTTACTTCTCCTACAACAGCCCGTCATTCAGGAAAATGGGCCTCGATCGGGACGAACTCTCAGACGACCAACTACTTAAGATGATGATTCAGGAACCTCGCTTAGTGCGTCGCCCATTGATTCAGGCTGAGGGCGAACTGCTGGTCGGCACTGACAAAAACGCGATGGCCGAGGTTTTCGGCTAGCGTTCAAGCATCAAGATTCTGTCGTTCTGAAGAGTGAACTGCGGCGCATCGCGGTACGCTGTTCTACGCGATTTACCGTAGCGAAGGAGCAATAGAGCCATGATGATTGATCTCTCAGGAAAGACCGCGCTGGTCACAGGCGGAGCCAGCGGAATTGGCCGGGGCATTTGCCTCGTGCTGGCTGGGCAGGGCGCAGAGCTGGTCGTGGCGGATATTAACCTCGAGGGAGCGCGCAGCGTCGCGTCCGAGGTTCAGGACTCTGGAGAGACCGCCATTTCCGTCGGGGTCGACGTTACCGACAGAGACTCGGTGATCGCCATGACCGAGGTGGCCCTGGAGCAGTTCGGCAAGATAGACGTCCTGGTGAACGACGCGGGCATCATCGGCGTCAGTCAATGGTGGGAGCGGGAGACTCCAAGCGACGAGGACTGGGCGCAGGTTTACGCCGTTAACGCTCGAGGCATGGTTATAACTTCCGAGATCGTCTCAGGGAACATGAAGGCCCGGAACTTTGGCAAGATCATCAACATTGCGTCGATAGCGGCCCGACAGGGCAGTCCCGACATCCCTCATTACAACGCCTCCAAAGCAGCTGTGGTCAGTTGGACCCAATCCAACGCCGCTCAGCTTGCGCCCCATAACATCAACGTCAACGCCATCTGTCCGGGTCTTTTGTGGACGCCGATGTTCGAGGCTTTAGTCAAGAGGAGGGCCAACTTCGGATCACCGGGCCTCGATTCTAAGGAACTGGCAGGCCGAGAGTTGTTTGAGAAAATCGTCGAAGAGACTATCCCAATGAAGAAGGAACAGACTCCTGAAGACATCGGCAAGATGACGGCGTTCCTCGCCTCGGACGACGCCCACAACATCACCGGACAGGCCATAAACGTCGATGGTGGACGAAGGATGAACTGAGACTTCCACTCTAATACAAAACTCACATCCCTCTCGTAGAACAACTTTCGTGTTCGGTCGAACAATCGACCGCAATTGTTTGTGCGGCAAATCGGAAGTCTTTTCCATAGTCGTATTCTCTCGCATCCTGGCCTGATCGCATCCCTTTTCGGTGTGACACCAACGGCCGAGCAGAAGCGGCTCAGCAACCTGAATCGAGACGGACAGGTCGATCTTTTCGATGCAATATCCATGATGCAGCACGTATTTGGAACGGTCGGACCGATTTTGGGTTGTGGACCTCCATAGCTATCTCAGAATATCTGAATCCAGTGTGTGAGCCTAATTCGCGTAATGAGTGTTTATGAATCGATAAATTATACATAATTGAACTTATGTGCCTCCCTCCCATATAGTGTGACCTAACGTAGTTCGGTTTGGACGATGTCAGACACAACGATTGTTTGGGAGCGCGATGGTTCTGCTGGTTCTTGTCAGCGGCCTATTGGCTGGATTCCTGTCTGGATTGCTGGATCTCGGCGGCGGAATTCTGCTTGCGCCGATCTTGCTGTACGCTCCTCAAGCGGTTGGCCTTGACAGCCTTCCCGCGAAGGAGATAACCGGCCTCACCATGACTCAGGGGCTGGCGCGCCGTCTCTGGGGTTGTGCGGCACCACCCCTCTGGGTACGTGTCGTGGCGACTGGCGGGATACATGGGAACCAGTGTGGCTATTTTCGCCCTGATTGGCGCCGTTGTGTCTTCGAACGTGCCTGATGGAGCTTTGCTGGCGGTGTTCGCAACGATGGCGTTGATTGCTTCGGGCCTTTTTTTGACTCCAAGCCCGTGGGATGACGATGAGGCCGAAACAGCCGCATTCAGCGCGCCTCTGGCGGCATCACTTGGAGCCGTCGTGGGGTTTCCTGGCGGTCAGGTCAGACAGGCCGGTTCGTTCATCCTGATACCCCTTAAAGTGTATGTCCTGCGAGTTCCCACACGATTCGCTATTGGAAGCGTTTTAGGATAATTCTATTTGCGGCTCTAGCTGGGTTGGGAAGGAAACTCGGCACGGCTCAGGTTCCGCTATTTCTGGCTCTGGCGTTGGTCGGCGGCGCGGTCCCGGCGGCTCAGGCTGGCGCGTGGGTCAGCCAAAGGACGAGACCAAAGCTATTGCGTTTTCTGCTGGATGGAGTGGTGACATCTGCCGCAGTTGCTATCTGGGTGGATATATTCGTGTGATGGTGCGGATGCTTGGATCACGCTCAAAAAACTCGATTCGAGACTTGACGCAAATCGGCTCCAGGATTGGGCGGTCTCTGGCCGAGTTTGACAACGTCGAAGCGTGGTCGTAACGTTTGTGTAATCTAGATCGTTGCGATGAAGAATGTACGGAACATAACAAGGAAGGCACTGGGATAGGAGTCACGAATGCAAATATACTGGCGGCATTTGAGGAGAGGGCAGCGGCTGATAGTCGATTACGACGGCGCAGCCCAAGAGCAAGAAGTCGGCGGAGTGCGGGAGACAAAGAGCGGATTCGACGCCTTCGCCAAGACATTTGGGTACGAACCTGGCCGTGCTCAGAAGGGTTTTCCGTCGGTCGACGTTGCCAAAGAGTTCGTTGAATCTTTCAGGCCGTGGGAGTTATTTGAAGGAACCGCGGGCTTCGAAGTTGAACAAGAAGTGAGACAGGCTCCGGATTAGAGTCGCGTTCGCGTGATCGGTCTAGCCATCGACCGCCGATTTGTGGAGTTGTAGGTCAAACCCGGGATCAAAATAGGGAGGCGAAACCTGAGACATACTCTCAGGTTCGCCTCCCTGTGCTTGTGGCCCTCAGCCTGTCAGCCGAGAACTCTCCGAAGGTTAGGCGGTAGTGGCAGTCTCAGGAGAGAATCTCCCAAAGTCAACTGGACTGCCAGCTCAGGACACGGACGATGGTTGCCAGCGCCAGGCCGATGCCGGACAGCAGCATCGCCATGCCCACGAACTTGAAAGGCTCCAGCCAGAGCTTGACGGCATTAATTGTGCCCAAGTCAGTCGGCAGGCCGCCGCTTGATGGGTTCAACTGTGTGGCTATCGAATGATTCCAGTAGTCGTAGCTCAGTGTGGCCAGAGCGATCGAGATTACTAGCGATATGATCAGAACCATCATGCCCATCAGCATTACCATGGGGAACACTTTGGCAGTCATGGGAGAGTTGATTATCCGGACTTCTGTTCCCAGCGCATCCTGAACCCTGCCGCCGCCGACGCGGAGCGCGCCGAGTATTGTTGCCAGCAGGAAGGTGACGCCGCCGAGAATCATGCCCAGTCCGAGGAACTTGAAGGCGGGCAGCCACACCTTGGTGGATTCGATGGATGCTCTGTCGGTAGCTAGGTCCAAGCCTCGGACTGCGGCCTCTCGCGCCTCTTTTGAAGCCGTGAAGTAGTCGGCTGCGATGCCGGAGTTGGCCAAGCCGACGACGAAAGCCGCCACGACGATCATGAAACCCATCGCGAGGAACGGTATCCACATGCTGCTTGCCATTGCCTCCTTGCCAGTAACCTTAACGGGTAGTTGTGCGCCTGAGAAGAGAGCGTCTTGCCTGCCTGCAGTTGATAATGTTGCCATTTGAGATTTCCTTACTTGAACGTGCCTGAAGTCTGTCGAATTGTCGTTGTGTTTCGCGGATTTAAACTTTTTGCTGTTGTTTTTTGATCAGCGGGAGCGCTGCCGCCATCTTGTCGCCACGGAGCCCGACGTTCTTCAGTATGTTGGCGAAGGCGATACTGAACCCCCGCAGGAACGCGCCAGACCCAGGAAGGCGAAAGGCAGGACCCTCTCCTTTACCGCTTCTATGATTCCCTGCTGCAAGAAGTATTCAACTTCCGGCCACTGCCGCGTTTCTGACAGCCTTGCTATGACTGAAGTAGTCGCCTGTCGAGACTGCCAGCGCCAGCCAGGTGACCGCCGATATCATGATAATCATCGCAGCAATAACCCACAGGCCGCCCGCTATCTTGATGTATGGCGACGACCGATTTGACTGTTCTCTCAACTCCTCGTTGCTCACTTCTTCTACCTCCTTGGAGAGTTTTTGGTGGATTGCCGATACTGTCATCTTGTCCACCGTTTGCCGGTAATTCGTGTGGTTAGTTTTCAATCAATCTATAAGAGCGGTCTATATCAGGGCCGTATAGAAGGCCCCAATCAAAACGCCGAACAGCGCGTGTAACATGAGAAATCCCATTGCTGTCATCGCGGGGTAGCTCATTGCGACGGCTCCGGGCGCGTCCATCTGCCCGCTTCGGATCAATGGGTGCATCATGGGAACCATGCCCGATCCCATGCCTGACACGGCCCGGCGACCGAGTCCGAATAGAACTCCCCAGGCCACCAGCGCGCTCTCCAATCCGAAGGCCTCGTAGAGCGCCACGTGTATCAACCCGAACACAACCGACATGCCGATGTGCATCATCGCGCCGGCGGCGTATGCCATCTTGGTGTCCTTGACCGTCATCGTTCCCAGCATCAGAAATAAGTTCATCTTCATCTGGCGGGGCATCATGGCGATTCCCATATAGAGGATCGGCGCCATGATGATCCCACCCATGATTCCCGCGAATATCGCGGCCCCTGCGTCAAATTCCATTTCAGTCCACTTGTTGAAAATTCTTGGGCGGTTATTTGTTTCTCTCTGAGTATGACGTGCGCTCCATGCTGAGCGTTCGGTAGTCTTGCATACACAACGAGTCTGGATGGGGGGATTCGCGCATCGAAATCTATAACTGGATCAAAGCATCAAAAAGGGTGTGAAAACAGCAATGAGCGTTCTCAAAATATTCATCGTCACGGGATGCCGGGGCTGCCAGCAAACTCTGGCGCTTGCAGATTGGCTGAGGTAAGAGGCCCCTCGTCTCGTCGTAGAGGTTGTCGACTTGGCGCTGGACCCTGACGCCAGTAGTGGAAAGGTTTTCGCAGTGCCGACTTACGTGTACGACAACCGACAGATATTTATTGGCAACCCCAGCAAAGAGGAACTTAGCAACTGGGTTGTCAAGCTTGGCCTGGAGGTGTAATAGAGATGCGCTTGTCTCTTATCAATAGTTTCAATAGCTTGAAAAAATCTGGGTCTGCGAGCGACGTTGTCGCGACAGAAGGCCAGCCACAGGAGGCCCACAAGCTGGAACTCTTAAGCGCTATGGACATCTTTCAAGACCTGCCTGACCAAGAAGTCGCTGAGCTGATGGACGCAACGCCAATGCTGACCGCCTCAAAAGGAACGATCTTTTATGGCGAGGAGGGAGGTCCCGAAGTGCTGTTCCTACTCAAGTCAGGCAGATTGAAGCTGGAACGAGTCTCGCCGGCCGGCCGGAAGCTTACGCTGGCTATTGTGGAACGCGGGACGTTCTTCGGTGAGATGTCCTTGGTGGGACAAAGCCTGGTCGGGACCCAGGCAGTCGCCATCGAGGACGCCGTTATTTGCGCTATGAGCCGCCACGACCTGCAATCATTGATGATTGAGAACCCGGAGGTGGCGCTGCGTCTCATCGACGTCCTCGCCCGAAGGCTTCAGGATGCCAGGAATGGCCTTCAAGAGATGGTGTTCAACGACGTAACGGGCAGGATTGCGGCGCTGCTGATCCGACTGGCCGACGACGAAACGGCAGTTGTGGAGGGTTACTCTCACCAGGACCTGGCGGTGATGGTCGGATGTCTGCGAGAGAGTTTCACTGCGGTTCTCGACGGGTTCCGCAAAACGTCCGCTGTCGAAATCGGACGCAAACGCATCGTGATCTCAGACAGGGCGCAGTTGGAGCAAGCCATCAGTCAGCTGACAGGTTCCGTCTCCTGACGGCAAGGTCGATCCATGGGCAGCAACTCAGCAACCGTTGCCATCATTTGACCGAGATCAAAGGGCTTGGCGAAATGCCGCTCGACTTGACACTCACGGAGTTGCGAACGCGTCATTCTGTCGGATGTGGCAACTATCACCGCCATTTTTGTGTCACGGCGGTCGACCCTCATACTGTCAAGCACGCTCCATCCGAGACCATCAGACAGGTTGATGTCCAAGATCATCAACTCGAGCTGGCGTTCCCTCACTAGCTTGATCGCGTCAGGCCCCGGCGCAAGAGGCGGCCATCGCTTTGGACAGAAACGACACGCTCCCTGAAATGCGGCTCGACAGTGGGGCGGGACATAGAAAAATCACAGCAAGTCGCTATTTGACCGGTTAGGTGGAAGTCAACAAACGAAGGCGCACGGTCTCGCTCGCTTGGTGCGCCGGTCTCGATGTTCATTCGTAGTTGGCATTCGACCATTTAATGTCCGGGGAGGGCATGGACGAATTCAGCACAGAATAGACGGAAGATTAGTTATTGTCGGGCGTCACCAGAACACCGGGCGAATCTTTTATGATCGATATCGACACGAAGGTTTCTGTCCGTCGGACGCCTTCGACATGGCTGATCCTGCTGGCAAGTAGCTCACTGAGGTCTCCGATCGAAGGCAGAACCGTCCAGGCGAATACGTCCACTGAGCCGGTGGAGATGATGACCCAGGTGATTACGTCGATCTTAGCCAACTCTTCAGCCACTGAATCCAATTTATTCGCATCGACTTGGAGCGCGATCATCGCCTGAACCTCGAAACCCAGCTTATGGGCATTCGGAACTCCGACAATCTTCATATATCCGTCGCGGATTAGGCGGCCACGGCGTCGCCGAATTGTCTCTTCACTGACCCTAGTGTGCTTGGCGATTCCAGCGTTGGTCGCTGTGCCATCCTTCTGGAGCAGTGAAATTATGATTATGTCAAGTTGGTCCATATATTGTTACCTGGCCTTCTTCGCTCAAAAACGTCGAATATTGTTGGTTATCCTATCCGTCCGCAGATGCACAATATAGCATAACATCTCTTTGGATGTCATATTTGTGTTCAGTCCACACCAGAGGTTAATCTACAGGTTATTCGCTAAGACTGCAATGGGGCATACTACGGTTACGACACATTGAATGCTCACACTCCGTTAAGCGTAGGAATAAGAGAACCGTAGTATTTGATTGCATTTGGTGCACTAATTGGGCAAAATTAGTTGCCTGGACGGTCGAATCTGATCAATATGATGCTTTTGACATTCTGGCGATTCTCGAATCACAAAATATGCACGGCTCTGGATGTCGTCCGCCCAGCTTGTTTCAAATTCGTAGAGTTATAATCGTGGCAGTCGATGACACAACCAAGGCGTAGGCCCTCAAATCTTGCCAAAAAAAGTTAGTTGGTCCTCTGAATGTGAGCGACTCGTTCCCCAGTGACCAAAAACCAGAGCATCTCATTCGTAGGGACGCCAAGTTTGCCGAAAGATGGACAAAAACCGCCCAAAGACCTCAGTTCGTGGGGCGCATGGGGGCGCCTTAGAGGGCTATCGAGGACAGGATGCCGGAATTGGGCCTGGTGGCCCAGTTTCTCAAAATATCGTATACGCTTGGGACCTATCCAATTAAAGCCCTGATCCGTGTGCGACACCAGATGAAACGCACCAGGCAAGTGCGTGACATGCTCTACGGCCCCACTAGTGACGACGAAAGTTCCCGCGGTGAGGGTTAACCGATCACTTATCTGTTCGTTTCCACAGCGGCAGAGTGACACCTTCGTTGGGATGGTCCTCGAACACGACCTCCACAGGCATCCCGATGTGGATGTCCTCGTAGGCGCATTCCACCAGATTTCCGATCATTCGGATGCCCGGAGCGTCCGATAGTTCCACCAACACCACGTTGAACGGCACCCGATCTCGCAGCGCTGGATGCACGGGATGAACCACGTTCATATGGCTGTACACGGTCGCTTTCCCGCTCACCTTGTGCCAGTCGTACTTAAACGAGTAGCATTCGTGGCATATAAGTTCGGGCGTGTGTCTCAAGACACCGCAGTCTGAACAGCGTTGCACTACAAGCTCATGGCGGTTGCAAGCCTCCCAGAATCCAACGTCCGGGGAATCGGGATCAGGTTGAGGTAGAGGCATCCCTGCGGGCATGAACGATTCGGTCACCGAGTTACCTCCGGAGTATGAGCGAACTGAGCGGAGCCACGCCGGGGCCGGAAGCCACAAGGCCTAATTCAGCGCCCTCCACCTGGCAAGTGGATTTGCCTCGAAGCTGGCGGACAGTCTCGTTGATGATCTCGAACCCGTGAGTGTACGCTTCCGCCAGGTTTCCGCCGCTGGTGTTGATGGGCAAGTTACCGTTCGGCCACTCGATATTTCCGTCTTCGACAAACGCGCCGCCTTCGCCCCGATCGCAGAATCCGTACTCTTCGATGGACATTAGCACCAACGGAGTGAAATTTTCGTAGAACTGGGCGACATCGATGTCCTTCGGCCCGATTTCGGCCATCTCCCAAAGGTTGGATGCTATGGCGTCATGGTTAGTCGCCATGAGGTCAGGCCGGTTCATGGCTCCTGCTCCGTAGCGATAACCGCTTCCCTGAGCCGCCGCCATGACATGGATAGGTGTTTGATTCAAGTCCCGCGCTCTCTCAGGGGTGGTTATGATGACCGCCGCCGCGCCATCGGTTTCCTGGCAGCAGTCGAAAAGGTGCAGAGGCTCGACGATCCAACGAGAGTCGTGGTAGTCCTGCAACGTCAGCGGACGACCGTACATGACGGCCCTCGGATTGTACTGGGCGTGTTTGTAAGAAGCCAACGCGATGGCTCCGAAGTGGTCCTGAGTGGTTCCGAACTCGTGCATGTGACGTTGAGCCTGCATCGCGGCGAGGTTCTGGGCGGGGGACATGACGCCGAACGGCACGCTGTATGCAGCAACGGCGGAGACCCGGTTCGCGGCTCCAGACTGCCCGAATCGTCCGAACTGGCCCTGGGCGAGGCTGCGATATGCAACTACGTAGTTAGCGTATCCGGCGACGACTGCGGCGCAGGCGTTCGCCACTGCTCCTGAGCCGCCTCCACCTCCGCCTCCCCAGAACATGTTGCTGAATCCGATTTGAGGAATCCCAAGCGCAGCGGACAGCCTTATCGGATCGTTGCGGTCGTTGGAGTAGGAAGCGAAACCGTCAATTTGCTTCGGGTCCAACCCCGAATCCTCGCACGCCGCCAGAATGGCCTGGAGCGCCAACTGGAACTCGGGATACGGACTCTGCCCTCGCTTGTAATAGGCGCTCTCGCCAATCCCGACGATGCTCACCTTGTCTTTTATCGTGTTCGTTGAATTGGACATTTGTTATTCCTGAATCAGTCGTTAATCGGTAAGTTCACTCGGACCGTGTGGGCAGAGAGACCAGCGCAAACGACGGCGTGGTCACGCCTTCCCGTTCGTTCTCGGCCCACAACTCGCACTCCACAAGATGCTCGCCGTCCTCGATAAATTTCTTGGAGACTTTACCCTGGAAGGTCATCGTGTCGCCGGGGATATTCATGCGGCGCATCTCCATGCGGAACTTTTTCAGCCAGCCATCGTCTCCGATCCATCCGCAGATTAATCGGTTGAAGCACCCCTGCATGAATCCGGTGTTTACGAATATGTCAGGATGCCCGCCGGCCTTGGCAAAATCCAAGTCGTGATGGACCGGGTAGAAATCCTGAGAGCCGCTTACCTGGAGCGCGATGCGGGTGGGGTCAATCTTCAACGAGTATCCCGGTATCTTGTGGCCGACATCAACGTCGTCCCAAAAAACCTGCTTTGTCATTGCGTTCTCCTCGAATCCTACGCCAAGGTGGTTTGTTGTTCCTGGGTGCGGTGCCGAACAAGGAGGTTGGTGGACATCGCGACCAGAGTTTCGTCCTGATTGTAAACAAGCATCTCGGTCTTAACCCAGAAGGCTTTGGAGTCCAGGCGAATGCCTTTGATGAACACGTCGGCGACTCGACGTTTGTACGAGAGCCGGTCGCCGATTTTGACTGGTTCGTAAAATTCCCACTCGGTGGTCAGGTTGATGAGCCTGTCTCCTGGGCTGGGGATCGCCGGAAGCGAAGGCTCCGAGCCGTCGGCTGGGGGCCAAGGGCCGTTGCCTGTGAAGTATCCGATGAGTAGAGGCGGAGAGATCACCGAACCGTATCTGGAGGATTCGGCGTATTCTGTGTCCAGAAACAGAGGATTGGTGTCGTCGGTCATGTGGCAGTATCGACGGATGGGGTCGTGCTCCACGGGATACCGGCCTCGGACTACTTCAGTCTCTGAGCCGATTAGCTTGCGAGCCTCTTCTAATAGCTCTTCAGGTTTTAGGAGCATGCTCTACCTCTTCTGGCGCAATAGTGGCAACGGTGTATGGGCCGCATTATATGCACGGCGCTATTGGAGTTCAACGTTTGATTGACCGTCCATCGCGCCGTTGTTAAACTTGAACTAGGCTATTCCCCATTAAATGAGGGTGTAAATCATGACACAAAAGACCATCAACAAGCGGGGCAGTGTGACCGAGACGCTTCGGCAGTTGGGCAATTGCCTTGAGCTAGTCTCGATGGACCCTCACTTCCATAACATATCAGTGGGCTTGTACGTCAAGGATGGCCTCTGCACCGTCCATACTTTCAGCAGGGTCGAAGGTGTTGCCGACCGGCTGAAGGAGATACGCGATCAGATGGCCGCCCTTGGCGGAGTGTCTCCTGTCGAAGGGTCGGATAACCAGTTTGTGTTCCCTTGCGGTCAGATACACGAAAGACCGGTGCGTTTTCTGCTTGCCCAAGCCGTAGGGAAAAGTCCTGAGTACGCCCACCCCACCGGAGACATGCGCGTCAAAGATTCGCGTTCAGACCTGGTCCTGTACGCTAACGGCCACGAGAGTGACGAACAGTACGTCTATCAGATATCCGCGCAGGGCGAGCACAAGAACCCGGCCCTCCGGCTGCGGATGGTGGTCGCCGGATTCCTGCGTTACGGCGAGATGGACAAGGTTGCAGACACTGAGGTCGCGTTCCCGTGCGGCCAGCGGCACGACGCTCTGATGCGTCTGGTGCTGCCTTACTCTCGAAACATCAGCGCCGTGGAAACCATGATGGACGCCGAAGCCCTGCGAGGCCAGATGACCACCGGAACCCTGGGCTTCACGCCAGCGGTGTAAGGAGACTTTATCCAATGACACTTACAGAAACCATGACATCCCGAGAGCGGGTTCTTGCGGCCCTCAACGGTCAGCCGGTCGACCGCACTCCCGTGGCAAATCCAACCAACGTTGCAAGCGTCGATCTTATGGACTTGGTGGACGCGCCATTCCCTGACGCCTGCAGAGACCCGGAGCTTGCGGCTCGGCTGGCCGCGACCGGCTACACTGAGTTGGGTTTCGATTCCGTGATGCCGTACTTCACGATCATTCAAGAGTCGTCGGCCCTGGGATGCGACATGCAGTGGGAGGACAAGGACAACTGGCCCACTGTCCGCATGCAGCAACCCATCTGGAAGGACTCTAGGGACGTTCGCATCCCTTCGGGATTTTTGGAGCATCGCGACAACATCACGATCACCAAGTCAATAGAAATTCTTCGGCAGGAACTTGGCAACGACGTTGCAATCATCGGCAAGACGATGGGGCCGTGGACGCTGGCCTATCACGTCTTCGGAGTCGAGAATTTCCTCCTGATGACCGTCGATGACCCCGCCGAGGTGATGCGAATACTGCACAAGCTCAAGGAGATTTCAGTGCTGTTCGGCGAGGCGCAGATAGCCGCAGGCGTCGACGCGTTGACCTTTCCAGACCACGCAACCGGAGACTTGGTGAGCGGCGAGTATTACAGGCGATTCTTGCAGGATATTCACACCGAGATGGTCGAAGCCCTGCCGGTCCCGCTAATCCTACATATCTGTGGCGCCACTCTCGACAGGATGCCTTACATCGCGGAGACAGGCATGGCATCCTTCCATTTCGACTCCAAGAACGACCCTCAGAAGGCGATGGACGCTGTGGACGGCAAGATCGGCCTGGTGGGCAATATTAACAACCCGACGACCCTGTACGCTCGCGGCCCCGTTGAAGTGCGAGAGGAAGTGTTCAAGTGTCTGGACGCCGGAGTCCAGATGATAGCTCCCGAGTGCGCGATCCCTCTGGCTACCAAGTTAGAGAATCTCATCGCAATACCGGATGCGGTCAAAGAGTGGCACGAAACGCACGCCAACTGAGTCTTCGATTTCAATAAAATTTCACGACTTAAATCAACAAAACCCAAACAGAGGTAATCAAATATGCCAGTCGTCAACGAAGGTCTCGAACAAGAATTGGCCTACGTTACGAAACCCACCGAACACAAGCACATCCGCGAGCAGTGGGATGACGCTGAACCCATCCTCCAGGACATTTCCTATAACTTAATCGTCGGCGCCAACACAGAGGTCGACCGTCTAACGAAACAAGCGTTGGATGAAGGGTTCGAGGCGAACACAATTCTAGACTTCGGACTCGTCGCCGGCATGGCCATTGTGGGTGTGAAGTTTCGGGATAACCTGATTTTCGTGCCCGAAGTGCTGGTGGCCGCGCGCGCCATGAAGGCGGGAATGGCTTACATCGAGCCGATTCTGTCAGCGTCGGGCATCCAACCCATCGGCACCATAATTATGGGGACAGTGAAGGGCGACCTCCATGACATTGGCAAGAACCTGTGCATAATGATGCTTCGTGGCGCGGGGTTCACCGTTCATGATCTGGGCGTCGACACAAAACCCGATGATTTCCTTGATGGCGTGATGGAGCATGAGGCCGATGTTTTGGGAATGTCCGCTTTGCTCACCACCACGATGCCCAACATGGGCCGCACCATAGACGCATTCGAAGAGGCGGGCCTGCGCGATGTGGTGAAGATCATGGTCGGCGGCGCGCCGCTATCTCAGGAGTTCGCTGACGATTTCGGAGCCGACGGCTATGGCAGGGACGCAATCGACTGCGTGGACATCGCCAAACGTTTCCTGGGTCTTGGCGAACCTGAAGAAGAGCCATTGGCGGTTCCCGGCTCGTAATCTGGCGCAAGGAACACAGAATGCCTGACCAAAAGCCAATGGATAAGGAACGCTACCAGGCAAGCATAGCGCGTCTGGGTGACATTTTTCGTTCGATAAACGACACGGCCAAAGAGGTCTCGACTTGGCGATGCCCTTACAAGAACGTAAAGGATCGGTGCACCGCCAAGTTCGGTTGTCGCAACCAGGACCACTCGGTTCCTGACGGAGAATTGTTCATCTGCACGGGCAGTGACGATCTGGACTACCGCTCCGCGTGGGAAGTCTGAGGCCTTACCCTTCGCCCTCTATCCCTAGCTCTACGATTCCAGCGTCTCCGTCCACCGTAATTACCTGACCTTCGCGGATTCGAGATGTGCCGACCCGCGTCTGGAAAACTGCTGGAATGCGGTACTCACGAGCCACCAGCGCTGGGTGCTGAAAGATGTCGCCACTGTCCAAGACGATGCCGGCCAGCAGGGGGAAGAATAGCGTCCAGTCCGGTCCCACGTTAGTTGTCACCAGGATGTCTCCTTCGTGCAATCTCGGAGGCGCGGCATCGGCTCGTAACACTCTAGCCGTGCCCGTGGCCCGTCCTCTGGAGGCTGTTTTGCCTCGCAGCGTTGGAGTCGTGGGATCAAGGTCGAGGACATTGGAATCCACCGTGGAGGGCGCCGTCGGTTTCCCTACCGTCGAAGGAGGCGTTAGCTTCAAGAGTCGTGTTCGATTTGCTTTGCGTTCCTGTGTCAGCGAACGCAGGTTTTCCGGGCCGTTACCTTCTGCCACTCGCTTCAGTTCGTCCAGAGAGATATGCAGCGCGTCCGTTGCGTCATCCAACAGCCCTGCTTTGACCAGGGATTCGCCCATCTGGTGCATCGCCTCTCGCATCTGACCCACGGTGCATTGCTCCATCAGGTAGTTGTGATCCTCCATGCGGGCCACGTCCGACTGCGCGCGCTTTCGAGTGAACTCGAACTTTTTGAGTCGGTCTGGCATGTTCGCCAGTTTGCGCCGGATGCGCCGAGTTGCCAGTTGGCGTTGCCGCAGCGCGCGAGTCTCAAGGGCATCCAACTTGTCGACGTCCTGGTCCGCGTATGAAGCGATAAGCTCCAGCGGTTTGGCGGGGTCCATGTTCCAAGTGAAAGTCTCGAATCTCACGCCGGAGCCGTAACCCCATCCGGTTCGAAACCCATATTCTTTCATCATCGCCTTAAACTGCGCGTTGAAGGTTTTTGTGATAGGGCGGTCACTGTAGTCGGGAGATTTCAGCGCCGAGAAATTACCTTCAGCGAAGGCAGAGGCTAGCGCCGGGTCTTGTTGGACCAATCTTGCAAGTCTGCGTAATCGGGCCACTAGGCGGGTGGTGCGATTGGGGATGGCCTGAAGGAAAAGATCGGAGTCCTCAGCGGGTTCGCCGGTGATCTCGTGGAACTCCGAGGCCCAGTCCAAGCGGTTAGTTCTATCTATCATGCACCAGTGCAGGTGGCCCATGACCAAACCTGCGGCGTCGATGCACGCTTCTAGATAATTCACCCGCACCTGAATCGACGATCCAGCGTTCCTCAACCTGCGAAGGTCCGCATGGATCTGCCGGATTCGAGGGACCATATCTACAAGGTAATTGGTTGTGCCTTGATCGATGTAAATCTTGCACTTGGCCGCGTGGCGTGCATGACGCTGCTCGATGGCGTCAGGGTCCTCGTCGGGCGCTCGCATGTAAAAATAGTCGTTCACGACATGGGTGATGTGTCTGTGCGAAAAATCGGAAGCGGTTTCCTCGTAGCACTGGCGCAATCCGTTCGCGTAGGCGAGGCCAGAGTCCAGCTGAAGCCGGAAGACCGGCCCTATCGTGGTCGTCATTTCGCTCAGCGTCCAGTTGTATTTTTCATCCAGGCCATGGTCCCAACCTGCGTCATCGGAGGGGTCGAGCGTGGTGATTGGTCTGGACTGAAGGATATGAACCGCATCCTCAACAACCGCAAATTCAATATCCTGAGACCCGCCGAACAGGACTTCCAAAGTTCGCGCCATCGCGGACAGCTCCATGATGTGTGCCGCTGAAAGGGCTGGGTTTGTTTGCGCGGGTTGCGGGACTTCCCTTCGTTCGACTCCACCGGAGGGGGCAGATACTACTTTGACGTCCTTGGAAACGATCTGGGATGAGATGGTTGAACCAGTGTCTGGGTCAACCACAAACTGGTCTGCCGGGGCATCCCCAGCGACGACGCCTTCTCCCAATCCCAGCGACGCGCTGACAACGAACCGATTTGCTCCTGTCACCGGGTCGCGAGTGAACAGGACGCCGGAGGCGTCCGGTTGAAGCTGTTTCTGAACTACGACGGCCATTCGGACCGATTCGTGGTCTATGCCCGCTTGAAGTCGATACGCGATAGCGCGAGTCGAATACAGGGACGCCCATACGTCGCGGACCCGCAGGACAACACCGTCAAAACTCAGAACGTTCAGGAAAGATTCGTACTGTCCAGCGAAGCTGGCATCCGCCAAGTCCTCCGCAGTCGCCGATGATCGGACGGAGACAGAGTCGCTTTGCAACCGCTGATGAGCGGCCTTGATTGCTTCCAGCAGGGCCGCATCCAGATGCACGCCCTGAATCGCATCTCTGACGAGCGTGGACACTTGCGAAATGGCATCGACATCTGTGACTGGAACGCCCTCAAGCTGGGCCAAGAGCTTCTGCAATTCTGGAGGATTGATCGCCTGCAGGGCTTGGGTGGTCACCACAAAACCATCGGGCGCAGGCAATCCAGCGCCGACCATCCTTGCCAGCGCTGACCCTTTGCTGCCAGCGACAGTTGGGTCTTGGGCCAAGCGGTCGGTTAAGAATGTCACAAGTGTCGTCATGAGATCGTCCCTCAGAGCTTGTTGTCGATGATTCTGAGCCGCCGGGTCGAAACTCTCCCCATCGGACCAATTGTGTAACCGAGACATATTATATCAGTGGCAAAAACTCGTCGGGGCATATTCCACGAATGAGGATGTCCTGCTTGGTTATGCTGATCATGGCGACCGTGCCATCGAACTGTCGGCGCTGACTGCTGGAAGGCTGACAGCTGTCAGCCTTCCAGATGCCCGATCTCAGGGCCATCCAGAGATAGCTCCATTATCACCAGGTCTTGAAGACTGCCGAACCTGTCAACTACACGATCTTTAAGCACCGCGGTCTCCTCGAAGCCCGCCTGAGTCGCGGTATGGATGGCGCTCTGCTCTCGGAGGTTCACAAGCTCGAACACCAGCCTTCGAAGCTCGAGAGAGCGGCCAAGCTCGATGAGTTCGTGAGTCAACCTTGACCCCAGACCCTTGCCTCGAAAATCGGGGTCAACAACAATCCGAAGCTCGCCAATATGCCGACGCCCCGTCCTTCGAGAACGATGGAGGGTCGAGTCAGCAATGATGCGCCCGTCGTGTTCCGCCACCAGAGGCACCACTCGCTCCATGTTGATTCCGTCGGTAAATTCCCGGATAACCTCTGGAGCGGTGACGTTGTTGTTCAGGTAGTATCTGTCCTCCTCTGGCACCCGGAGGAAAAAGTTGCGAAGCTCCGCCTTGTCATCAGTCGCCAGGGGTCGAATCACGACCATCGACTCATCATTCAGTGTTGCTCGAAGAGGAAAGCGCCTTAGCACAGTGTCGAGGTTCATGACTTCACACTCCTTCGTGGCTTTTCACGGACACATAGAAAGTGGGTGAGTAGGGAACTCATCTGCCGCCGCAATTTTCAGATATTGTATGGCATGGGGTATCAAGGCGATATGGAAAAGCGCCTTCACAGCTGAGATTTTCGTGAGCCGTTGTCTGCCCGGGTCAGTCTATGAATCGGTCGGGTTTGAAACGTTCCATCTCTGAGTCCAAACTGCCGCTAGTAATGAGGCCAGCGACGGCTTCGCCCATTCCCGGACTCAGCAAGATGCCCTTCTTGCCGGCGCCGGTGGCCAGGTATGCGTTGTCCCAGCCGGGAGCCAGACCGACGATAGGAAGCCAGTCACGTGTAACCGGTCGCAAGCATGCGGTGTGCAGGACTAATTTAGCGTCGGCCAGCGCCGGCATCAGCTTCAACGCGCCGCCCATGAGGACGTCGCGAGCCTCGGCGCTGGGGGTGTCGTCGAAACCTTTACGCATTTCCGTGGCTCCGATCCACACCTGGCCTTCCTCTCGATGGTTGAGCGTGACCCCGAATCCCTGGTAATCGCGGTCCAAGCGGGGCTGGTCGCCCAGGGACATCCTCAGCATTTCGCCCTTTAGAGGCTCGACAGGAATTTTGACATTCAGCCAGGATTCCACCTGATCTGACCACGGGCCAGTGGCAAAAACGACGCTCTCGCACGCGATCTCGCCACGCTCCAGAACGACGGAGGTTACGCGGCTCCCATCGGTTTTGACCCCGATCACATTGCTCGATTTCACAGTCGCGCCCATCTTCTCGACGGTCTTGACTAGCGCCAGTACATAGCGATAGCTGCTCAGCGTGGCGTTGCCGTAGGCGCTCAGGCCTCGGATCGCGCCAGATGATAGGCGAGGCTCCATCTCTCGAATTTGGTCAGCATCTAGCCATGTGGACTTGAAGTCGTCGTCCGCCTCCGAGAAGATTCTGTGAGTCTCCTCCATCGAGGCGACCTGGCTCTCTTTGTATGCGACCGCGACGACGGAAATGGTCTCAGGCTCGAAATCGACGCCTGACTCCAAAAGCTCCGGCCAAATCTCCTGGTGCATCCTGAACGATTTGATGGCAAGAGGTCCCAGCGGCCCCGGAATCACCGCGCCTTGAAGTGGGTTAAGCCCTCCCGCCGAGAAACCCGACGCCTTGGACGCGATGCCCTCCCGCTCGATAATCGTAGCCCTGACGCCCCGCTTCGCCAGATAATATGCCACAGCGCATCCGGCGGCCCCGCCTCCAACGATAACTACGTCGCTGGTGTCTGCCATGTCATGAACTCCTGAGTGTGTAGGTCGGTGTGATTATACGCGAAGTTGAGTTGAGGCGATTTGCTGCCAATCTCAATAATGTGATGTCGGTGAGTCAATTGTTTTATGTCGAAATTGGGCGCAGGTAGAGTATTCAGTTCGAGGGTGTAAAGCCATGTTAGTCTTCCGCAATGCTCTTTTCGGCGACCGATATCCGAGGCAATCCGGGAGGCCGCAAGGCGTAAAACAAGCCGATCGCGACAACATAAGACACCAAGCTGAATATCCAGATGACGGTGTAGGCGCCTGTGACGGTGAACAGCGTCGCCCCCAGTATCGGCCCTAACCCCAAGGCTCCAAACTGGAATGGCCCCATGAGCCCTGTGATAGCTCCGAAGGACTCTCGACCAAAGTACCGTGCCAGCAGGACGCTGCCCAGTATATTAAGTCCACCCGACGCTATGCCCCATAAGATAGCGACTATGACGCCCGGAATACCGCCGTCGATAATCAGGAAGAATGTGGTGATGAACAAGGTCGTCGACAGAGAGATCAGGGCGAGCCTCCGAGGTGGATATCGGTCCGCGGATACCCCCCAGACCGGATTCACCAACGCGCCCAGAAGCGAGCTCAGGCTCAGGGCGGTCACGGCGATCGGCTGTGACATCCCTCCATCCACCAGGAAGGGCACGATTTGGAACCCTACGGTTGCCGAGGTCAGTATCGTCAGCATTTCTGCAACCAGGATGAACCAGAATGCCGTGGTCAACGCTGCTTGGCCTGCCGTCCATACATGCTCCGAGGCGTCGTCAGCCCCAGAATTTGAGTCAGTCTCGGCATCGGTTGTGGTCGGGCCGCCGACTGTTGGAGCAGGGTCGCCATCGGGCAACAGTCCGATGTCTTCGGGTCTTCGACGCATCATGATGAAAAGCGGCGCGATTAATACCAGGGAAAATACGCCCAGGTAACGGTAGGCTGCCCGCCAGCTGTATGCAGCGGCGACAATCGAAATTATCTGGATGTTGATGGCTCCGCCGATTGGACGAAACGTGGAGGTCAACCCCAGGGCCAGCCCTCTCTGGCGCTGGAAGAAGTTGATCGCGGCGGTCCGAGGGACAACTCCCACCAGAGTTGGGTTCCCGACGGCGCGGGCAATGATGTACCCGACGTAGAACTGCCACAGTTGCGATGAACCGGCAATAATGAAAAAGCACACTCCGGTTATCAAAACGGCCGGCGGCATCAGAATCCGAGGCCCGTATCTGTCGGACAGCCTGCCCATGAACGGCGTTATCACCGCGCCGGACCATGTTCCCGCGCTGACGGCAAGGGCCAGCGACCGGCGGTCCCAGCCCGTGTCGTCAGTTATGAGGCTCTGGACCCCTCCCAGCGTGACCTGTGCGACTCCGGTGGCAACGTAGGTGCCCAGCGCCCCGACGCCAAGGATTATCCATCCGTAGAATATGGGAGTGCGAGGCGTCCACGCCAAGAATGCTTTGATTTTTGACAACAGCGACCTTTCCGATGCCTTCCGTTGCGCCAGGGCATATATCGGGCCGCCACAACGAACTCCGGCTGGCAAAGGATAATCACTCTGAGCGCAGGCTTCAACTGCTGGCTCTGCTATTCGCTGGTCGGCCGTGTCCCAAGTGCGGCTTCTGCTTGTAATCCGCTGCGATTTTTTGACGGTTGTCAACGTGTCCGTTTTTGACCGACAATGGTTTATGTGATAGTTTTCGTTAAATTGGCCTTGAGAAGGACGTATATGGCGCAAGCAGCACAATTGAGTCATACGATCCCTGCGAAAACACTCGATGGTATCGATACTTTCAGGAAAAGCGTTGTGGATTCGCTAAGCGACCAGGTAGTTTCGATGATCATCTAAGGCGGTGTGACGAGGGATGAATACTGCCCGGGAGAATTGGATGTGAATATGTTGGTGGTTCTCAGAGATGTAGGCGTAGATATATTGGACAAATTGGTCAGGCCATATCAAAAAGGGTTCAAAGACATAATTCTAGATGTGATAGTCCGCACCGAAGAGCAACTTCGTAGCTTGATGGATATTTTTCCTGCCCGATTTAAAGAGATGCAACAGAGCCACCTGTTAATTTGGGGCCAAGATGTGCTGGCGGGTCTGGAAATATCCGATCATTACCCGAAACTCCGGGCAGTCCAGGAGATCAAGAACCTCCAATTGAGGCTCCATATGATCTACGTATATATTTAAGACGAACGACGACGAGAAAGCGTTGAGGGCGCTAGAATATCGTGTCATGGAGAGCAACTACGATTTCATTTCCCATCTGACGGGATTCTGCCGCGTGCTGAGGGAACACGGCCTGCTCATCGGACCGCTGGAGACATCGGACGCCATTCGGGCGGTGAGCATGGTGGACCTGATGACCGAGGGCCGAATCTACTGGACTCTGCGGAGCCTGTTGGTTTCGAGACATGAGCAGTTGGCGACCTTTGATGTGCTGTTTGCCAGGTTCTGGAACTTTCAGCCTCTGCCCAGAGTTAAGCCCCCCCCAAACCCGTCAAACAAGTTCGGAGAGACCCGCACCACGGGGCGGGTCCCTCGGGCATTGGCGTTGCCTGAAGAAGACCATGAGTCCAAGGACACGTTGATTCAACTGGTTCGGACAGGGGCCAGCGGACGCCACGTCACCTCTGAAACCGACCTGAGCGTCCTGGATACCCAGGATATGTCCGAGCTTTCTAGAATCGCATCCAGAATCGTTCGGGCGTTGGCATCCAAACCCGGGCGTCGGCGCAAGCGGCATCGTCGCAAGGGGACTCCAGACCTGCGGGGCGCCATGCGTATGAGCCTGACAACAGGTGGAGACCCTGTGCGTCTGCCTCGGATGAGACGAGTCCCTAAAGTTCCCAGGTTATTGGTTGCGCTGGATGTCAGTGGCTCGATGGATCGTTACGCTCGCCTGTTTTTGCAGTTGATGTTCGCGGTGGGCCAACACACAAAGCGTGTTGAGGCGTTCGTCTTCAGCACCACGGTCACGAGGGTGACACGAGAACTGTCCTCACCCTCATTCTCGGAGGCGTTGACGCGAATAGGCGGGGCAGTCACTCACTGGTCTGGAGGGACGAGGATAGGCGAGTCGCTGGCCGATCTCAACACCAATTATGACTATCTGTTGAATCGCCACACGACGGTGTTCCTGCTTAGCGACGGCTGGGAGACCGGCGAACCGGATGATCTAGCGCAAGCGTTGCGAAGGATCCAGCGTCGAGTGCGTAGCGTCGTGTGGTTGAATCCCCTGTTGGGCACTCGTGATTTCCAGCCTCTGGCGCGGGGCCTTCAAGCGGCGGTGCCTTATGTGGACCACTTTGTGCCCGCTGCCGATGTGGAACAACTGAAGCGGCTTCCAGCGCTGTTGCGTTCGTGATCGAGCGTTGATATGCGGGTCATGATGCCTGCCTAGCCGTCCAGCGTGTGCCTCACTTTGTTTGAAAGCTCAGTCAGCGAAACGGGTTTTTGCAAAAAATTACCATCATGTGCAAAAATCTCTCTCGCCGCGACCTGGTCATCTGAATATCCAGACATGTAGATGATTTTCCTTCAGGGAACGATGCTCTGTAGATTCCTGCAAGCTCTCTGCCACCTATGATGGGCATGACTACATCAGTTAGCAGCAGGTCGATGTTCTCGGACCTGCAACTTTCTATGACCTTGATGGCCTCTAGTCCGTTAGAGGCTTCCAGAACTTTGTAACCATGAATTTCGAGAGCTTCTAAGGTGATTTCTCGGACAGCCTCTTCATCCTCGACCAACAGCACGGTTTCCGATCCGCCAACCAAGTCATTAAACGGTTCAACCTCGGCAGGCGCATCAGGCTGATCGGCGCTCTTGGGAACATATAGAACAAAAGTGGACCCTTCGCCCGATCGAC
>ENA-ORDI01000534-ORDI01000534.1-marine-metagenome-genome-assembly--contig:-NODE-534-length-25435-cov-2.957844_pt1 | contig 25435 bp, 25 predicted proteins | sample MGYA00248628_ERZ508525 | MGnify/ENA primary metagenome ERZ508525 (study PRJEB26195, sample SAMN05422138) | marine metagenome | isolation source: East of Porto Seguro, South Atlantic Ocean | place... | reverse complement strand
CACATAGATATATTTTTCTTGTAAAACATGGATACCAATTAGCACCAGTTGTTTCTGTAGATTATTCCAACGAGTCTATATTTGTTGGCAATCATCTTGCACACAGATATTACCATGATGAAAACAAAACGCTAACTAAATCGATAGTCAGATCTATAGCTATAAATGGGAATCTTCTTCCAGCAAGAACAACAAGACACTTTTTTCCTTTCAAGAAAGAGGACATTCCTACACCTCTTAGTAAACTCAACAAAAAAGAAGGAAAATCTATAGAAAAATTCATTGATAAAGCAACTAGTAAGGAACAGATTAAAGCTAATTATGTCTATCTTGAAGAGTTAGCTATGGAGAAGAAAATAATAAATGACTATCTGTTAGAGCAAGATAAGGTTACAGAATATTTGAAGAGACAAATAGCATCAATCAAGCTAAAGAAATGATTTCACTATGGACAACATTTTTAAAAAATGACACTTCTAAATGAAAAGCAGATTGATTGCCCTAACTGTGGGGAGGTCATTACCATAGTTATAGACACTTCAATTACAGAGCAACAATATACTGAAGATTGTTTCGTATGCTGTTCTCCAATCATTATCACCATAGATCAAGACAATCAATTCAATAAGATCTCTTGGACTAATGAAACAGACTTATACTCGTAGCTTTGGTTAAACTCCCAAAAAAGCGAAAAGCACTTTCTCTCGAAAGCGCTCTTCTTTGCTAAACCCTTTTGCAACCGCGAGTTTAGCGATGTCATAATACCAAGTTACAAGAAATATTCCATTTGATTAAGAGTTATTTCGTGTAGATAAATTTTTTAAGATATATATTCACTCTGAAATATAATTTTTCAAAATTAGCGGGAACATAACTAACAACTAATCCGTTAAAACTCATAATAAAAATTTTTTAATTATCTTTTTTTTGTAAAATTTAAACAGGTCTAAAAAAGATGAAACCATTTTATATATTGTTATTAATAATCGGTATTTCGGTAACCTTACTTGGAATATATATATCTATTGATAGCATTAGGCAGTATATGGTTTTTCAGGAATTGACAGAAGAATTACAAGAATTGGCTCAAGCAGATTACCTCTTAGTAATCGTTGTTGGTGCTATGACGTTTGTAATTGGCTTATTAATATCATTATTTGGTTACGGAAGATTAAAAACAATAACCCGCACCGATTAACTCCACAAACCCCCAAAAATCGCTTGGAGGAGGGTGTAAATTTATCCGTTTAGCTTCTGTCGTTATCCGCCCCTGTCATATGCTCACTTAGAAATTCCATAGCTACAGAAAGTATGAATCTGCGCCGACCAACAGAATTCAATAAAAATAGGGGATTTACTTACTACACTTAATATAGACATACCATCATCATTTCTTTTGTAAAATTTAAATATGTCTAAAAAAATTAGTAGAAATGACTTAATGGGAATAGGTATTTTCTTTTTGTGGATTAGTCTGCTCGTATGGCTTTCAATAACAAAATAATTCCAGATATATAGACATACTATCTAATTATTATTTTCAAAATAGATTCAAGAATTATTAGAAGTTAATATTTTATTCTTTTGTAAGAAATAGATTAACTAATGTATCAACGCCACCAGGCCAGACAAGTGTTGTGATTAATACAATTAAAAAAAATAACATGCCTACAATTTTAGTTCCTACAATTAAATTCTCTTTCAATTTCTTATCCATGACGTTTCTATTTTTCAAGTAATGATTTAAGTCGTTCCTTATTTCTTAAAGTAATTTATGGTGAACAATAGTAACCCTACTTTGTAGTTAGTTTGCTGTAAAGGACTCCTTTCGTCAGAACTTGTGCTTTTTTCCTTATTAGAGACCAGGGAGGTGGTTTTTTCTAAATGTAATATTCTCTTTCTTTTATAGTTGCATCAGGACCCTGGTGATGGTCTATCAATCCAAGAACATTGACCATTTTGCAAAAGGAGTTATCCAAGCAATTTTAACAACCATACAGAAGAGAATATATATGGTTAAAACCAGTGCAATATTTCCCCTGATTAGACCGCTGACCATCCCATGTTTCGGATCATCTGCATTTCTATTTCTTCCATACCTTATGACATCTGGAGTAATGCTAACAGCTGCCATAATCCAAAAGGCAAGATACGAATTCCATGCCCAGGGTGCATTGTGCAGACCTCCCCATGACTCAATAAACATCAATCCTACAATTATGATGATGATTGATGTGGTCATTGTGATCGATAAAGCAAGTTTCCTAAGAAAAGACCTTGCCCACATACCCACCTCCTTACTTTGGTTGAAACGTATCTGCATGGCCCAAATGTTAGAAAATAAGGTGTGCCCAAAAAAAAGAAAGGCTGCAAACTCGTGCACGACAAGTAAAAAAAGATAATTGATCCCAAAATCACTGATTCGAAGCCCGAACAATGGCAGGGCAGAAACTACTGTGATTAGGATGTAGATGAAATACCAAAAAAACCGATTGGGGTCTTCGTGTTCTTGAACTCGATTTAAACCGCCTTCCATTAAAACTTTATGGTTGGTGGAACATTGGCTGCTGACCAAACTTCAAACGGAACAATTTTACTGGCAAAAGGATCCGAAAATAACTGGTCCATTAACCAACGCCTTCGCATTGTTTCTTGAGCCAAAACATCTTCCTTTGTGAAACTATCATTCATCCTTTTTTCGACCAGTTGCAAGTAAGCATCCACAAATTCAGTAAACATACCTTTAATAAACCGGTAGCTTTTTTCACCACTATCCCTGAACACAGGTGGTCCGTAAAAACTCACACCTGAACAGGAAGGTTTTCTACGCCAATATTCAATGGTGTCCTCAGTACCCTTACAAACCAGCCGTCGATAAAGGGCTGTATTTGCGTTGTGTTTTTGAAAATAGTCGTCGGTGGTTTGTTTTAAAAATTCCAAGTCTTCAGGAATCCTTGTTCCCGGCATCATGTCAAGCCAACCACCGGTTCCAATGGAATTGTCTTCGAAGAACTGGAGCACTATCGTAGCATGAAGCATTCCAACTAGGGGGGTTTTGGGGTGTATGTCTATTGAGTAAAAACGACCCCAAACCAGATTCTTGTCGCCTCTACCAGGTGAAGTCATTTTCCCTTCGGATAACATCCTGCCTGTTTTTTCGATTACAGGCCCTCTCACAACTCTGATATTGTAGTCTGAATACTCTGTGGTCCAATCAAAATTTTCATCGTTGATCGGCTGATCGCCAAGTTCAGGTGAAGTTTGTTTATTAATTTTATTAACCCAAGCAAAATATTTGTCATCTGAGGCCTGCATAAAAGTGATCAGGTCCTCAGCAATTATTCTGTTATCGGGAGTCAATGCATCCAATCGTTCTGCTTGGTCAGTGTATTCAGCCTGCAAAGAAAAAAATCCTTGCATTAAAAAAACGAAAGCAAGTGATAAAAATAGTCTGGTTTTCATTTACCTCTTCTCATTCATTCATCCAATCGTATTTTTTTTTATTATATTCTATATCAAAATTGCAGCTTGCTGTTAAGGCCCTTTTATTTGTATCTCCTCACTATTCGCATTCATTAAATACAAAGTTAAGTCGGTCATTATATCAACTTGCTTCATAAATAATTCAGAACTAAAACTTTCGATGCCTGGTTTAGTTGACCAATAGCCACTCATACTGGTGCTGATTCCGTAACCGGGTATCTTCATTTTTTGAGCAAGATTACCCATTCCCGTCCACGGGCCCTGACCCCCTCTATCTGGGCATAAAACATAGGTTCGTTCTATTTTGTGTTTTTCAACGGAGTATATAGCCTGATCGATCAAATTTTGATTGTCTTGAGTGTAAATATAGGTTTTGTCAGTTCTACCAGAAAGTTTAAATTGATTGCCAAAATCTTTGTACTCCATTTGACCCAAGTGTTCTATTCCCAGAACAGAAACTATTCTACTGCTCAAATTCGCATGCAGTTTAAACCAGTCTACTGAATGTCTTCCAGGCATAAAGTGTTGGGGATCCATCATAATGAGTATGGTTTTATTTCTCTTATTTACTGGAATTTTGTTTAAACGTTCAATGATCTTAATTATGCCAAAGCCACCATTTTCCTGTGTTAAATTTGGTCCATCCGTGTGTGTGGTCAATAGGATGAATTGATCCTTGTCTTCACCAAAATGTTTACCGGGTAAAAAACCCGACAAAAAATACGCTTTTGAATTCTGAACATTGGCTAGAAGCTTCAGATTTGCATATTTACCTTTCAAAGCAGCATCCCTTAGCTGGTTGCCGCTAACTCGATCAACATACAATCCAGGCACACCTATGATTCCTGGCCTAATTAAAGGAAAAGTGTAAATACCTTCTGCTCTCCCAGGGCTCATGGACAAAATTGCTATAGCACCCAGAGCGCCACTATCTTTCAGATACTCATCTAATTTGGCAAATCTGGTAACGTAATTAACTTGATACCAATAATCACCGGTGGAGTCATCGTCCTGAATTTGATGCAAATCCTTGGTCGCGTACTCATGCTTGGATATCTGAGAAAATCTTTTGAAAGTATTAGGTAGTCCACCGACATCAAAAACAATGATTTTTCCTTTTATAAGATCTTTGGGAGTGTCTTGGTTGAAGTACAACAGTTTGCCTTCCACTCCAGTCTTCCCGGTAAATCCTGAATAGGCCCAATAAGAAGCAACATCTATTGGTTCACCCTCGACAGTTAAAGTCCATTGATGATCATTGCTTTCGTTTGATGTGTACCATCTCTCATACTCAAAAAAGTCCTTAGTGAGACTCTTAATCCCATTGTCTATGAGTTCTTTCTCTAAAAGCTCCACATACTTTTGCCAGGATAAATTCCCAGCAAAAGTCGGTCCATAACTGTCTTTCAAAAGATGCCATGAATAGACTTCTTCCAGTGTTGGCTTAGGATTTGAGAAAGCTTTGGTTAGGTTCTGAGTACTTAAGGTTAAGAACAATATAATCAGACAATAAAAAATTTTATTGTCATTAGACCGAAAGACCATTTCTTGAAACTCAGTTTAAATCAATAGCAAATCGTTTCAGATCCTTGATGTCTATATATTCAAGTGCCCCTTGGTGAGTGGCGGACAATACAACTTTTGGAGCAGAATTGGCCTGCAAAGCCTCTTGCCATCTTGGGGCGCATAAACACCATTGGTTTCCAGGCTTTAACCCGATAAAACCAATTGCTGGCATCGATGTTGATAAATCGTTTCCAACGGAGGCACTGTATTCAAGAAATTCCTTGGTAACGATTGTACAAACGGTATGGCTACCAACATCATCATCAGCGGTATCACAACAACCATTCCTAAAAAATCCTGTGGGTGGAGCACTACTGCACTCTCTTAAAGGTTCACCGAAGACATTTATGGATTCTTTCATTTCACAGTCCTATTCCCATTACGCATACAGACCAATTTTCATTTCTTTCTAGCAATTGTCAAGCCGTCACCAATGGGTACCATACTAATGTCCACTCTTGGATCATCCAGGAGCTCTAGATTAAGGTTGCGAATTGCTCTTGTATTGTGATCCTGATATTCCTCGTCTGCAACTGCTCCACCCCAAAGAACATTATCAAACAGTATAACCCCATTTTTTCTCAGAAGTTTTAAAGACAGTTCATAATAAATAGGGTAGTTAACCTTATCTGCATCGATAAACACAAAATCGATGGCTCCTTTATGTGAATTATTTTGCACCAGGGATTGCAGAATATCCTGAGCATCACCGATTCTAAGGTCAATTAAATGGTCAACCTTTGCTTGCTGCCAAAAATCCCGTGCGATTGCAGTTGCCACTGGATCCCTGTCAATCGCGATAATTTTTCCATCACTCAATGCCAAAGCACAAACCAGTGTACTGTAGCCGGTGTAGGTCCCTATCTCTATTAAACGCGTTGCAGCCATTATTTTTATTAGGAGCGCCATAAATTGTCCCTGCTCTGGGGCAATTTGCATATTTGCACCAGGTAGAGTCGCAGTTGCTACTCTTAGATTCTTGAGTACTGGAGGTTCTCTCAGGGAGACTGATAGTAAATACTCGTATAACTTCTGGTCAAGTTGTATGGTTTGATTGCTCAAGAAATTATCCTTTTGTAGTGAGTGTAAAAATAAAAATTAAGATGAGAATGACCAGAAAGATCAATGCGATTGTGGAGGAAATCAACCAATATTTTCTATTTCTCATTTAAAAAATATGGTGGGCCGTGAAGGATTCGAACCTTCGACCAACTGGTTAAAAGCCAGCTGCTCTACCAACTGAGCTAACGGCCCAACTAAGCATGAAATTGCGAAGAATAATACCTTATGGTTGCTAAATAAAAAACTCATTTAATTCTAAAAACTTTTAAACATAGTCAATTTTATCTTCGATCTGCACCTCTTTAAAAGCTTGCATTCTAAGTCTACATGCATCACAAACACCACAAGATCTCCCAGCTTGAGTTATTTGATAGCAGGAAACCGTTTTAGAAAAATCTACGCCATTTTCCTGTCCCAATAAGATGATCTCGGCTTTAGTTAAATGGATCAAAGGTGTCTTTACAAGAATTGCATTCCCTTCTACAGTTTTTTTGGTGGCAAGATTAACCAAGTCTTGTAGGGCTGTTATGTATTCCGGTCTACAATCTGGGTAACCGGAGTAATCAACAGCATTCACTCCTGAATAAATATATTTTGCGCCAATCGCCTCACTCCATGCGAGAGCAAGTGAGAAAAAAATAGTATTCCTAGCTGGCACATAAGTGATTGGTATCCCTGTAGCTTCACTCTCAGGAATAGAATAGGTTTTATCAGTCAAAGCTGAACCACCAAAATGAGTTAAATCAAAGGTGAGAATTTTATGTTCCACTACACCTAGATGTTCGGCAACTGACTGTGCTGCTTGCAGTTCATATTGACTCCTTTGCCCGTAATCAATACTCAGTGCAAAACAATTACAAGCATTAGATTTTGCGACGGCCAAAGCCGTGGCAGAATCCATTCCTCCAGATAGCAACACAACAGCTTTAGCCATAGTTTTATCTTCCAGGTTGGTTATTCCATAAAATTTTATGGATTTGCATCTGAAACCTAATAGGCAATTGATCTGTCAATATCCATTCAGCTAGGTCTCTTGGGTCTATTGATTCAGCACATGGAGAGAACAATATCGGACATTTCTCACTAATCTTGTATTGCTCGATGATCTCTTTAGACCACTGGTAGTCTTCTCGGCTGCAAATTACAATTTTCAGTTCATCGGTTTGTTTAAGCAATTCCAGATTTTCCCATCTGTTTTTTGTTGATTCACCGGAATCAGGGGTTTTAATATCCATGATGATTTTGACCCTCTCATCAATCTCCTTCAAACTTATAGAACCTCCGGTTTCAAGGCTTACCTGAAAATCTAGATCAGCCAAGTCTTTGAGCAGCTTTTTTGAGTTTGCTTGTGCCAAAGGCTCGCCGCCCGTAACACACACATCTTTACAATTGAACTTTGTGACTTGGCGAATAATATCTTCAAATAGCATCACTTCACCACCGTAGAAAGCATAGCTTGTGTCACAATACTGACATCTTAGGGGGCATCCTGTTAGACGAATAAATACAGTTGGGAGTCCAATTTTTGATGTTTCCCCCTGTATAGAGAAAAAGATCTCAGTAATTCTTAAACTCATTTTTTCAGGCATATGCTATTTTTCATTCGAGTTGATTGTTTTTAACTTTTGAACAGCCAAGCGAGCAACTGATGTATTTGGGTATTGGTTCATTACTAGATTTAAAATCCGCTTTGCTTGCTCAAAATTACCCAATTCAAAATGACAAAAACCAGACTTCAGAATTGTTTCAGGTATTTTCCCTGAATCAGGAAACTGTATTTGTATACTCTCAAACTCTTCTAACGCATATGCAAATAATCTTTGAGCATAATATGTCTCTGCCAACCAGTATTTGGCATCATCAATAAACTCACTTTCCTGATACAACTCAGTGAACGTGACAAATGAATTCCTTGCTGCTTCGTAATCTCCCTCTTTTAACAATTCAAAAGCAGCTTGAAAATCTTCTCTAGCCAATTGGTTCTTTGCATTATTTTGATTAACTATCTTTATGCCGATCTCTTCTTTGCTTGCCAAAGCAATTTGCAACTCAACAACTGTTGTTTCCAACTTGTTAATTTTTGAAGTTAGCTGATCAAAGGTCTTTGCATTTTCATTGGACAACTTAGTTATATTTAAGGTGATGAATTCTAGATTTTTTTCGATGTCTTGTAGAACTCTTCGTTCTTCTGTTTGCAGTTCTTGCTCCTCAGTTTTTAGTGGTTCTTGCTCTTCAGGGAAAGTATTTTTCTGAAATATGAGAGTTTTTTCGATTGTGCCACACCCTGAAAGCAGAATGAAACACATAAATAATAGGGCTTTTAATCTGACCTTTTTACTTAACACAATTTCAGATGCCCTACACTATCTATGAATTATTCTAAAGACGGAAAAGACAGCAATAGATAGCAAAAGAGTTGGCAGCCATCCTACCAATATTGGATTAATATTATAAACTTGTGAACTCTCGACTAATGTGTTTTCAATGAGAAAGTATGTCAGGCCAATAATAACACCCAATAGAATTCGGTATCCGGTGCCCTTTTCTCTTAAGAATCCCAACGAAAAAGGAAGCGCCAATAAACACATAAAAGGCAGTGCGAATAAGGATGCAATTCTTGATTGAAAGGCTGTACTGTAGAGATTGGAATCAAGCCCATTACTTTTCAGGTAGTTGACAAATCTATAGAGTTCAATAATGTTCAAATTCTCCGGCTTGACTACTGTCAAGCTCACTAAGTCTCTATCCAGTTTTGTTTTTTCTATTTTGTATCGAGAATATTCTTGTGAGATGCCTTTGTCATTGAATACAGTCTCTTTTAAATTACTCAGTATCCACTGATTGTCATCGTCAATGCCTGCAGAAGATGCTCTGGAAATTTTCCATAATTGGGAAAGTGTTTTCAGTTCATAGATAGTAACATTTCCAAAGCTTTTATTTTCTTCCAACAAATTGATATTGATTATTTTATTGCCTTCCTTAAGCCATATCCCTCCTGTCTTACCCAGGCTTGAATACTGAAATTTACTGATGGTTCGGTATTGATCAGCATATCGTTCCATTGAAGGCGAGATATACTCTCCCAAACTCACGGTAAAGAAACACAATATTAACCCAGAAGAGAATACTGAAATGCCCAGTCTTTGAAGTGATAACCCAGATGAAAGCAGGACAATGAGCTCACGATTTTTACTCAATAACCCAAGTCCTAACAGACTGCCAATGAGAATGATAATTGGCATTAATTGAAAAATTGAGCTGGGTAGTTTTAATAGCGTATATTGAATGGCTTGATTAACACCGTAATCACCGGTTCCAATGTCGTCTATTTGGCCTATAAAATCAACAAAGCCTGAAAGCGCCACAAACACGAATAACACAATTAAAGTCATCTCTAAAATGGTTCTAAAAATATACCAATCAAACAATTTCAATCTTCTTTCCCCCCAGAAAATGCACGTTCAAAAACCCTATAATTAATTGATAACATTACAATACCGACCATTAGCGCAATCAAATGTATCCACCACAACCCATAAATCTCCGGCGTAACTCCTTGTTCAAGCCAAACCCTAGCAACACCTAAACAATTGACGTAAATCATATAGATTAGGATTCCAAGAATAAGTCCGGTATATCGACTGTCCCTTGGTGAACTTTTACTTAAGGGTATTGCCATAAAAACCAAAATTATCAAAGCTATAGCTGGGGAAATTCTCCACTGAACCTCAGCCTTTGCTTCAAGCGAGTTTTTCTCAAATAAAGTTCTAAATGGTTCTGACGATAAATCAATTTTTTTGTTTTGATCTACTTTGCTCGACAGTGGTAGTTGATGTTCAGAAAATTCTAAAATTCTGAAATCTAAATCTCCAGGTGTACCCTCATATTGATAGCCGTTATAAAAAACCAATACATTTCCAGTACTTTTAGTACTGAGAATCTCTGCGGTTTCCGAAACGATTACATTGACATTATTTCGAAGTTCTTGTTGAACAAAAACATTAGTTAATTTACCGTCTTCTGATTGATCTTCAGAATACATAACAGAGCCATTGTTTAAAGTAACAAAACGGCCTGGCTCAAGAAAATCAATTCCAAGATTTAACATTGCATTTTGTCTCGATAAATCCATGTTTTTTCTTGCATCGGGTGCTAAATAAGTTGAAATCAAACCCAAGACAAAAGCCAACAATAAAGTAGGTATCAATAAAGGGCGATACAGTGATAAAGGCCCCAGTCCAGAAGCCATAATTGCTGCCATTTCGCTATCTTTGTAGAGTCTCCCAAAAACTAACAAAATGGCTAAAAATGTACTGAGAGGCAGCAATATTGTTAGATACTCGACAGATGAGTACAAAAGCAACTCAGCTATCACACCACCAGAAAGGTTTCCAGAAGCAGCATCCCCCAAAATTTTTGCAAACTGATTGGTTACTAGAATGGCGAGTAAAATCAATGTAACGCTCAACCATGCCTGGGCAACTTCCCTGAAAAGATATTGGTTGATTATTTTTCGCACAAAGAGAGATTTCCTTTAATCAATAAATAAGATTCATACTTATATTTTTATCCCGTTATCATTTACACTACACACAAGATAAAAAAATTACTAGATTGATTCGTTTTTCAATAAAATGATTCAATGATTTGTTGTTTTAAATTTTATTTTTTTAATTTAGGAAGGGGTAGATGAAATTCTCAATTAGCACAACAAAGGTAACGGAAACAAAATCAAGTTGCTTAATACTCCCAATATTTAAAGGTGGACAATTAACTCGAGCTCCAAAGTTGATTGATGCTGCCAACGGTGGGATCATATCCGACTTTCAAAAGAACGCTGATATAACGGGTAAAATAGGCCAATGTCGAATGTTACCCGTCCAAAATAAAACCTATAAAAGAATTTTACTGGTCGGCTGTGGCAAATACGAAAAATACTCTGAGAATCGGTATAAAAAAGCATTGACCTCTGCTTTGACAAAACTGACTTCTACCAACCATAAATCTGCAACCAATTTTCTTGCAGCAGGACATAAGCCCAACAAAAAAGTCGACTACCGCTCTGCTCGAATTATGGCTGAAGTTTGGCACCAAATTAGTTATCAATACACAGCAACGAACTCAAAAAAAGCAAAGGAATTTAGGTTGAATAGACTCTCTTTGGGAACCAATGGCAGAAAAAGAAATCCAGAAATGAAAAAGGGATTTGATCATGGAAATTCAATCGGTTCAGCAATCAAAAAAGTTAAGCATTTTGGCGACTTGCCTGCAAACTTTTGCACTCCTTCGTTCTTAGTTCAAGAAGCCAGAAAAATAGCATCCACACATAAAACAGTTTCTTTGAAGGTAGTTAATGAGCCAGAGATGAAGAAACTAGGCATGGGAGCTTTGCTCTCAGTAACTGCTGGCTCAGTAGAACCCTCGAGATTAATAATTCTTAAATACCAAGGTGGAAAATCAAATCAGAAACCAATAGTAATTGTCGGCAAAGGTGTCACTTTTGATTCAGGTGGAATATCCATAAAACCTGGACACAAAATGGATGAAATGAAGTTCGACATGTGTGGTGGGGCTGCTGCAATAGGAATTCTCCAAGCAGTTGCAGATATTGGATTACCATTAAATGTTATCAGCATTATACCTGCCTGTGAAAACTTACCAAGTGGCAACGCAACCAAACCAGGTGATATTGTAACTTCAATGTCTGGACAAACAATTGAGGTGCTCAATACGGACGCAGAAGGCAGGCTCATTCTTGCAGATGCACTTACTTATTGCCAACGATTTAAACCAAAACTAATTATTGACATGGCAACTTTAACGGGTGCCTGTATTGTGGCACTTGGCCATCATCTCTCTGGTTTGATGAGCAATTCAGATGACTTAGCAAAAAAATTACTGGCAGCAGGAGAAGCTGCTGGAGATGGGACATGGAGGTTACCATTGGGTAAAAAGTATATGGATCAATTAAAAAGTAATTTTGCTGACATTGGCAATATCAGTGGTGGTGGTGGTGGAGCTGGCACAGTCACTGCCGCTTGTTTTCTCCAAAAATTTGTGAACGACGTTGAATGGGCACACCTTGATATTGCAGGAGTCGCTTGGCTTGAGGGAAACAATAAGGGAGCAACAGGAAGACCGGTCGCCTTGATATCGGAATTCCTTATTCAGGAAGCAAGCAAATAACAGTTCAGGATGATCGAACAAAAACCAGATGTCTTGTTTCATCATTTTCATTCCATTGGCAGCAAAAATTACTTGCTGTACGTTTGCAAATTGGTAGAAAAAGGCTTCAAACAAAAAATTCAGCCAATTTACATCCAAACAAAGAATCAGCAACAAGCAGAACAATTAGACAAACTTCTCTGGACTTTTAAACAAGATAGTTTTATTCCACACACAATCGTAGGTGCTTCTGGCTTGGAGTCAACCCCTGTACAAATTGGATGGAACGAAAATCAATTTCATACAGCGGCAGCCATTGTCAATCTCAGTGAGGAAATTCCAATATCTTATCTGGAATCTAAAAAAATCCATGAAATAATTGACGACGATGAAGTGAAAAAAAATAAAGCCAGAGAACGTTGGAAAAATTATAAATCCGAAGGGTGTCACCTGGGTGTTTACCAAATCAAGTAACAAATCATAAAACTAATGGATAAAACATACAGTCCCCAATCAATTGAAACCAAAATTTATAAGGCTTGGGAAAAGAAAGGCTATTTTTCACCTGCAAACCAAGGTGAAGCCTATTGCATCATGATTCCACCGCCAAATGTTACGGGGACTCTCCATATGGGACATGCCTTTCAGGACACAATAATGGATACCTTAACGCGATATCATCGAATGCAAGGCAAAAGAACATTATGGCAGGTAGGTACCGATCATGCAGGAATTGCAACTCAGATGGTGGTAGAAAGACAGCTGGAAAAGGATGGTTTGTCTAGATTGGAAATGGGGCGTGAAGATTTTACTGATAAAGTGTGGCAATGGAAACGCGACTCAGGTAATACCATCTCCAATCAACTGAGGCGCATGGGAGCTTCTGTTGACTGGACACGAGAACGTTTCACCATGGATGAGAGTCTTTCTGAAGCCGTGACCGAAGTCTTTGTTCAACTGTATGAAGAAGGATTGATCTATCGAGGAAAACGACTGGTAAATTGGGACCCGGTGTTGCGCACAGCATTGTCTGATCTTGAAGTAAACTCAACTGAGGAACTTGGCAAACTTTGGCATCTAAAATATCCAATTGCTAACTCAGACGACAGCCTGATAGTTGCAACTACTCGGCCTGAGACCATGCTTGGAGATACCGCAGTTGCTGTCAATCCCAAAGATCATCGATACCAACATCTGATAGGCAAAGAAATAGAACTTCCACTTTGCTCGAGAAAAATCCCAATAATAGCGGATGATTATGTTGATCAAGAATTTGGAACTGGTTGTGTGAAAATTACACCTGGACATGACTTTAATGATTTTCAACTAGGTAAACGTCACAAACTTGATGTCATCAGTATATTCACAAGAGATGCAAAACTAAATACAACTGTACCAGAAGAATTTGTTGGCTTAGATCGTTTTAAAGCAAGAGAAATTGTGATTAAGAAAATGAAATCACTTGGATTGTTGCATCAAATTGATGACTACACTTTGACCGTTCCCAGAGGGGATCGAAGCGGTGCAGTAATTGAACCATTCCTGACAAATCAATGGTTTGTGAAAATTGAACCACTGGCTCAACCAGCAATTGATGCTGTAAAAAATGGCGACATCAAATTCGTTCCTGAAAACTGGTCTAAAACCTATTTCGATTGGATGAACAACATCCAAGACTGGTGCATTAGTCGACAGTTATGGTGGGGACATCGCATTCCTGCTTGGTACGATTTAGATAAAAATGTTTACGTTGCAAAATCTGAAGAAGAAGCCCGAAAAAAATACCAACTTGAACCTAACATTAAATTAAAACAAGATGACGATGTTCTCGATACATGGTTCTCCTCTGCGTTGTGGCCATTCTCAACACTTGGGTGGCCAAATAAAACCAATGCATTAAAAACTTTCTATCCAACCACTGTTTTGGTAACAGGCTTTGATATTATTTTTTTCTGGGTCGCCCGAATGATTATGATGGGACTTAAATTTACCGGTCGTGTTCCATTTCAGGAAGTGTATATTCATGGACTGGTACGTGATAAGAAAGGTCAAAAAATGTCTAAGTCCAAGGGCAACATTCTTGATCCAATCGATTTAGTTGATGGTATTGATTTAAATTCATTAATCAAGAAGCGTACGGATGGATTGATGCAGCCCCAACTAGCGCCCATGATAACTAGTGAAACAAAACAAGAGTTTCCATCCGGTATCCCAGAATTTGGCACAGATGCATTACGCTTTACTTTTGCAGCTCTGGCAACAACAGGTAGAGATATCCGCTTTGATTTGAACCGGATTGAGGGGTATAGAAACTTCTGTAACAAACTATGGAATGCAGCTCGATTTATAATCATGAACACTGAAGGAGTAAAGTTACTTGAAAAAGACCCTAATCAAGCGGATATGTCCTTAGCTGACATCTGGATTCAAGGGAAACTCCACTCGCTTATTAAATCCGTTGAAAATAATATTGCTAATTATCGAATCGATTTAATTGCTAGTTCACTCTACAACTTTGTTTGGCATGACTACTGTAATTGGTATTTGGAATTATCAAAATCGATTCTCAAGGAGGGTAATCAAATTAGGCTTGAACAAAAACATGCCACTCAGCTAAACCTCCTAAGTACCTTAGATGCAACATTAAAGTGTCTCCACCCGATCATTCCATTTATTACTGAAGAGCTTTGGCAAAAAATCAATAACGACCCAACAAAATCCAGCATCATGGTAGAAAATTATCCCGTATCGAAAGATTTTATGGTTAATCAACCTGTTCTTGATCAGATGGATTGGTTAATTTCTTTCGTTATCAGTGTTCGCCAAATCCGATCAGAAATGAGTATCCCACCCAAAAAAATAATACCTGTTCTGCTTAAAGATGCCTCATCTGGTGATATTGAAAAATTGAAAGAGACAAATCAATACATCCAAGACTTAGCTTTCACAGAAAAAGTCACTGTGTTGGATGATCGGAAAACAATACCGATATCGGCTACAGCACTGCTTGGGGGAACGAAAATTCTCATCCCACTTGAAGGGCTAATTGATATCAAATCTGAACAGAGTCGATTAGAGAGAAAGCTGACAAAAATCCAAAAAGATCTTAAATCAACTGAACAGCAGTTATCCAATCAAAATTTTCTGTCCAATGCCCCTAAAGACATTGTTGAACAGCTGGAATCTAGACGTGAAAACTTAATTAGGGACAAACAAAAAATTGCAGAACAAATCAAAATGCTTTCATCAAGTTAGCTCTTTATCTGGAACCATCCAAAGAAGTACCAATCCAGGGACAAAAAGAAATAACAAACTAAGTATTCCATATCTGGGATTGCCTGTGATTAAAGCAACCCAGGAAACTAAAACGGGACCTAAGAATACAGCTGATTTGCCTACTAGATTATAAAAGCCGAAAAATTGAGCTTCTTTATTCATAGGTATTATATTACTGAAGAAAGATCTACTTATGGCCTGAATACCCCCTTGGACAAGACCAACTGTTCCAGCCAAGATATAAAATTCTAAAGCTGTGCTCATATAATAAGCATAAAAAGAAATTAGGATATAAATGGAAATACCAATTGTGAGGATCTTTTTGAAACCGATCCTATCCGCATAAATTCCAAAAACTAAGGTGGCAGGAAATCCAACAAATTGAGTAAGTAGTAAAGCTGTAATCATTGAGGAAGCATCCAATCCTATGTCTGATCCATAGGCAATTGCCATTCTAACTATCGTATCTACCCCATCTATATAAAGCCAATAAGCAATAAGGAACATGGCGACTCTTTTGTGCTTTTTTATTTCTCTTAAAGTTGAGACCACGGCTTTAAATGCTTCAGTAATATTTTCGAAGAGGCCTTTGGAGATTTCTGCATTACTTTTTTCTTCAACACTCATAAAAAGAGGTAAAGAAAAAACTGCCCACCAAATAGCCACAGAAAGAAAAGACCATAGGATAGCTTCACTCTGTGAAGACAATCCAAACCAAGCAGGGTTCAAATACATTAAAACATTAATTACGAACAATAACCCTCCTCCTAGGTAACCCATAGAAAATCCTAAAGAAGAAACCTTATGTCTTTGCTCTTGCTTAGAAACTGAGACAATTAGAGAGTCATAAAAAATATTTCCCCCAGAAAATCCAACAACAGCTAGGGCATAAAGGGATGCGGCAATAACCCAATCTCCTTGTGGAATGAAATAAAGATAACCTGTGCTTAAAACACCTAAAAGAGCAAAAAAGGCTAGAAATTTTTTCTTAAGCTTTCCTAGATCTGAATAGGCTCCAAGTATAGGAGCTAATAACATTATAAATAGTCCTGCAAGTGAGTTTGTAGTTCCTATAACTGCCGTACTTTCAGCTGGAGAAAGATCTGCTGCCCAAAAAGACTTAAAGAAAAGCGGAAAAAATCCTGCCATGACAGTAGTAGCAAAAGCAGAATTTGCCCAATCATATAAAGCCCAGGAAATAACTTTTTTGCGTTTTAGATAGTGCATTAAAACTTAGAAATAGCTTGCTTAGCTAAAGTTAAATCTTCCCACGCTTTAAATTTCTGAGAAGGACTCCTCAATAGGTAAGCAGGGTGGTAAATCACAACCAAAGGAGTTTTTTTAGCTCCAAAACTATGTATCCGTCCTCTAAGCTGGCTCATGGTTTTATCTGTTTGAAGTAGATTTTGTGCTGCTACCCTACCAACTGCGACAATGATCATTGGGTTAATGTGTTGAATTTGCCTTTCTAAATAAGGTAAACATTGAGCAACTTCAGAAGCCAATGGGTCACGATTTTGTGGGGGTCTGCATTTCAATATATTGGCAATAAATATTTTTTCTCTGCTCAACCCAATAGAAAAAACCATCTCATTCAATAAACCCCCTGCTCTACCCACAAAAGGTTCACCCTGAAGGTCTTCGTCCATGCCCGGGGCTTCACCAATAAACAACCAATCCGCCTTGGAATCACCGACTCCAAATACAGTTTGGGTCCGGGTTTTATGCAAAGAACACAGTTCGCATGATTTAACTTCATTTTGTAAAGTCACCCATGAATCTTTGGATTTATCGTTTAATGGGGGTTTTTTCTGCAGACGAAGTCGCCAAACATCAACTCCGATGAGTTGGAGAATCTTATTTCGATCAAACACGAAAACCTCTTAGTCAGATCTATTGGATTGAAATGATGACAGTTGTTTTTTGATGGTTTTTAGAATCGATCCAAGCAACAAACTGATTGGACCAGAAAAAAGATAGGATATAGCCATTACTGAAAGAACCAAAGGAGGTTCCAACAAAATTAAAATAAAGATTAATGGAATCATAACGGTTTTTGCAAAAGGTATACGCCGTGCAGATTGAGCATCTTTAAAACTATAATAAGGCACCTTGGAGACCATCATGACAGCTGAAACGATGATTGAAAAAATTAGGACTGCAAAGCTCACGATTGGAGTCAATAACAACAGCTCACATTGCCAAACAACCACAGAAACCAAAGTTGCCGCCGCAGGAGAAGGTAAGCCACTAAAATAAGGGTTGTACTTCAAATGAAGTTGATTGTTGAATCGTGCTAACCTCAAGGCGGTGGCAGCAATATAGAAAAACGATACCAACCAAGCAGTTTTCTCCCAAAGTAAAATAGAATTTAATAGGTGATTGTTCCCCCATAAATAAAACAGTAATGCGGGGGCAACACCAAAAGAAACTAAATCTGACAAGCTGTCATAATCTTTACCGAAATCTGAAACCGCATTTGTGACCCTAGCAATCTTTCCATCCATGCCATCCAGAAAAACAGCAACAAAAATTGAAATTGCAGCGATACTGTAATTGCCATCGATAGCATTAATTATTGAGAAACACCCTGCAAATAAATTAGCGGTAGTAAACAGGTTCGGTAGGAAATAAATTCCTTGCTTTAGTTTTTTAAGTTCCTGATTTCTTTTATTCTTCATTGCTCAAAGTGATTCTATGTTTATCATGATTGGAAAAAGAACCATTATAGTGAATCAAGGCTTATCTTGGAAATCAGTTGGGATGCTCATTTTGCAACTGTTCTTTTGATTGAACAGAAAAAAACTATCTATTTATTCGTTATCAAAGGTTAAAATAGAATAAAAATAAGGCATCAAAGTGAACCATTAGGCGATTATCCATGCAATTATCAAAATACCCTTTAATAACTTATAAAGAAACGCCTGTAGATGCTGAATTAACTTCACATCAATTAATGTTACGAGCTGGTTTGATCAAAAAATTAGCCTCTGGGCTATTCTCTTGGATGCCTATAGGACTGAAAGTCCTTCGAAAAATTGAACGTATCGTTAGAGAAGAAATGGATCGTTCAGGGGCCTATGAAGTTTCAATGCCGGCGATACAACCCGCTGATTTATGGCAGGAGACTGGACGGTGGGAGGCATACGGCGATCTTTTATTAAAAATGGAAGACAGACAGGGGCGTTCGTTTTGCTTTGGACCAACTCATGAAGAAGTGATTACAGATATTGTCAGGAATGAATTAAAAACATATCGTCAAATGCCCGTAAATTTTTACCAAATACAAACAAAATTTAGAGATGAAATAAGACCAAGATTTGGCGTGATGAGGGCCAGGGAATTCCTGATGAAAGATGCGTATTCATTTCATCTGGATCAACCATCACTTGATCTGGAATATGAGAATATGGGAGCAACCTACAACACCATTTTCACTAGACTTGGATTAAATTTTAGAAAAGTGCGGGCAGACAGCGGTGAAATAGGTGGTTCTTTATCACATGAATATCACGTTCTTGCCGACTCAGGCGAAGATGAGATTGGCTATTGTGATGAAGAAGATTATGCAGCTAACGTAGATATGATTGAAGAAAATACTGCACCAAATGGTGGCAAACTCTCCTTTACCAGAGGCATTGAAGTTGGCCATATTTTTCAATTGGGAGACAAATACAGCAAAAGTATGAATTGCACTGTCCTGAATGATAAAGGAGACTCAATTTACCCCTTAATGGGTTGTTATGGAATAGGCATTTCAAGGATCATGGCTTCCTCTATAGAACAAAATCACGATGAATCCGGTATTATTTGGCCGGAACCCCTTGCTCCTTTTCAGATCATAATTGTTGCACTAAATAAAAATACTGAAGATACAACCTTGACAAAATCTCGTAAAATTTATCACCAGCTAAAGGAATCTGGTTATGAAGTTTTACTTGATGATCGCAATGAGCGGGCTGGTGTTAAATTCGCTGACGCCGATCTGTTGGGTATACCCAAACGATTGATCGTGAGTGAAAGAGGTCTTGATAATCAAACCATTGAACTGAATTTCAGAGATGGAAAAAACAAAATTGATGTCCCCTTCGAACAGCTGGTTGATTATTTGGAAAAATTAGACGTTTAGACTTTAATCTAATCGGGCTCAGGAGAATCAGTCACGTCAAGATCGTCAATCAAAGCTTCTTCAAGGTAATCAATTGCCTCGCTTTGGGCTCTAACTGCATCGAGTCTTGCAGCCTCATATAAATTGACTTCAATTCGTCTTTCTGCACGAGCTAGAAGTCGCTCTGCCTCTAAAATTCTTTTATTGTTTTTGGCCTCATCACTGAATTCCTTGGCAGCTGCTATGGTCTGCCTGGCATTGCTCATTTCTTGTAAAGGAGGCATTGTTGTACAAGAAATCAAAACAGCTAGTGCAAAAGCAACACCGAAAACTCTTAAGCGACCTAACATTTTTGACCTTATAATATTAAAGACTTGACCAATTCTAAACGTACCAAGTCCACTGATCTAGGTCAAGGAATGAATAATTATTGGTCCTTGTTACCAAGGTGCAAAATATTTTTTATAAATGGGACGGTTAATTTCCTTTGTTTGGATAACGACTCATAATCAAGAATTTTGATGATTTCCAACAATGAACCGACATTGCGTTCAACTCGCTTGAGTAAATAATTGGCAGAATCGTTAGGTAAATTAAATCCTCTGATATTGGCATGCTGCTGGATGGCTGAAATAATTTCTGTTTCAGTAAGCATTTCCAGTTGATGGACCACACTCATAGAGAATCTAGATGCGAGATCGGGCAGAAAAAAATTTATGCCTTTCGGTGGCTCATGCGATGCGATAACCAGATGACAGTCGGTTGTCTGTAGTCTTTCATATAAATCCAGTAGTTTTCTTTCCCAAGCTTGATTGCCTAAAATAAATTCAATGTCATCAATGCAAATCAAGTCCAGTTGATCTAGATCGTCCAATATCTCAGGACTAAACTGATCAAACTCACACATTGGGATGTACAAACTTTTTCTTGAAAGACGAATACAACGATGGAATGCAGCTTGTAACAAATGTGTTTTTCCAAAACCTTTTGTTCCTGCAATCCATAATAATTTTTGAACATTCATTCGCAGTGATTGATATATTTCTAGATTTGGCCCCGGATAAAAACTATCAAAGACCATGTGTTCAGAGACTGATACTGGAAGTAGTAACTGCTCCACTTAGCGACCTGACTGATAGATTTTCTTTTTTGCTTCAATGCTCCAAATAATCCAATAATCCAAGCCGCTCAAAATACTGGTTACAAAAACTAAAGAACCACACACCATTGAAAGGATTGCAAATGGGAATTGTATACCCTGTGCAAGAATAACCAGGATAATGAACGCTAGCTGCAGTAGCGTATTAAATTTACTAATTCTGGTTGGTTTAGGTTGAGGAACACCCACAAAATATCGGTACAGGCCCAAACCAAAAACAATCATCAAATCTCTGAGAATAACAGTCAAGGTGAGCCATAAAGGGATCAAGTCCATACTCTGTAGAGTGATGAAAAGTGATACCAAAAGTATTTTGTCTGCTGCTGGATCCAGCACTGCACCTAGGTAACTTCGCCAGTTGTTTTTTTTAGCCAAGTACCCATCTAAAATATCTGAAAGGCCGGCAATTAGTATTAGCAAAAGAGACAGTAGGAATTGCTCCTGCCACAACAATCTAATTATGGGAATTACAAGTGCTATGCGAGCAAAACAAATAAGATTTGGAATATTTGAAGGGCTCAACTAAAACTCCATACTAAGATTTAAAACAAGTAAAAGAATAATTATGTTGTTGATGTTAATATACAGCCTCTGTTTATTATAGCTCTAAAATTAAAATTTCATTTCAAAAGATTTTGTTAATAAATGGGTAAGGATGGATCACTGACTTACGCAGATTCCGGAGTAAATATTGATACCGGTAACCAAGTGGTGTCAGCCATAAAATCAATTATCAAAGACACCCACAATGATTCCGTGTTATCTAATATTGGCGGTTTTGGAGGGTTGTATGAGTTGCAAACTAGAGATTATAGTCGCCCAATTTTGGTATCAAGTACGGATGGTGTTGGAACCAAAGTTAAATTAGCTCAAGAGTTAGGTATGAATCACCTGATCGGCATTGACTTGGTTGCAATGTGTGTCAATGACGTTATTGTCCAAGGAGCGAAACCGTTATTTTTCCTAGACTATTACGCAACTTCGAAATTGGATGTGGCAACTGCTTCACAGATTTTGTTGGGTATTGCAAATGGCTGTAAGGAATCTAGTATGGCTTTGATTGGTGGAGAAACTGCCGAAATGCCTGGCGTCTATAAATCTGGTGATTTTGATCTTGCAGGTTTTTGTGTTGGTGTGGTTGACTTCAATGACATTATTGATGGCAGCAACATCCAAAAGGACAATTTAGTGATTGGTATTTCTTCCTCAGGACCTCACTCCAATGGGTATTCTTTGATCCGAAAAATCATTGCGATGCAACAGTCGGATCTCCAAGGTAAATTTGGCAATACTACCCTTGGTGATGCCCTGATTGAACCAACAAAAATTTATGTTCGAGCCATTCTCAATCTTCTTGAGAGATTCACAATCAATGGCATGGCACACATTACCGGTGGTGGATTCAAAGACAACATCGCAAGAATCCTACCAAACAATTGTGACGTGATTATCAAGACCAATACTTGGGAACAGCCAGAAATCTTCCACTGGATCCAAAGCCAAGGAAATATTAGTGCAGATGAAATGCTAAGGACATTTAACTGCGGCATTGGTATGGTCTTGATTATTGAACGAAGCGATCTAAATGAGGTCTTGGATACACTCTCACAGCTAGACTATGACTCATATCACATCGGCCATGTTGACAAGGGTTCGGGTCAAATTGTTCTCAGATGAAGAAATCAGAAATCGGTTCAGCAGTATCGGCAATTATTCTGATCTCAGGATATGGAACTAATTTGCAAGCGATTATAGATGAGATTAATAAAAATCTATTACCAATACGGATAATATCTGTTCTTTCTGACAATCCACAAGCCTATGGCATAGAACGAGCAAAAAAATCAGGCATTCCAACAAAAATCATTGATTACCATGGTTTCAGAGACAAAACTGACTTTCATCAAGCCATGGAAGAAAATATCAAAAAACTTGGTCCAGATCTGGTTGTTTTGGCTGGTTACATGAGAATTTTGTCGGAAGAATTTTGCCACCAATTTCGAGGAAAAATCTTAAATATACACCCATCGCTATTGCCAAAATTCAGAGGTCTTAATACCCACCAAAGGGTTTTAGATTCTGGAGATGAATTTCACGGAAGCACTGTGCATTTTGTCACCTCAGAACTGGACTCTGGACCCCTAGTGCTACAGTATCGAACCAGAATTAGGCCCACCGACGATCCAAAGACATTGACACAAAGAGTCCAACTGGGCGAGTATCAAATCTACCCCCTGGTAATCAAATGGTTTGCTGAAGGAGTCTTGAAAATGGTTGAAGGCAAAACAGTACTTATGGGCAAGAAAATTACTAAGCCCAAGATCCTAGAAGAGACTTAAGTTTTCGCCAAAGTCACGCCCGTTTGGCCTTGGTATTTGCCTTTTCGATCCTTGTAGGATTCATCACAAACTTGGTCGGATTCAAGGAAAATCATCTGGGCAACACCTTCGTTGGCGTAGACTTTTGCTGGCAATGGAGTGGTATTTGAAAATTCCAAAGTAACATGTCCTTCCCATTCAGGCTCCAAAGGGGTGACATTGACAATAATGCCACATCTGGCATACGTGGATTTGCCCAGGCAAATGGTCAATACATTTCTTGGTATACGAAAATACTCGACAGTCCTAGCCAAGACAAAGGAATTGGGAGGAATAACACAAACTTCCGATTCCAAATCAATAAAACTAGTCTCATCAAAAGATTTCGGATCCACAACTGCTGAATTAATGTTTGTGAATACTTTGAACTCATTTGCGCAACGCACATCGTAACCGTAACTGGAGGTTCCGTAAGAAATTAAACTCTCCCCATCATCATACCTAACCTGATTCTCAACGAATGGCTCGATCATGCCATGATCCCTTGCCATTGTTTTTATCCATCGATCCGATTTAATTGTCATTGTTTTTTCCCATGTTCATGGAAGAAAAAAAATTATGATTTTCTGACCAAATACGTATGATGCACTAAAATTTGGAGTCAAACTAGAGTTTACCGAATGATTTGACTTATAGTTGACTAGAAACATAGAAAAGATGGAAAAAATCATACAAGCTTGCCTAAAAACAATAGTTGAATACCCACGATCAATATTGGTGGTTTTGGCATTGGTAGTTGGATTCTTTGCAACTTGGGTAGATGATTTCCAATTGGACGCATCTTCCGATTCCCTGCTGCTTGAAGGCGACCAAGATTTAAGATTCTACAGAGACATCAAGGCACGTTACGGTGATGATGAATTTCTAGTTGTGACCTATCAACCAGAGAAAGACCTCTTCGCTGCAGAAACTCTCAGTCACCTAAAGAAACTCAGAGATGAATTGAGCAACCTAGATACCATTGATTCGGTGGTCAGTATCCTGGATGTACCGTTGCTTAAATCTCCACCCAAGAGCCTTTCAGACTTGGAAGAAGATGTTCCAAATCTATTAAGTCCAGGAACAGATCAAAACTTAGCCAAACAAGAACTCTTAACCAGCAAATTGTATCGTGATCTTTTGATCAGTTCTGATGGAAAAACCACTGCAATGCAACTCAACATGGTCCTGGATGAAGGTTTAAAATCGTCGGTAGAGGCTCGCGATGTCCTCCGTGAAAAAAGACTGGCAGAAGCATTGAACACAGATGAGTTAAACCAGTTGGAAATTTTATCGGAACAAATAAGAGAACAACGTGATGTTTACCGAAGGCAGAATGTAGAAACAATTGCTTCAATCAGGTCAATATTGGATCGTTACCGAGTTGGGGTGGATATATTTTTAGGCGGTGTGCCAATGATTACCGTGGACATGATCGATTATATTCAAAGCGATATTAAAGTCTTTGGCACCAGTATTTTACTGTTTTTAATCCTGGCACTGCTTTTTATTTTTAAACGCCCCCGCTGGATGATGATCTCAATGCTATGCTGCTTGGTGGGGCTGATTGTTATGACGGGTTTTTTAGGGCTGGTTGGATGGCCAGTGACGGTTGTTTCTGCCAATTTTGTTGCACTGCTTTTGATATTCAGTTTGTCCATCACAGTTCACTTGACGGTGCATTACCGTGAATTGAATTCCCTACACCCAGAGCAATCCCAACGATGGTTGGTTCACCAAACCCTCATTAACAAGTGGGTTCCTTGTTTGTATACAACGATAACCACAATGGTTGGGTTTGCCTCCCTGCTCATTGCAGGCATTCGGCCGGTGATCGATTTCGGCTGGATGATGTTGATCAGTATGGGAGCCATCTTTGTGATGGTTTTCCTCCTCTTCCCAACACTTTTGGTGCTCCTCAAGCGATTGCACACCAAACAAGAAATGGACCTAACCTCACGAATTACCAAAACATTGTCACAACTTGTATTGTCAAGACAAAAGGAAATGGTGTTTGTTTTTGCCTTGTTTGCGGCAATCAGCGCCGCTGGAATTACCCAATTAACAGCTGAAAATCAGTTTATTAAAGCCTTCAAGAAAGACACAGAAATCTTCCAAGGCTTAACAGTCATTGACACTGAACTTGGGGGAACAACGCCACTGGATATCATCATTGAAGCCGATCCTTCTTTTTTTAACGCGTACGAACAACCGACAGAAAATTTTGAAGAGGATGAATTCCTCGGCATGGATTTCTTT
>ENA-ORDI01000532-ORDI01000532.1-marine-metagenome-genome-assembly--contig:-NODE-532-length-25476-cov-4.679082_pt1 | contig 25476 bp, 22 predicted proteins | sample MGYA00248628_ERZ508525 | MGnify/ENA primary metagenome ERZ508525 (study PRJEB26195, sample SAMN05422138) | marine metagenome | isolation source: East of Porto Seguro, South Atlantic Ocean | place... | reverse complement strand
TGACCTTCAATATCATACGGAAAAAATCTATAGTAGCCATATGACACTACGGACACTGATCGTACTGGCGCAGTTTGTTGCCGCCTTGGGCGTTTTTTTCTCTGTTGTCTATCTTGCCATCCAGGTCCGCCAGAATGCCAAGATCACCAAAGCGCAGTTTGGCCACAGCCTGACATCACGGCTCTACGAACGATACTTTCTCGCAGCCAAAGACCAAGAGTTCTCGCGGTTCCTGGCGAAAAACTGGTCCACAGATAAACTCGAAGACTACGAGTACTGGCGCATCACCCTGTGGATCAACACCTGCCTGGTCGATATTTTTGACACTTACGATCAGCACAAGCATGGGCTGGTAGACATTACCCATCTCAATATGCGCATGAACCTTCTCCAGGCCGGACTCATGAAGACCCGAATGGGCCGACCAACCTGGGAGTTCTAGAAAGTCAACCGAAGCCCGGAATTCATCGAATGGTTCGAGACCGAGATTTATGGAGGCCTGCTCACGGATACAGATCCAGAAGGGTCTGCGTGGCAGGATCTCAACATGAAGCGCGATTGAATCTCGGGATTATTTAGCCGGTGACAAGATCGAATCCATATCTCGACGAGACTGCCCATGGTGTGTACATCATCAGTGCAACACCCTTTAGTGACAATGGCGCTCTGGACTACACCAGTCTCGATCATCTGATCGACTTCTACCTAGACCAGGGCGTACATGGCCTGACACTGCTGGGCGTCATGGGTGAAGCACCGAAGCTCAGTTCCGAGGAACAAAGCCAGTTTATGCACCGCGCACTTCGGCGTGTTAACGGCCAGCGACCGGTAATCGTCGGTGTCAGCAACCCTGGGGTCGACAATCTTGTGGTGCTGTCACGCGAAGCCATGAATTCCGGCGCAGCCGGTGTCATGGTGTCGGGAATCCCCGGGCTCAAAACAGATGAACAGGTCTACCGGTATTTCTCCCAGGTTATCCATGCGCTGGGACCTGAAATTCCAGTATGTTTGCAGGACTACCCACCGACCACCACCGTCTACCTATCGGTCGGCGTGATCAACCGACTCATCACTGACTTTCCCTCGATCAAGATGTTCAAACACGAAGACTGCCCCGGACACCGCAAGCTCAGCAGTCTAAGGCGTGCACCAGAAACTGAAGGCGTCCGGCGGGTGAGCATCCTGTCCGGCAACGGTGGCCTGTACATGCCACAGGAACTGCACCGGGGTGCAGATGGCGTTATGACTGGTTTTGCCTTCCCCGCACTACTGGCATCAGTGTACGAGATGTTCATGGCGGACCGGGCGGATGACGCCGAAGACCTGTACGACATTTACCTGCCGCTGATTCGCCATGAACAGCAGTTCGGGCTGGGCCTCGCCTTGCGTAAAGAAACGCTGCGACGACAAGGGGTATTGGCCTCGGCCAAGTCCCGAGACCCAGGGCCCAGCCTAGATCAGGATGACCGGGTGGAACTCCAGTGCCTGTTCGACCGCCTTTTGCACAAACTCAAAGCCGCCGGCCACACCATCCCACCCGGACTGGACCGGTAGGTGATCGACATTCCGACCGACTCACTTATCATCAGAATACTGACTCGCCGGCTGGTCTCGTCAAAAGTTGTTACCATCAGGCCCTTTGGCTGGCATGAAACGTCCAGAAACTCGAGAGTTGGCTTGACAAGGCCTTTCCGCAGGTGAGCAAAAAACAAATCGATATCCGACTGGCCGTAGACGTTGGTGGGACGTTTACAGACATCGTATTAGAGACACCCGAGACTCAGACTACCGCCAAGGTGCTGACGACGACCTCTACCCCGGAAGAAGCTGTTATCGCCGGTGCGAAAGAGGTCTTCGCGTCAGCAGGTATTGATCCCACTTCAGTCGATCTTGTACTCCACGGCACAACGCTTGCTACAAATGCGATCCTCGAGCGCAAGGGTGCCGTTACGGCATTGATCACGACTGAAGGGTTTAGGGACGTTCTAGAGATCGGCTACGAAACCCGCTACGACCAGTACGACGTTTTTCTGGAAAAAGTCACGCCGCTGATCTCCAGAGACAGGAGATTGTGTCTTTCTGAACGGATTGACATCAATGGTCAGGTGATTCTTGAACTGGACGAGTCGGCCATACCGGGACTGGTACCCGACCTGACGGCAGCGGGCGTTGAAAGTATTGCAATCGGGTTTCTCCACGCCTATGCCAACCCTGTGCATGAGCAAACCGTCGCACGCACTCTGGCTGACCTAATGCCGGATATCCCGATCACTCTGTCATCGGAAGTCTGTCCCGAGATTCGTGAGTATGAACGGCTGTCGACCGCGTCGGCTAATGCTTATGTACGGCCCGCGATGGAAGGATACCTGTCCCGCCTTGAAATCGGCCTCCAGGCAATCGGCCTGACCTGTCCGGTACTGCTGATGACCTCGAGCGGTGGTTTGACCACGCTGGAAACCGCAAAACGACAGCCGATCAGGCTGGTTGAATCGGGCCCCGCGGGAGGTGCGATTCTCGCCCGCAATCTTGCTGTGGAACTGGGACTGAACCGGGTGATCGCCTTTGACATGGGTGGCACAACCGCAAAGATCAGCCTGATCGAAGACTTCGAACCGGGGAAAGCGCGTGAATTTGAGGTCGACCGACAGGCTCATTTCAGAAAAGGCAGTGGTTTACCGCTTCGAATACCTGTTATTGAGATGGTCGAGATCGGTGCCGGGGGTGGCTCTATTGCTCGTATAGACGGTACCGGACGGGTCACGATAGGACCAGACAGCGCGGGTGCAGATCCCGGGCCAGCGGCCTATGGTCAGGGCGGCACACACCCTACGATTACCGACGCTGATATCGTGCTCGGGAAAATCGACACTGCACAGTTTGCAGGCGGCAAACTTTCTCTCAATTATGACGCAGCTGCCAAAGCCCTGGACACAAATATCGGCGAATCGCAGGGGCTGACTACCCTGATGTCGGCATTTGCGGTCAATGAAATGGTAGACGAAACCATGGCCAACGCTGTACGTGTTCACACCGTAGAAAAAGGTCACGATGTGGCCGAACACACTGTGATTGCATTCGGCGGTGCAGCGCCGCTGCATGTCGCCAGGCTGGTCGACAAACTGGGTATAGACTGCTTCATCATTCCGGCTAATGCCGGTGTCGGGTCTGCCGTCGGTTTTCTGCAGGCACCGATCTCGTATGAAGTTGTACGCAGTCTTTATATGTCCCTCGACGATTTCGACAGCACACCAATCAACCGGATCTTCGATGAAATGCGGGAGGAAGCCCTGGCGGTAGTCCAAGCTGGCGCAGGCGATAGTCCATTGACTGAAGCACGGTCTGCATTCATGCGTTACCGCGGCCAGGGTCATGAAATCTCCGTACCCATCAGTGGTGATACTTTCGACGAACAGACCATTGCGGCGTTGAAGTCGAACTTTGATAAACAGTATGCTGCCCTTTTCAGACGGACACTGCCCAACGCAGAGATCGAGGTGCTGACCTGGGTGCTCACGATTTCAACCCCTGCCCAGAGCCCTGTTATTGGAAAATTGGGAAACACCCGGCTCCAAGCCGATGCCATTGGGGAACGCCAGGTGTTTGACGCTGAACAAGACAGTCACATACATGCGCTGATCTACAATAGGAGCACCCTTCAGCCCGGCTCCACTCTGACAGGTCCGGCGATTGTCGTCGAATCACAAACTTCGACTTTCGTCCCCGATGGATTTAATCTCAATGTAAGTGCCGGTGGCCACCTGGTGGTTGAACGAGACACAGGACATTAAAACCATGAACAAAAGCGGAACCCTCGACACCATTCGAATGCAGGTGATGTGGAATCGATTGATTTCAGTCGTCGAAGAACAGGCCCAGACACTGATGCGCACCGCTTTCAGTCCGATCGTTCGCGAATGCGGCGATCTATCGGCTGGGGTATTCGACGCCCGCGGCCGTATGTTGGCACAGGCCATCACCGGCACACCCGGCCATGTGAATTCTATGGCCGAGTCGGTAAATCACTTTATTGATCATTTCCCACTTGAAACGATGGTCGAAGGTGACATTTACATCACCAATGATCCGTGGATGGGCACTGGCCATCTAAACGACTTTGTACTGACCACGCCGTGTTTTCGAAATGGTAATTTGGTTGCACTTTTTTCATGCACCTCCCACTTGACGGACATCGGTGGAATAGGTACTGGCCCTGATGCCACCGACGTACACATGGAAGGCATCTACATCCCCATGCTTAAACTGGCTGATGCAGGCAAGATCAACGAGACTCTGATGGCCATGGTGCGGTCCAATACCCGCCAACCGGTGGAATCGGAAGGCGATGTCTATTCCCTCGCGGCCTGCAATGATGTGGGCTGCAGCCGCCTGGTAGAAATGATGGATGAGTTTGAACTGGATGATCTGGATACGCTGGCCGACTTCATCTGTGACAAATCTCTCGCTGCTGTTCAGGCCGAGATCGCTAACCTGCCCAACGGGGTGTACCACAACAGTATGCGTATCGACGGCTTTGACGGGCCCCTGGATCTGGTTGCAGCGCTGACCATAGACGACGCGTTGGTGATTGTTGATTTTGCCGGTACCTCAGGTATGGCAGTACACGGCATCAACGTGCCGATGGCTTACACCACCGCCTACACCTGTTTCGGTCTCGCCTGTGTGATTTCACCCGAGGTGCCCAACAATGCGGGCTCGCTGGCACCGTTTCGTATCAGGGCGCCGGATAAATCAGTACTAAATGCGCCCTATCCGGCTGCAATCAATGCCCGCCATATCGTCGGGCAGATGCTGCCAGATGTGGTTTTCGGCTGCCTGGCGCAGGTAGTACCGGAAAAAGTGCCCGCCGAAGGGGCATCCTGCCTGTGGAATCTGACGTTTCGCGGCAAGACCGATCGCGGTGCAAACAACTCAGATATTTTCGCGATTACGGCAGTCACCAATGGCGGCACAGGTGGCCGCCCCGTCAGCGATGGTCTTTCTGCCACCGCCTATCCTTCCGGTGTTCGCGGTACACCGGTTGAAATCAATGAATCGGTTGCCCCTTTGCTATTCTGGCGCAAGGAATACCTACCCGACTCGGGCGGCAGCGGCCGCTACCGGGGCGGACTCGGCCAGGTCATCGAGATTGAAAATGCGATCGGTCAGGACATGGAACTGCTGGCTGCATTTGACCGGATCGATTTTCCGGCCCGCGGCCGGGCCGGTGGCGCTGACGGTGCTGCAGGACGTGTGGCACTCAAACAGAACGGGGAACTGCAAGGCAAGGGCTGTCAACAAATCCCTGCAGGCGATCGGCTGATCATCAACACCCCCGGCGGTGGTGGATTCGGACCCGCACCTCAGCGGGACCGGCAACTGGTCAGAAGGGACCTCGCCAACGGTCTGATTTCACACCACGCTGCCGTCGGCGACTATGCATTAACCGACGGGTAAACGGTTACCAACCTGTGCTGGAAGCCGGCCAACCATTGCCTGGATATGTTCGATCGTGGCACCGCAACAGCCACCGATGATCTGTACGCCCTGTTCGACCCAGCCGCGACAGGCCTCAGCAAAACTCTCGGGTGAGACCCGGCCAATATCAAGAAAACCGGGAGTTGGCAACCGGTCAGTCTGATCGGCTTGCGGTTGAGCGCTCCGCATGGTCTCCGGATAAGCCATGATCGGCCCGGTCCAGCGATCACACAACACCTGCAGCCCGGGCGTCGTGTCCCCAAGCGTGCTGTGCATGATCCCAAAGACGTCTCCCCCGACATTTTGAAGCGCATCGATGATCTCATCCAATGGCAACGGCAGCGGTGGTGCATGGTCCGCAGCAATACGCCCTTGCGTGGCCAGATCCCACCCGACTACGGCACCATTGTCCTCAAGGCTGCAGCTGACACCCACCCAAACCGGTAAGCCGGTCTCAACGGCCGCCTCCAGCGCACGACTCGCGTGCTCGATATCGAGCATCATTTCGAGGATTAGAAGGTCGACACCTGAATCAGCCAGCGTGTTCGCCATCTCCCGGTAGTTTGCGATCTCCTGTCTTTCGGTAGGAATAAACCGAGGGTCGGGACTGATAAAACCTGGCTGCCAAGCCACTGTGTTGGACATGCTGCCGGCAATCGCCACCGGCCGGCTTGGCGCGACAGTGTCGCGGGCATTTCGGGCTAACGTTACAGCCTGCTGATTTATCGCGACGGTATCGCTGTCCAGCCCGGCACCAGCCAGAACATGACGGCAGGTTGCAAACGTATTGGTCGTGATTACATCCGCGCCGGCACGCATATAAGACTCATGCACTTGCCGGACCTTCTCTGGATGGTTCATGTTGGCAACAGCACACCAGGCTGCGCTGTCCATCTTGGCACCTAGACGTTCGATTTCGGTACCGGTCGCGCCATCTAGCACGATGACATCGCCGTGGGCTATTTTTTCGTCCAGGATCATCTTTTCATACGCTTTATAGGTCTATTGTCTTCGGCAGGGAAAATCCGCTACCCACGACACTTGCCGAGGAGAATTTCAGAACAGTTAGGTTCCATAGTACAGAAACTGTGTCAATAAGCGATAGTGAGACGACCCAACCCGAACCTGTTTCAGTGGTACATTGGCTTTATCTGACTGATCGTGATGGGGATACATCATGTGGCTGCCGATAACCGATCGTGATCAAATTCAGCGCGCAATGGCGGGCTATCCCTGCTGGCTCGAAATGGACCTGGATAGCCTGCGCTTCAACCTTGCCAACATACGTTCCCGGGTGGGTGTCGAAGTCATGCCGGTGGTGAAAAACAATGCCTATGGCCACGGGCTGGTTCCAGTGACCCAGTGTCTATATGACGAAGGTGTACGATGGTTCCTGGTGGCTAAGTTGTACGAAGCTGACGTGATTCGCCAACAGTTCCCGGAATCAAAGGTGTTGTGTATGGACACCTTGTTTGGTGATGCCGCCTATGACCTGGTGGTCTCTCGCGGTATCTCTCAAGCGGTTTTTACACTGGAAATGGCCCAACGGCTGAACGATACCGCACAACGGCACAATACCCGGGCCAGTGTATTCATCAAAGTTGATACAGGCCTGAGGCGTGTCGGTGTACACCACGAGGCCGCACCGAACTTTATCGAGACTGTCTGCAATTTGCCTCATGTCGAACTCGCGGGACTGTTCTCCAGCTTCATGCAGCATCCAGACGAAGACCAGAACATGCTGGCTCGATTCAACGAGGTCGCCTCAGAAGTGGAACGACGGGGTATAGAGGTACCGCTGCGTAGCATGGCCAGCACTAATGCGATATTTCACCAGCCCGAGGCATGGCTCGACATTGTCCGCCCTGCGATGTGCCTGTACGGTGTACACCCGTTTGCCAATGACCGCAACGTCAACCTCGCGCTGAAGCAGGTGCTTGAACTCAAATGCCGAATCGAGTTTGTAAAAGATATCCAGGCAGGTGATTCAGTCACCTATTTTGGCACTTTTGTTGCACAACATCCTATGCGTATCGGCACCATGCATATGGGGTTCTTTGACGCCATTCCACGTGAACTCGCCAACAAATACCAGGTCAAAGTTCAGGACCGCTATTGTCCCGGCGTCGGCACAATAGCGCTCAACCATTCCCTGCTGGACCTCACTGACACAGCAGTTGCAGTCGGCGACACGGTCACCGTGATCAGTCGTGACGGCGAAAACAACTTATATGAGGTTGCGAGCGCAGCGGGCTGGATGGTCTACAGTGTGATGAATCACCTGAACACCTGGTTGCCGCGACTGTATCTCGAAAATGGCGAACCCACTGCCCTGCTGGACCCCGTCAAATTCGACTCACAATAAGGCGTACTCTATTGGCTTAAGGTCACAACCGTGCCCTGGCAGAACCTGGGTTCTGCCTGTATAACATTTTACGCTGTCGACCTGCCCGCGACAAAATTACTCAGGGCAATGAATAGAACCTAGCGTTCAGAAGACGACTACAAACGCAACCACAGCCATTGCTGACATTGCGACAGCACGGCGCATGGAAGACATTTCAGACCACCGCTCCCTGACTCCACTCCAGGTCACGGGGAAGCTGGTGAAGCGACCAATGACCATGAATTTGTTGCTCTTTTTTCGACCTGACACAAAACGACTTCTCTCCACAACACACTCCTGATTACTTCTAGTTAACAATGACACACTCTCTTTGGTCCAACTGATAAATTCAGGGGAACTGAGCCTTATACCGATTACAGTGGTAATACTCAAGCAATAATTAGAAACCCGACTGTCGATGAAGATACTGACTATCGGCCGGTCAGGGTTGAAACACCCTCGAGCGTCACCTATGCTCAACAGATCATAAAGCTGCGATCAGACGAATCAGCTCACCCGAAACCAATGGAGAAAATTCATGGGGCTCGACCTGGCAATCAAAAACGGAATCATCGTAGACGGGTCTGGTGGACCACGATACCGGGCAGACATCGGCATTCAGGACGGCAAGATCGTCGAAGTGGGCCGCATTCGCAACAGTGCGACCGAGGTTATTGATGCCGAGGGCAAGGTGGTTGCCCCAGGATTCATCGACGGGCACACCCATATGGATGCCCAGGTTGCCTGGGATCCTTTGGGCAGTTGCTCCTGCTGGCACGGTGTGACCAGCGTGGTCATGGGCAACTGCGGCTTTGCACTGGCACCGTGTCGGCCCGAGCAACAGGAGTGGTTGGCGCGTTGCCTGGAGGCGGTTGAAGACATACCTGTCGAAGCGATGATGGCCGGGATCAACTGGACCTGGGAGACCTTTCCTCAATACCTGGATAACGTGGAAAAACTGCCTAAAGCCATCAATTATGGCGCTTTTCTCGGACACTCTGCGCTACGCATGTACACCATGGGCGACCGTGCGCTGACCGAAACTGCCAACGAAGATGATTTGAAACACATGGGCGACTCAGTTTCTGAAGCCCTGGGCGCCGGTGCGCTGGGACTGAGCACATCACGGGCGTCAACCCACGTCACACCCGACGGATCCCCCATCGCCAGCCGTATTGCCGACTGGAGTGAAATCGATTACCTGGTTGATGTGATGGCCCAACGAAATCACGGCATATTCCAGATCGGGCCAGATGTGTCCAGCGGTGAGGCCCATAAGACGTTCCTGAACCGCCTGCAGAAGATCGCGGTAGACAGTGGTCGGCCAGTCATGTTTGGCACCCTCTCGACTCGGCAAGGTGCGGATCCATTTCCCTGGCAATCCCAGATGCAGTATCTGGACGATACTGCCGACGCCGGTGGGCGTGTGTTCGGTCAGACAACGACACGCCCGATTATCGCCCTGTTTTCGATCAAGTCGTATCTGCCGTTTGATAATCTGCCAACCTGGCGTGAACTGCGGGAACTCCCTATCCGGGAACAGCAACAGCGCTTCGCTGACCCAGACACCCGACGTGCTCTGGTTGCGGACGAAGCCGGGATGAAGCCGCGGGACAACACCTTCCAGGGGGGTGGGGCAGCGACCACAGACCCCAAGAAACCCGACTATACCAACCTGTATGCCCTCAAGGGCGTGGATTGGGATGACCCGAGTGTCGATGAGTTGTCCAGGATACGGGACCAGCATCCAGTCGAGGTCATGCTTGACCTGATGATAGAGAATGAGAACCAGTTGTTTGTACAACCTCTGGTTAATGAAACACCAGAAGATGTGCTGGGCATGCTCCGCCATCCCCGAACACTGGCTACGTTTTCAGATTCCGGTGCCCACGTTTGTCAGGAAATGGGGTCCTCTTTACAAACCCACCTGTTGAGCTACTGGGTACGAAACCGAAAAATGTTTACGTTAGAGGAAGCTGTGCGCATGGTGACCTTTGATAACGCTTCGGCATTTGAACTCACCGACCGCGGACTGCTGCGACTCGGCTATCGCGCCGATGTCGTCGTCTTTGATGAGGCAACCATCAAGCCCCGGCTACCCACTGTCGAATCAGACTTACCTGGAGGATCACGACGTCTGGTCCAGAAAGCCGACGGTATAGCCGCTACAGTGGTGAACGGCGTAACAACATTGCTTGATGGTGAGTCGACCGGCTGCTACCCCGGCGAGGTCCTGCGGGGAAACCGATCGAATCGCGACCTGCCATAACCCAATTAACACGTCTATAGAGTCTAAAATCAACTGGCAGTAGAGCTAAATCACTGATAAAGAAAACCCCGCCTGAAAGGCGGGGCAATCATTCACACAACTGTAGAGAGAGCTGACTCATAAGGCATCACCACGATTAAAGTCCCCGCCTCTGGTCAAGACAGATCAGAATTTATACGCTACAGCTCATGTCTTCTCCACAGCACATTGGCGATTTGATCTTTCCACAGCCAGCCGGACACTTGGCCACAGCAACGGTTTTTCCGTCATCGGTTGTGATGTGATCGTGTACTAGTTCCTCACCGCACTTTGCACATTTCATTCCGGTCACACCCATACCGCACTGATCACAAACATATTGAACCATGATCTATCTCCTTCTGCTCCAGCATCGGGTTGTTTCATTCAGCTGGGCGCTTAGCCGACACAAATGAACCTGGGCTACAGTAGGCGACACACCAACTGACCGTTCGCTATTCTCAGGTAGCATCAGTAGTTGGTTCAACACCGTTTTCTACAAGGTAATTGTCCCTGTATCAAATATTTTTTCACAGGTCCCTCTGAACGAACGTTGCCGGAAGAAAATTGACAAACAACCCCGTACATCGAGGCCTTTGGCGTTTAACAGTCAAACGGCCTGCAACCTGGTCTGCATCATCTCGATCATCTGGTAAAACCCGTTGGTGCGGTTCATAGAAAGCAGTTCATCCATTTTGATCGCACGGAAATGCTCGGTGGTAATCTGACGGGCCTCATCGACCGGTGAAGAGTTGAAGATATCAAGCAGCATGTACGCATATCCACCCGCTATCAGGGCATCACTGTAGGCCTTAAATCTGTCGTCTTCCCAGTCCACATACAGCTCGAACTGACAGTAACTTACCTGGTTTTTGGGTAAACACCTGTTTGTGCTGAGTCGGTCATCGGTCAGTTTCTGCCCGAGCGATATCATCCAACGATAAACCTCCATACTGTCGATAGCCCGAAGAGCCTCGATGTTATCCTTGTATTCGTTGATCTTGTCTATGAATGCCATTTACCTGCCACACCGTTATTTTCAGAATTTATTGAAGATAGACCGAAAACAGCTCCATCTGACGTCAAATTACCGACAACAGTATTATGACATCTTCAGTCAAATGGATACTCCACAGGGGATCGCCATTGCGTGAACCCGGCATAACTTTCTAATGCGGCAGGGAAGATAGGGCCGATTGCGGTAAAATTCAAGTGGCGGAGACTGAACCCATGGACGATGGCACCATTTTTACGGCTCGAACGAGTATCGAACAGGTGGAAGAGTCAACCAGCCTTGCACCAAAGTTCGATGCCAACGGCCTGATTCCCGTAGTGACCACCGACTTCACTAGCGGGGAAGTCCTGATGCATGCCTACATGAACCGTGAAGCTTTCGCCCGTACGATAGAACTTGGAGAAGCGGTCTACTATTCTCGCAGCCGAAAGACCCTTTGGCACAAGGGACAGACCAGCGGCCTGGTTCAGATCGTCAAGGAAATCCGCATTGACGACGACCAGGACTGCGTGTGGCTGCAGGTGGACGTACAGGGTGGTGCCAGCTGTCATGTCGGCTACCGCTCCTGTTTCTACCGCACAATCCCTTTTGGCGACTCGGCTGCACGCACAGAGGGCCTTGAACTGGAGTTCACCGAAACCGAGAAAGTATTTGACCCAGTCGAAGTTTACGGTGATGCACCCAACCCCACCAAACTCTAGCCAACGAACCTCAAAACAGTTCGAGACACGTGGCAGCAGCCGGGCCAGAACCAAGCTGGTCGAACAACTAAAGAACAAAGGTATCCGAAACCTGGCTGTGCTGAATGCACTAGAGGCCGTACCGCGGCACTTGTTCCTGGATCCAGACCAGATTGACAGCGCCTACGTCGATACGGCCCTGCCAATCGGCCACGCACAGACTATTTCGCAGCCGTATGTTGTTGGTCTTATGAGCGAGATGGTCCTGACGGCCGCAAAGAAGAACCAGCGGGTCCTGGAAATCGGCACTGGATGCGGCTATCAGACCGCTATCCTGTCCCATCTATTCGATAGGGTCTACTCGGTAGAGCGAATCCTCTCGCTTTTACAGAGAGCGGAAAAGAACCTGGAATCGCTGTGCATTAACAATGTCACACTGCAACACGGTGACGGCACAATCGGATGGCCAGGACAAGAGACATTCGATGCAATCATTGTCACCGCGGCCAGTGACAACCTGCCCAAACCGCTCTTCCGTCTTCTTAAACCCGACACCTGCCTGATTGCGCCGATTGGTGGACCTGGAGATCAGCAATTGACCACGCTACGAAACCAAAACGGCTTGATTTCCAGTGAGACTGCTGAGGCCGTGCGCTTCGTACCGCTCCTGTCCGGAACCTGCAAGTAATCAGTCGCTATCAAGACCGGCCATCGGCCGGGCATCGTCTTCGGGCAGCCAACTGCGGTCTTCCCCTGAATACAACTCACCCGGATTGCCGCGCGTTGTAGTGCGCCACATCAGTCTTTGGTGGTTCTGTGCATCGTACCAGGTCGCGCAATGCAGCAAGTTACGGTTGTCCCAGATCAGAAGATCGCCCTGACTCCATTCGTGAACGTAGGTGAATTCCGGCTGAGTCATATGCATCATCAGTTCGTAAAGCAGCGCTGCACCGTCACCCTCAGGGCCCGGTTCCATACCGACGAAAGGCCCATCGATCCAGTCCATCTGTCCTGCTTCACACAGATAAAGTGATCGTCTGCCTGTCACCGGATGCGTCCGTACCACGGGCTGGCGTTGTGGCCTTTGGTGCGGGAGTAAAGGTTTTGGTGTCTCACCGGCTTTGACAGCGTACTCGGCTCGCCCGATGCCGGGTATTGCATGAATGCCCTGCAACCCCTCAACCGTACTTTTGAGATCAACTGATAATGCATCGTAAGCGCTCGCCGCGTCGGCATAGAGCGTCTGGCCCTGGCCAGGTGGCGACGGGAGCACAGCATAAAACAGAGAAATATCGGGCGGCGGACGACGAAAACTCTGATCTGTGTGCCATCCACGGCGCTGTGGAAAACTGACCGGCAGCCCACCTGCCGGTGTCAGTGGTGGGTCAGGCTGCGCCGGTGGCATCTGGCAACTGGGCGGCATATTCGTGATCTGAAGAATCTCCGGAAATTCAGGATGAATCTTCTTCTGCTCGGTTAAGGTTTGTTCGTAATTCTCAACCTCCGGACCGAAAAGCCGGCTCAAGCGTGTGAGTAATCCGGGTTCCGTGTGAATATCATCAAGTCCGGGCAAGTGGAGCAGGCCACCCGTACCGTAAAAAGCCTGTACAAGTAAAGCAGGAGAGGATTCGAGGGCACACACGGCTGAATCAAGGGGGGAAGTCCCGGCAAAGCTGATCCGCCCACCGAAAGACGCACTAGTCAGCGGATCAACAGTGAAGAGCCTTCCATTCCCCGCATCTAGATTCATGGATATGTCGCCTGGTCAATAATGGCCGTTACCGGCTTCACAATTCTATAGCGCGGGGACAAACAACGGCTACTGGTCTGTCGCTCATGGCAAGCTGATCGGCCGGTATAATGTTTCGAACCAAAGTCACACTGCGAAGGTATCAGTTTCAACCATCCAAAAGAACCCATGACCGAGATTACATTAACCCCGGCAATCAAACTTGCACAACAGGTAAAGCGCAAGGAAATCAGTGCAGTGGAACTGCTCGAACTGCACCTGCAACGCTACCGACAGCATAACCCGGTGATCAACGCTGTCATATTCACACAGATCGATCATGCCTATGAACAGGCACAGGCCGCTGACGAAGCCGCGGCCCTGGGCAAAACAACCGGCCCGTTACACGGTGTGCCTATGACCATCAAAGACAGTTACGACTGGATCGGTTCACCGTCGACCTGGGGAATACCTGAGCTGATGGACAATTATCCCGAAGTTAACGCGGTCGCTGTGCAGAGACTGCTGGACGCGGGGGCGATTATCTATGGCAAGAGCAATATTCCGCACAAACTTTCCGACTGGCAGTCATTTAACGCGATCTATGGCACCACCAACAACCCCTGGGATCCGACGCGTACGCCCGGCGGTTCATCAGGCGGCGCGGCTGCTGCATTGGCCACCGGTATGGCCAGCCTGGAGATCGGCAGCGACATTGGTGCCTCAATCCGCAATCCTGCACACTTTTGCGGTGTTTATGGCCACAAACCGACCATGGGTATCGTACCGCTTCAGGGCCACCTGCTGCCCGGAGACTCTGCCTACCACGATATTTCCGTGGGCGGCCCCTTGGCACGAAGCGCCAGCGATCTAAAACTGGCGCTGGATATTGTGGCGGGGCCGACGGGCGAACTCAAAAAGGCCTGGCAGTTTCAACTTCCGCCACCGCGCAAGAACAATCTTAGTGAATTCAAGGTCGGGGTTCTGATGGAAAGTCCTGTGTGCGCGCAGGATGAAGAGCTGACTGAACAGCTACTGGACACGGTCGCCGCCCTGGGAAAAGCGGGTGTGCAGATCGACTATGCGGCCGACCCGGGTTTTGACTGGCGTCGATACCAGGAGGTCTACCTACTGTTGCTTCGGGCCACCACCAGCGCTGGATATACCGATGAGGAGTATGAATTTCATCTTCAAAGCGCTGCTGCACGAAAGCCTGATGACACCCGCTACCGGGCCTATCTTGATCAGGGCATCACGATACGCCATCGCGACTGGTGGGCACTGCACGATGAGCGGGAACAGATGCGCCTGCGCTGGCGGGCATTTTTTGAACACTATGATCTTCTGCTGTGTCCGACCGCAGCATCTACTGCCTTCGTACACGATCACATGGGTGAGCGACCCGACCGAACCATCGACATAAACGGACATCAGGAGCTTGTTGTGGACCAGCTCTTCTGGGCGGGGCTGTCCAGCGTGGTTTATCTGCCATCTACCGTTGTACCGGCGGGACTGACCCGCTGCGGCCTGCCCTGCGGTTTACAGCTGATTGCGCCCTACCTGGAAGACAACACGGCACTCCAGTTTGCACAGCTGATGGAAGATGTGATCGGTGGCTTTCAGCCGCCACCTGGGTACGAATAACCGAGCAACGGCAGGTGTAGTTAGCCATCGCCGTCAACAACCGATGAATAGCGAAACGGCTGCCTCAGAGCAAACACAACGTTTCAGCCCCGGTGATCCTGCCGCACGCGAACACCTGCTGGATCAGGGCTATGCTGTCTTCAAGCCAGTGGTCGCGCCCAAACAATGCAGTATCGGCCTTGGACACTTCTGGGACTGGATCAGGGTGGTCTCTGATCAAAAGGTCATGCCTGGTGATGTCGATACTTATCATCACTGGCCGTTGAGTCCCAGACCACAACCACACATCGACCCCACATATTCTCTCCCACCGATTCGTACGCGGACTGGCAGACTAGAGTGAAACGCGGTGACTGTATGATATGCCCAGACAAACCTGCATCGATGACGCCACAACGTTTTCGCCTTATCGGCTACAGTAGCCAGGAAACTTGGATTCTGACCCGCAATTTTCATTCGTGATGACAGCCCAATCGCTAAAACTAGAAGGACGCGTCGCTATCGTCACGGGAGCAGCACGGGGAATTGGCCGGTCCATTGTAAAAAAGCTGGCGAGTGAAGGCGCACAGGTGATTGCCAACGACCTGGATGCAGCCCCACTTGCTGAGGAAGTGGACAAGCTGGCACAACAGGGACTAACGGTCCACGCCCTGCCTGGCGACATCACCGAGCAAGCAACAGCTGAGGCTCTTGTCTCCACCGCACTCGACCGTTATGGCAATCTCCATATCGTCGTCAACAACGCCGGCTACATCTGGAATTCAGCAGCAATCAAACACACCGACGAACAGTGGCATGCCATGCTGGACGTTCATGCGACGGGCCCGTTCCGGCTGTTGCGCGAAGCCGGGCACCACTTCCGCCAGCAGGCGAGTGTCGATCCACCGGACAGGCTACGCAAGGTTGTCAACATTTCATCGATTTCGGGTGTCTACGGTGCAGCAACACAGCTGGCTTATTCCAGCGCAAAGGCTGCGGTTGTTGGCATGACGAAAACACTGGCCCGTGAATGGGGTCGTTATCATGTCACTGTCAACTGTGTCGCCTTCGGTTATATCGACACCCGCCTGATTCAACCATTCGAAGATCAGCCCAACCGCGTTACGATCAAGGACCGCGACCATCCGGTTGGCCTTACCGCAGCACAACGAGAATCGGCGAAGGAGATGGCGGCACTTGGGCGCCTGGGCCAACCGGAGGATGCAGCGAATGCGGTTTATCTGCTGTGCATACCCGAATCCGATTTCATCACGGGTGAGGTGCTGGTCGCCAGCGGCGGCCTGATGAACTAACCGGTCAAACAGTTGTCGACATCTGGTCAGCTTCACGCGCACGGTATCATTGAAGGACTGCCTTAAACACAATCTCGGTAGCTGACCCATGGCTAAACTCTATTTTTATTTTTCAGCGATGAATGCCGGCAAGACTACGACTCTGCTGCAATCCAGCCACAATTATGCCGAACGCGGCATGGAGACACTGGTGCTCAAACCACGGATCGACGAGCGTGAAAGAACCAGTCGCATCCGCTCCCGAATCGGTCTTGAGGCCGAAGCTGTCGAATTTGGCCGCGGCGACGATTTACTGCAGATGATTTACGATCGGGTGGATCAGGATCGTCTAGATTGTGTTCTGGTCGACGAAGCGCAGTTCTTGAGCATCGATCAGGTCAGACAACTGACTGATGTTGTCGACCGGCTCAACATTCCGGTGCTGACGTACGGCCTGCGTACTGACTTTCGTGGCGAACTGTTCGAGGGCAGCCAACAACTTCTGGCTCTCGCCGATGAACTCAGGGAAATCAAGACCGTGTGCCACTGTGGCCGCAAAGCCATTATGACTGTGCGACTGGACAACGACGGCAAACCGATTCACGCAGGTGAGCAGATACAAATCGGCGGCAACGAGCGCTATGTTTCGATGTGCAGACTTCATTTTAAGGATGCGCTTGGTGATACTGAGCGATAATCAACACTCACGCACTATAGATCCACATTCAGACAGATCACGGGATCAATCATGACGGCTGACGCAATACGCTGTACCAACGATCTGAAACTCAGTAAGACCCTGCTCGCCCGACAGGAAATCAAGCGACTCAATCGGTCGATAAAACGCAAATCGGAAAAAGGCAAACAGTCCGCCACCCGCCGCCATCTACTGGCCACATCAGTTCGACTCAGCCCTGGCATGGCTGCGGGGGTGCACCAAAAAGCCGACCGTTGTGTTGAACGGCTCGGTATCGATAGCCCGCTAGAGCTCTATGCCTATGCGAGTCCACAATTCAACGCAGCCTGCTTTAAGCCTGAGGAAGGCCGGGTCTTTATCATGTTCTCATCCAGTCTGCTGGAAGCCTTCAGTGACTCAGAACTGCTGTTTGTCATGGGACATGAGCTCGGCCACCATGTTTATGACCATCATAAGATTCCGATCGGCTATCTACTCAGGGGACGACAACCGCCACCAGCCGATCTGGCGCTTGATTTGTTTGCCTGGTCCCGTTACGCCGAGATCTCCGCTGACAGAGCCGGGGCCTTTTGCGCCCAGGACCTGGAAAGTGTTGCGCGGGCACTGTTTAAGCTGGCGTCTGGCATTACCGACGAGCGGGTCGTGCGGTTTGAACTCCACGAGTTTCTCGCCCAGGTCGATGACATGCTGGCATATGATGACAAACCGGGCCAAGGTGCACCTAAACAGGACTGGTTCTCAACCCATCCGTTCAGTCCCTTACGAGTCAAGGCACTGAAGCTTTTTCATGAATCTGACCTGATGGCGGCCACTGGTATAGATAAATCAACACTGGAAGACCAAGTACATCAGGTCATGAGCCTGATGGAGCCGGATTACCTGCAAGGTAAGACAGACAGCAGCCGCGCGATGCGCGATCTTTTTCTTGCTGCTGCGGTTGTCATTGCTAACACCTATGAGGGCATCAGCAAAAAAGAACGCGACACTCTAAAGCGTTACCTGGGTGAGGCTTACTCGCTCGACACACTAGACTCTGACCGGCTTAAAGAAGATCTGCCGCGCAGAATCGCTGAAATCAAAATTCGAGCCAGTCATACCCAACGCATGCAGGTACTGCGCGACCTGTGTGTCGTTGCTGCTACTGAACAGCCGATCTCGGATGCTGAAAGAGATCTGCTAAACCATATCGCATCTGAACTGGAGGTACCGGTGGGGTTTGTAGTCCAATGCTTGGAATCAGACATCGAACTCGATTAATGGTCATAACATGTCTTCGTCGACTACCGTGCTATAACAACCAAGCCAATGAGACAAAGAGACAGGGGCTTTCCTTAACACAATACGATCAACGGAGTTGATTCAGATGGGTATATCGATTGCAGGCAAGATCGCAGTGGTCACAGGTGCAAGCCGTGGCATCGGAGCGGGCATCGCCCGGGTGTTCGCTGACGAGGGCGCAACCGTGATCTGCGCTGCCCGCTCCAAGGACGATGGTAATACGGTGGTTCAGTCAATCAACAACAGCGGCGGCCGATCTGAGTTCTTTCAGGCGGACATTCGCGAGGAAGATGATTGCCGGGCACTCATTGAACACGTTGTCGGTGCTTATGGTCAACTGGACATCATGTGCCACAACGCGGGTATATATCCGGATCTACTGATGGAGGAGATGCCCACCGAGGTCTGGGACGACACCCTAAACACCAATCTGAGATCGTGCTTCCTGCTGACAAAACCCTGTATTCCGATCATGCGACAACAGCAGTGGGGTCGGATTCTCTTCACCTCCTCGATCACTGGTCCTAACGTGGCTCAAGCCCGACTTGCAGCCTACTCCGCCAGCAAAGGTGGTGTGAATGCATTCATCAAGGCAGCGTCACTGGAACTGGCCAAAGACGGCATTACAGTCAACGCCGTCAGTCCCGGCAATATCCTGACCGACAGCCTCAAAGAACTCTACGGTGAGGACGGTGCCAAGGAAGTCGCTAAGGTGATCCCGGTTGGTGATCTCGGTGATACCGCCGACATCGGCTACGCGATGGTGTACCTCGCTTCCGACCAGGCCAAGTTTGTTACCGGCCAGGCAATTGTGGTCGATGGCGGGCAGATCCTGCCTGAAGACCCGGACTCATTCCTGCGCAACGAATAACACAACCGCCCGACTAGATCCAGGCAACGCGTCAAACTGTCAGCACCCTTAACTGCATGGATACCCGTTTCGCCTGACCGATCCTCTTGAGCGAGACTTCCTGGAAGCCCAGCACATCGTGAAACTTCTGCGACGCTTCGTTCAGAGGTTCGACATTGTATTCACAGACAATGTTTCCGATCTGTTGGCTAATGGCCCATGCAAACAGGTTCTCGTATAGGAGGGTGCCCAGGCCCCGACCCCGAGAGCCATCTCGAACGACGATCCGGTCGATATAGGCAAAATTATCATAGTGCTGATCGAACCACTGATAATTCACACTGTTGTAGTCACAATCAGGACCCAACACAAGCAGAAAGGCCATAAGCTGGCTATCCTGGACAATGACCCGATGATAGCTGCTCATGGCGTGCAGCTGCTGAATCCGTTCAGCATCCATCGGACTCGTAAGATTCACAACACTATTATTAAGCGATTCGATGACTGCAAAATCGTCAATCGTCGCAGGATGGATGGTCAACATCTGAATCGAAAAATTGTTTCGTTGTGTACGAGACATACTGCCATGAATTCGATCATCGCTTCACACTGAGGCAGGGCCGAACAAACCTTCATTAAAGAACTGATCAACTGGGCGACCCAGGATCGATACGTATGCTCATATGCCTGGCAACCGATTCACAAAACGGTGTCCTCTAAACTACACTGAGCCGGAGAGCGAGTTCTAGTATACGTAATGCCAGATATAAGTCAGCCAGGTCTGATACCGCGCAACCGTTCGCTGCGCCGCCGCAAAAGCTCAACCGTGGTGAGCAGTACAATCGAGAGAATCACTAGAATAGTTGCTACCGACAGGATCGTCGGACTGATCTCCTGCCGAATTCCAGACCACATCTGTCGCGGCAATGTGATCTGGTTCTGACTGCCTATGAACAGCACCACCACGACTTCGTCAAACGAGGTGATAAAAGCAAACAGGGCACCGGAGATCACGCCAGGCGTAATCAATGGCATTTGAATCTTAAAGAAATTGTAAAACGGAGTACCGCCGAGACCCGATGCGGCTCTGGTCAGGTTATGGTCGAAACTAATCAGAGTTGCCGTTACGGTAATCACCACGAATGGGATCCCGAGCACTGTGTGGGCAATGATCATGCCGGTAAATGTTGCCACGAGATGAAACTTGGCAAAAAACACGAACATGCCCGAGGCCGTAATGATAAGTGGCACGATCAAGGGCGAGATCATGATGGCCATCAAGGTTTTTCGAAACGGTGTATACGCGCGACTGAGTGCGAGCGATGCCAAGGTACCAAGCGTGGTCGCAAGAAAAGTCGCGCAAATTGCAATAAATAAGCTGTTTCGTGCGCCGTCTTTCCAGCGGTCACTGCAGACCGTGGTGATGTCAGGAGCGGAACAATCCCCGATCATGATCCGATACCAACGCAGCGAGAACGCTTCCGGATCGAGGCGCAAAAACTCAGGCGTGAATTGCAAAAATGGGGATTTTGAGAACGACAGCGGAATAACAACGATCAAGGGGGCGACCAGAAAAAACAGCACCACAGCGCAGATCGCAAGGTAAGTGTAGTGCCACACTCGTTGTGGAAGGGTGGCGTAGACTGGAAGCGCCATCAAGTCAGCCCATCTTCAAGTTGTCGATCCCGACCAACTTGTCGTAGATCCAGTAGAGGACCAGAATCCCCCCAAGGAGAACGGTCCCCATCGCGGCCGCGAGGCCCCAGTTGAGGGATTTCTGCATGTGGTAGGCGATCATGTTGCCGATCATCTTGCCGTCCTTGCCGCCCACCAGGTCTGGCGTGATGTAGTACCCGATGGCGACGATAAAGACCAGGATCACGCCCGCACCGATCCCGGGGAGTGTCTGCGGCATGTAGACCCGAAGGAACGCAAGTGACGGGGATGCGCCAAGATTCTGTGCAGCCCGCATGTAGCTCGGTGGGATGGTCTTCATGACGCTGTAAATCGGCAGGATCATGAAGGGCAGCAGGATCTGAATCATGACGATCACCGTGCCGGTGAAGTTGTACATCATTGGGAGCCGGTTCTCGTCTGACAGTAAGTGGGTCCAGACCAAGGTATCATTGATTACGCCTTGCTGCTGCAGCATCACCATCCAGGCCACAATTCGGACCAGCAGTGAGGTCCAAAATGGCATCAGCACGCAGATCATCAGTAGGTTGGAATAACGTAAGGGCAAGGTCGCAAGCAGGTGAGCGACGGGGTACGCCAGCAGCAGACAGCCGACGGTGACGATCAGACTGATCAGCAGGGTTCGCCACCACAACATGACATAGACTCGGCGTTCCTCAGGCTGCAGGGTAATATTTTTGTCGACATCGAAACGGCGATCGAATGAATTCAGGTAGTAACCCATGGTTCGAGGGTCTTTCATCAGCACAAGCGACTGCCAGAAACCAACTTCGCCCCAGCGTTTGTCGGCTTTGATGAGGGCCTCCTGGTAGGGCGGTCCGTCAATCTTCTTGAATGCCCTAACGGATGTTCTGATCAGGCCTTTCCAGCCCGGTTTTTCGTAGTTCATCCGGGTGCTGGATTTTCCAGTCATGATCTTCTGAGCGGAGTTGAGATCTTTGTAGATCGCGGCAAAAAGCGGCTCGCCCGGAACACTTTCCCCATCCCATTTCTCCAGGGCCGCGAAAAGCTTGCTGCACCTGGCATTGGTCAGGGGTGTCAGTTCGCTACACAGGTCGAAGGTCGCCCGCTGAATTTTCTTTTTGGCGGCCTTAGTGCCGTCGTACCTGTGGGCGTCATCGACGAGCTGTTTCAGCGGATACCAGGTGTCAGTCTCACCCCACTTTGGGTTGATCTTGACGATGGCGTTCTTATAAGGCCCTTTGGCGGGGATCTTGAGCCACCAGCCAGCATCGGATGAATCGACGCTGGCGCCCGCGTTGTTGGCGATGAAAAACTTGTTGACCGTGGTGAAGTCGAGGTACAAAGCCTCAAACAACACCTCCTCTGGCAGGCTTTGCCGATCCCAGTTCTCGATCAGGCTGAAGGTCAGTGGAAACTGATAATTGACCATGCTGTCATCGACGCTTCTGATCAGAAGATTGCCGATTGGCAGGATGAATACAATCAAAAGGAACAGGAACGCAGGCAGGACAAGAATCAGCGCCCACAGCTTGCTACGGCGCATGGAGCGCTTCAGGCTGACCCTGAGCGGGATGCCGTCCGCAGTCAGGATCGGAGCGGATGAAGCGTTCGCAACCGCCATAAATTTCCTGACCCTGTTCGCCTAAAAACAAACGGGGCCGGGCGCTGATACGCCCGGCCCCAGTGCATTACCACAACAACTTAACCGCGCTTACTGACCCATCCAGGCCGTAAAACGCTCAGAGATTGCGTCCCCGTTGTCTGCCCACCAGTCGGGGTTGGCAAATACAGCGTTCGCCATGGCCGCGCCGGCATTCGGCATGTGCGGCATGATGTCAACGCCGGTGTTAAAGAAGGGTTCATTCGCAGCGATGATTTCCAGGCCTGAAGCCCGCATCGGACCGTAGTTGATCCACCTGGCCTGGCCGGCCTGCTGTTCCGGTGCGGAAGCATGGATCAAGAACGCCAACGCTTCATCGTAGTTGGAAGTGCCTTTGAGCATGACCAGCCATTCCTCTTCGAGTACCTGACCGTCCCAGTTGACTACGTAGTCGGCGCCCTCGGTAAGCATGGCCGCCCCGATTCGGCCGTTGTAGGCCAGCGCGATAGAGACCTCACCGCTCTCGATGAGTTCAAGCGGCTTGGCGCCCGATGACCAGAACACGACGTGGTCCTTGATCGTGTCAAGTTTGGCGAACGCACGGTCGATACCGCCGTCAGACGACATCACATCATAAACGTCTGCTACGGCAACACCGTCTGCCACCAGCGCCATCTCGATCAAGGCATTGGCCCAGGTATGGATGCCACGTTTACCCGGAAACTTTGCAACATCAAAAAAGTCCCCGATGGTGCTTGGGTTGCCGGCGGGGTTGCCGTCAAAGGTGCCATTCTTATAGAACGGTACGTAGGACCAGAAAATCTGCGGAACCACGCAGTCATTGGGTACCGCTACCATGGTGTCGTCATCCATTGAGGTGCCATCCGGTGCCGGTGTAAACACATCCCGCGGCAACTCTTCGAAGAGCCCCTCGTCACAACCCACCCGGGCTTCGTGCGGCAGCACATCGACGATGTCCCACTGGATATTGCCGGACTCTACCTGGGTACGCACTTCGCCCAGGCCACCGTTGTAGTTAACAAATGTTGCAGTGCCACCCGTAAAGGTGTCCGCATACGCTTTTTGCTGGCTCATGGTGTAGGCGCCGCCCCAGGATGCAACCGTTATTTCTGCCTGTGCGGGTAACACAATGACGGCCCCAAGGGCCGCTGCCAATGCAAATTGCAGAGATTTTCTCATTACATTTCCTCCACTTTTGCTTGTGAAAATGCTGCCCCAGGGACAGCGTTATTCGCCATTGAAAACACCGGATTAGACGCCTTTGAAGACATCCAGTGCCCGGCAATCTTCAACAGACCAGCCGAACTTTACCATGTCACCTTCTTGCAATATGGTATGCTGGGTGGCGTTGGGAATCTTGACGATGAAATCATCCTGCCCACAGACCGAGGCCCGGGTCCGGAGGTGGTCGCCCAAGTAGATCAGTTCCTCGATCCGTGCATCAAACAAATTGGGATATTTCCCAGGTTCTGGGTTGACTTCCACCCTTTCGGGCCGGAGCGAGAGAGTCGTTCGACTGCCCACCCCTTCGACGTTCGCCTTGAGCGCCTGGACCTGGTCTCCACCGTCGACCTGGACCTGACAACTTTCACCATTTATGCTGGTGACCGAGCCCATCAGAGTGTTGTTTTCACCGATGAACTGCGCCACGAACGCGTTTTCCGGCCGCTCGTAGAGATCTTGTGGTGAGGCAAGTTGCTGCACTACCCCATCATTAAAAACGCAGATTCGGTTAGACATCGTCAACGCTTCGGACTGGTCATGGGTAACATACACCACGGTCACCTTAAGGTCTTCGTGAATGTGCTTGATCTCGTACTGCATCTGCTCCCGAAGTTGCTTGTCGAGTGCACCGAGGGGCTCGTCCATCAGCACCAGTTTCGGATCGAAGACCAGCGCACGTGCTACCGCGACACGCTGCTGCTGGCCACCGGAGAGTTGAGCCGGCCTGCGGTTACCGAAGCTGCCGAGCCGTACCATGTTGAGTACCTTCTTAACCCGGCTTGCAATTTCGGATTTCCCCATCCGCCTGACCTGAAGAGGAAACGACAAATTCTCGTTGACTGTCATGTGGGGGAAGAGCGCATAGTTCTGAAATACCATCCCGATCCCCCGCTTATGGGGTGGTACTGCATTGATGGGCCGATTCCCAAGGAAGATCTCGCCGTGGGTGGCCGGCTCGAATCCAGCCAGCATCATCAAACAGGTCGTCTTGCCAGAGCCAGAAGGCCCCAGCATGGTCAAGAATTCTCCGCGATCGATGTCCAGATTGAGGTTCTTGATGACCAGCTCTTCGCCGTCGTAACTTTTCTGCACTTCATTAAATCTCACATAGGCTTCTGTCTGATTTGTATCCATATTCTTCAGTCCTTCCTTCGTATTTCAGTCACGCTCTCTGCCCGCAACCCAACAGCTGTCTAATTCAGGGAACTGCTCATTCTATTATTGACTGGATAACTCAAATATTAGTTAATAGGGACACCTATGTACTCTATATCTGACGAGACTTATGTTTTTCCACATTGTGTCTTAATGTTCAAGCATTCTTAACACCTAATGACTCTACTGCCGTGGAATATAGTGTACTACGCAAAGATCTCACCGGTTCAAGTGGTTCTATTCTGCACCCAGGGGCCGAATTAAGAAACGCTCATGACGACGGCGCAACAACTCAACACAAAACAAAACCACCACCGGCAATAACACCATGATCGTTGCAACGGCGAGTATGGTCAGCGTAATTTCCTGTCGTATTCCAGACCAAATCAGCCGCGGCAGTGTAATCTGATTTTCGCTACCCAGAAATATCACCACGACGACCTCATCGAACGAGGTCACAAACGCAAAAAGTGCACCGATAATGATCCCCGGAAAGGTCAGCGGC
>ENA-ORDI01000531-ORDI01000531.1-marine-metagenome-genome-assembly--contig:-NODE-531-length-25511-cov-3.148659_pt1 | contig 25511 bp, 23 predicted proteins | sample MGYA00248628_ERZ508525 | MGnify/ENA primary metagenome ERZ508525 (study PRJEB26195, sample SAMN05422138) | marine metagenome | isolation source: East of Porto Seguro, South Atlantic Ocean | place... | reverse complement strand
CGATATAATCTTCAAGCGTAATGGGGCGTATCGCACGATCAATACGTTCTTCATCGTTATTGCTCTGTGGCGAAATAAACCGTTCTTCCATGTCAGTTTCTCTGCAATGCCTGGCGAATAATTTGTTCTGTAGTCATGCCTTCACTATCAAAACTACGCAACATTTTATCGGCTTCTCCGGGCTTGTAGCCAAGGGCCACCAGCGCCTCAACAGCTTCACTTTTAGCCCCAGCTGTTGTCATTGGCATGTCCGAAACAATGGTATCAATACCCATGGCAGAGCTAACCTCTTTGAGTCGATCACGCATTTCAACAATGAGTCTTTCTGCGGTCTTTTTCCCCACACCAGGTAGTCTTGTCAGGCTGGCAGTGTCCCCTTCCTGAACGCTACGAGCAAAAGCATCCACATCACTGCCTGAAAGAATCGTTAAGGCAAGCTTGGCACCAACGCCATTGACTTTCAACAGACTCCTAAAGAGTAAACGCTCACGTTCAGTAGCAAAGGCATATAAAAGCTGAGCATCTTCTCTGACGACCATATGCGTGAAAAGCATCACTTCTTCATTTACAGCAGGTAAATTGAAGAAAGTCGACATAGGTGCAGATAACTCATAACCAACGCCATGCACATCCAGAACAAGCTCTGGCGGCTGCTTTTCTATAATAATGCCTCGCAAACGTCCAATCATCGACTATATCTTCCTCCGCGCCGAGTGGTGCGCATACCTGCTGGTAATTTACTCTGGCTACCACCAATAGCAGAGTGATGTGCATGAGTAAGGGCGCAGGCCAAAGCATCGGCCGCATCCTCTTCAGGTGATTCAGACAAACTCAAAATCACTGACATCATATATTGAATCTGTGCTTTATTTGCGTGGCCATTGCCGACCACGGCTTTTTTTATTTGTGTCGCGGTATATTCTGACACCGTCAATTGCTGACTGACTGCGGCACATATAGCAGCGCCTCTGGCTTGACCAAGCTTTAATGCAGAATCAGCATTTTTATGTAAAAACACTTTTTCGATGGCCATCATATCCGGTTGATAGCGTTCGATGAGGTCGGTCAGACCTTCAAAAATCTGTCTTAATCTATCAGCAAACTCGCCATCACCGACCATTAAACGGCCGTTGATGACGTGTTTAATTTTTTTTCCATCAATTTCAATAATGCCAAAACCGGTTTTTCTTGAACCAGGATCAATCCCCAGGATACGCGGCATACCTTATGACATCAGCTATTCAGCTGAGCCATGACCTCATCAGAAAAATCAGCATTAGAATAGACTTCTTGCACATCATCCAGGTCTTCAAATGCTTCGATCATATTGATGGCTTTTTGAGCATCATCCACATCTAAACTAACAGTGGTGTCTGGGTGCATGGTTACTTGCGCTGATTCCACTGGTAATTCAGCCGCATCTAAGGCATCTCTTACTGCCGCATAATCTTCTGGCGTCGTGAACACATCGATAGAACCATCATCATTAGTCACAATGTCTTCAGCACCCGCTTCAAGTGCCACTTCCATCACGCTATCTTCATCAGTGCCACTGGCCAGTGAGATAATGCCTTTTTTATTAAACAGGAAAGCCACACAACCATCAGTGCCCATATTGCCACCACGCTTGGTGAAAACATTACGCACCGCTGCAACCGTACGATTACGATTATCGGTCATGCAATCGACCATAATGGCTGTGCCATTCGGACCATAACCTTCATAACGAATTTCTTCGTAATTAACCCCTTCCAGTTCACCAGCACCACGTTTGGTTGCACGCTCGATGACATCTTTTGTCATGTTCGCGCCCAGTGCTTTATCTATCGCAGCACGTAAGCGTGGGTTTGCTGCGGGATCACTGCCACCCATTTTAGCGGCGACGGTGATTTCACGGATCAGCTTAGTAAACAGTTTGCCGCGCTTGGCATCCTGTGCACCTTTTCTATGCTGAATATTTGCCCACTTACTATGACCTGCCATGTACTTATATACCTCTTTTGTTGCCAGCCTGAACCTCGCTGCTCAGGCGAATAGTCCTAAGTTATCGAACTAATGTGTTCCAGTTTTTGTATACATCACTGCGACCATAAACCTGGTCAAAATACATTGCCTGAAGTTTTTCAGTGATAGGACCGCGCGTGCCTTCACCGATTGGACGATTATCCAATTCTCTGATTGGTGTCACTTCAGCCGCTGTACCAGTGAAAAAGGCTTCATCAGCGATATACACTTCATCGCGTGTAATACGTTTCTCAACGACTTTCAGACCGATATCGCGTGCCAGTGTCATCACTGTTTCACGGGTGATACCTTCTAACGCTGAGGTCAATTCAGGGGTATACAACACACCATCACGCACCATGAAGAAGTTTTCACCACTACCTTCACACACGAAGCCTTGCGCATCTAATAGCAGCGCTTCGTCGTAACCGCAACTGACCGCTTCTTGCAACGCCATCATGGAATTCATGTAGTTACCGTTGGCCTTGGCTTTACACATGGTGATATTGACGTGGTGACGTGTGAACGATGACGTTCTGATACGAATACCTTTTGTCATGTTTTCTTCACCGAGGTAAGCACCCCAATGCCATGCTGCGACCATAACATGTGTGTTCAGGTTATCTGCACGGATACCCATGCCTTCCGAACCATAAAAACACATCGGTCTAATATAAGCAGAGTCCAGATTATTTTCACGAACCACAGTACGTTGAGCTTCGTTGATCGTCTCTTTATCAAACGGCATGCCCATACCTAAAATTTTGGCGCTACGGAAAAGACGATCGGTATGTTCCTGCAAACGGAAGATAGCCGTGCCTTGTTCAGATTTATAAGCACGCACCCCTTCAAATACGCCCATGCCGTAATGAAGAGTATGTGTCAGGACGTGGACTTTGGCCTCACGCCACGGTACTAATTCACCGTCGAGCCAGATAACGCCATCACGATCTGCCATTGTTGCTACTGCCATATGCTTTATTCCAAGTTCATTGATTAATCTGAGTCTGGTTCTAGGCGATGTCACCTAACCAGCGCTGCCAAATCTGCACAACCTGCTGCGGGAAGTCTTGTAACTGAGACACCGACATTAATGTGGGTTTATCCTGCAATACGCAGTGGTTGGCTTCATTTCGATAGTAACGATATGCGTCGGCCAACATTTCCCCTTCAGCGGGTTCGAGCTTTCCGGAAGCCACCAGCGCTTCCAAAATCCTAATATTATCGGTGTAAACGAGTAATTCAGGCAAGTCCGTTGACCATGCCAACACTGCATATTGCACCATAAATTCAATATCAGTGATACCACCTTTACCCTGTTTTAGATCAAATAGTTGGCTATCACTCTTGTCTAACTGTTGACGCATTTTTGAACGCATGTCTCTGACTTGCTCAGCCAGTGTCTCTTGATCACGGGACTTGGCCAACACCTGTTGACGCGTGTCGAAGACCTTTTGCGCAAGTTCGGCATCCCCCATCACATTTCTTGCGCGTACCAAGGCTTGATGTTCCCATGTCCATGCTTCTTTTTGTTGATAATCAACAAAACCAGAAAATGGACTGACCAATAAACCCGATGCGCCACTGGGCCGCAAACGCATATCGACTTCATAAAGCAAACCACCGGGAGTGACTGTATTCAACAGATGGATCATCCGTTGAGCAAGGCGAGTATAAAATACCATCACATCTACGGGACGCTCGCCATCCGTCATGCCTTCCTGTGCATCATCAAAGATGAAGACCAGATCCAGATCGGAACCGTAACCTAATTCGAGCCCACCTAACTTACCGTAAGCCAGGATAGTCAAACCGCACTGCTTAGGGTCGTTATTGTCTGTAATGGGTGGATAACCATGCTTGACCACTAAATGTTCCCAAGCTATTCGCCATACCTGTTCAAGTAGTATTTCCGCCAATTCCGTTAATTGATCCCCCACTCGCATTAACGGCAGTACCTCAGTGACATCGGCTGCCGCTACATGAAGCGTGGCAATTTGTCGGAACTCTCGCAAACGATTCATTAATTGCTCTAAATCATCAGCATCGACAGAAGATAAAAACTGTAACAGCTGTTTTTTTAACTCTTCTCTCTCAGGTACTTCATAAAGGGAACGAGGATCGAGGAGCTCATCTAATAGCACGGGGTATTTCGCTAGCTGTGTACTTATTAATGGACTAGCAGAACAGAGCTTGACCAGTTGTGACAAGGCCATCGGATTTTCTACCAGCAGCGCCATATAAGCACTTCGCCGCATGATGGACTCCATCAGAGGCATTAAGCGGGGTAGACAATCATCAGCATTATCGACATTTCCAGTGGCTTGTAATAACAACGGTAATAGCTTCTCGAGCCGTTGCTGGCCTGTCTGGCTCAAGTTACGACAAATATGCAGATCGAGTAATTTATCAACAACCGCGAGTATTTGTTCTGGATCGTGATAACCACATTGTTCAATAAAATTTAATTTTTCTTCTGGTTGAGCATTAAGGAAAGAAATTTTTATCCCTGCACCTTCATCACCCGCTTGAGGCGCCGTCAGCAATTGATCAAAATGCTCCTGTACTTGCTGCCTGTAGTCTCTAAGAGTGACATAAAATGATGACCAGTCTTCGAAGCCCATACTAAGTGCCAACCTTAATCTTGAAGGCTCATCGCTTGGCAAAATATGGGTCTGCTGATCGGCCCAAGCCTGAATGCGGTGCTCTGTTCTACGAAGAAACGCATAGGCTTGTTTTAACTGATTGACCGCATAGACTGATAACAGGTTTCTATCAGCCAACAGGTCAAGAATCGTTAGAATGGGTCTTTGCTGCATGGGGCGATCACGTCCACCATAGATCAACTGAAAAACCTGACCTATAAACTCGATTTCTCGGATACCGCCGGTGCCCAGCTTGATATTGTCATCCATCCCTCTGTGGTGCATCTGTCCGGCAATCATGGATTTCATTTCACGCAATGAATCAAACATGCCGTAATCGAGATAACGTCGATATACAAATGGGCGCAGCATATCTGACAACGCTTTTTTATCCGCTTCATTGCCGGTAATAGCACGCGCTTTAATCATCGCGTAGCGTTCCCACTCTCTTCCCTGGGTCTGGTAATACTCTTCCATCGCATCAAAGCTGGAGACCAAAGCGCCACTCTCACCAAAGGGACGTAAGCGCATATCGACCCGAAACACAAAACCATCAACGGTCTGGTTATCCAAGGCCTGAATCAATTTGCGTCCAAGCCTAACGAAGAACTCGCTATTGCTTAATGGCTTCCTGCCCCCTTCGGTTTCCCCTTCCTCTGGGTAAGTGAAGATAAGATCAATATCCGATGACAGGTTTAATTCGCCTGCGCCTAGTTTTCCCATGCCTAAAACGATCATTTTTTGTTCGCGACCATCGTCGTCACGTGGGATGCCATTTATCTCGACCTGCCAGTCGTAGAGAAGGCTTAAGGTCTGCTGAATACAGACATCGGCCATGGCGGACAGATCAGCCATGGTTTCGGCTAAATCAGACCAATTAGCTAAATCCCGCCAGATAATACGTACCATCATCCATTGACGAAAATGACGTAATTTCTGATGTAATTGTTCCTCGCTAGTGATGCCTTCGAGCATGGATTTCAGCTGCTGACGAATCTCATCCAATGACAGTTTTTTCTGCAATTGACCTGATTCAAGCAACTGCGCCAGCATCGATTCCTGTCTTTGCCCCCACTGATTGACGTAATCACTGGCTGATAAGACATCAGGTGCCACTTTCAGCAGTTCGGGATAAGTCTTTAAGGCATTTTGCCATGGCTCTGGCAATACAAATGCTGAGGACATAAACACTCCGGATAACGATGGAAAAGCATTACTTTACATTAAGCTTGATTAATACCAAATGCGTAAACCATTCTAGCTAGTCATTAAAATAATCAAGAGATATGCACGCTAGTAAGGAGAACAAACCGCTATCAGCCTTCGCTTAATCATTCGCCTTAGGTGATAATCCAGGTTCGCACTAAGTTTGGAGTAAGAAACCATGATGCTAAAACGTACGCTTGCCCTGTTGAGCTTGTTGTTGAGTTTTCCCGTTATCGCAAAGAGTGATTGCGCGTCTGCTTTTACTACGCTTGAAATTAACGCTTGTCTCAACGAAGAGTTGCAGGACAAAAAGGACATCATGCAGCAATACTTGGCAGCAGCTAAACAACGCTACAGCGATGAAACCAAAGTGGTAACTGCGATAGAAGCAGGACAATCGGCTTGGGAAGCCTATAAAACATCCCACTGTGACAGTGTTTACACTATATGGATGGACGGGACGATTCGTGGTGCTATGACGCTGAGCTGTCAGATAAACCTGACCGAAGCCAGAACGCATGAGATCTGGTCTAGCTATTTGACCTATATGGACAGCACTCCGGCTATCATGCCCGAACCAGAATTAACGTATGAGTAAACTCATTGCCCAATCATAATGAGCTTGCCCGTTTTTGGATCACGGTAAACCTGACCGACAGACTCATACCCCTCCGCACCACCTTGCATACCTTCAGGTAGCTGCGGTAATTCTTTCATCGATTGAAGTTCCGTCAGGACATGATCCGCTTGTTTTGCCTCGGCCTGGAAATGCTCCTGGAGCTGACTACTCATTGAAATTAATGCCGCAATCAGACCACAGGCAAACACCAACATTAAATCTAATAAATTGGCCATAGGGCCTAATGGCTCATCATCATTGCCATCAAAACGACTATGCCGCCAGCGTCTAGCCATGAGCCTGCTCCATGTTCGTTAAAACCTCGTCGTACCAGCGGCGTCTCAATCGTCCGAGAACAAAACCGATAATGCCAACAAACAGGCCCAAGACCGTGGTGTCAAACGCCACACTCATCGCCGTTGTTAAGATACTTAACTCACCATTACCAAGTGCAGATAATCCTGGTCCAAGCGGTATCAGTGTGCCCATCAACCCGAGCATAGGTGCAATTCTGGCTAAAAAATCACTCCGCTCAATTCGTTTGAAAGCTAATTTTTCAAAAGACTCAACCTGACCTGACTGCTGCCACTTCTTCAAACCAGAAAAGCGTTCAGCCAGCGCAATACCAATATCAATAATGCTCAAGGCGGCAAATAACATTAGCGTCCATATCACCGGTTCTAATAAAAACCCGACTAAGTGATGCATCACACCGATGGATTGTGAACTCAACATAACTTACTCCTTGAACTTGGCAGTTGGGGCTTGCATGCCTTTTGCCATGCCAGCCAACACTAACAACGCCACCAGACCTAATATCACATAGAGCCAGAAGCGTTGTTGCTGCGCTTGCTCTTTCTGTTGCTCTTCAGATGAATTCGTCTCTTGCTCAGGCTGAGTCGCTTTTTGTTCGGTGATTTCGGCAATATGACTTGGTGCATCAGCCATTTCCGTTTCTGGCATTCTTGCCGCATTCAATACCTCAGCTAATTGCTGTTGATGAGACTCATCCAGGTAATCATTCAACCAGACATACATGGGATGGGATGGTGTGGTATGACCACTTCCCGGTAGCCCATTTGCAGAAACTAAATCGGTGAACTGCTGTGCCAGTTGTTCCAGCGTAGCCTCATCGGCTTGCCAAAAACCTTTATAGGCTGCAACCAGCATAATCACCAGCATATTACTTTTCACATGGACGTTATGATCTTGCTCAAGAAAGTCATCTAAGCCCAAGTCTAGTTCATCATCCACATACACCCGTTTAACTTCATCCCACACCCAGCTTTTCACAATGCCTGGATTGGTCACTTGCCAGCCCCATAGATATTCTAAAAACTCACTACCCATGGTGCGAGCACCGGCATACCCCTCCTTCATCAGCGGTTTAAGCCATTGCGGATTTAGATAACGACCACGCAGTTCACCTAACAATACGGTCTGCAAAGGATCAACGCGTAAATCCGTGGTATCACTGTGCGCCAGAATATAACTCTCTGGTGCCTGTCCACGTGTGGTTTCAATAGCGAGGCTTAAGCCGCCCAGATAATCAAAAGCATCATTGTTATCCATAACTCCATACAGATTACTGGCTCGTCCGAGATAAGTCTGACCGACATGTTGCAGCCTCTGTTGGAATAAGGCCTGCTGCGCCTGACCGTCCAGTTCTGCACCATAGGCATGCCCCATACGATGAATATAGGTTTGCGCGACTTCTTCACGGTTTTCCCAGGCACCAGAGCGCTCAACCAGACGATTCACGCCAGCACCATAAGCACCCGGTGGGGTACCAAAAATACGGTAACTTGCCGTCAGGCCGGCTTGGTTTTCTGACACACCCACACGTAATGCCGCACTGGCATCGTCTACCCAGCGGGCAGCAACCTGGTTCTGCTCTAAGGATTCAAAACCAGGATTTTCACTAACCTGTAAACGCTCTAAAGCCGCATCCAATGATAAGGTCAACGCCGGATAGTCACGACGAATCAAACCAGAAGAGGCATCCAGTGCCATCAATACCGCTTGTTCCAACCAAACTATCTGCGAACCATACAAATCACGGAATAGGCCGGATGTCGTCAGCAACATATCTCGGCGGATTCGGGGATGAGGCGAGGCTGATGAAGAAAGATCCAAACGTTCTAATCCACTAAAAATTCCACGACGACTCCAGGTCGGTTTCACCCCTAACATATCGTAAGCAAAAGCGATCATTGCACCTTCATCACGCACCACATCGGATGCCCATAACACTAAGGCATCACTATCCTGAGCGTTTTTTGCGGGAGTTTCTGCACGGGCTTTTTCGGCTAATGCGATACCGACTTTGTAGCCTAAACGTGATGGAATTAAGCTATCATCTAAGGCATAGAAATTACGTCCAGTCGGTAATGCTGATGGTGTGCGAATCGGATCATTACCTTTACCCGGCTCAACAAATTGACCATCTAAAGCAGCCAATAATGCCGACATTTCTGCAGCAGGTGAGCCGCGTAGAAGTGGATCCCAGCTCTCCGTAGCTTGTTTGCCATTATTCATTGAAGTAAGCATGGTTTGAACCGCTTGTTCAGACCAGTCTCGACCAAAAACATGTAGCCCCAGAGGCATAAAATCTTCTTGTAGAGTGGTCAGGTAATGGCCGATTTCGTGCACTAACAAATCGTCATCCACCTGCTCGAATGAACTCAATCCTCGCACTTCCAACTCACCAGCCATATTCGCTGTCAGTTCATCTTCCAGATTAAGTTTGGCGACTAAGCGTTTCATTTCCTCAATCGCACGATCGCGCATAGCCCCAGCATTCACAGGTGCAGCTTCATAACTTTCAACGACCTGTCGTAATTCCAGTAATTGATCATATAATTCAGTGCTAGCCAAAGGCGGTGTGAGGTGATCAACCATCACCGCGAGGCCACGGCGTTTTGCCTGAATACCCTCACCCACACCATCAACGATATAAGGGTAGATACTTGGCAAATCACCTAAAATTGCCTGAGGGTAATCATTCTCGGCCATACCCACTCGATGACGAGGTAAAAACTCGTAGGTCGAATGGCGGCCCAGATGAACTAAGGCATCAGCATGAAAGGTATTTCTTAGCCACTGATAAAACGCCAGATATTGATGTGGCGGCGGGAAGGATAAATTAGCATGCAATAACTCTTCATTTAGCTCCCAGCCTCTTGGAGGCTGTGGACCAACAAAAATATTGCCAAACTCAAGACCGGGAATCAGTATTTTATCGTCATAAACCATCACATTCCCCGGCGCTTCGCCCCAGCCTCTTATGCCTTCTATCCATTGTTGGCTGATGGCATTAATTAATTGCTCAGCCTGTTGCCAGTCGATGTTTGCTAAAGGTCGCTGGTAGATGGTTTGTAGCTGACTGAGTAATTGCAACACACGGTCACGACCAGCATGGTCGGCCCCATCGACAACATGGCGGATATCTTCCATCACCCGAGCTAATAAATGGGCCGAAATGGTTGGATCCTTCAATGCTTTAGCTTGTTTTAGATTGGCATGTAATAAGCCCAGCGGGCCATTGACCATTTCTTGCTGTAGTGATTCTGGCAATGTTTGAAACCAGCTTTGGTAGCTTTTGCTATCCATTGTGTTGACTTGTGACGACATCGCAGCCAAGGCAGCCTGGTCTTCAGGTAAGTTGACGCCTCGTTGCTGCAATAAATCTAACAATGCGTCTGATGTCGCCGGTAACTCACCGGTGTTATAACCTTGGTTTTTAAGAGAATGCAGAATATCGAACAAGGACTCCACGACGTTTAAATTATCAGCACCGATATTGTGGCGACCAGGCGGATGGTTGTAATAGATAATCGCGATCTTTTTATCCTGATTCGCTTTATCTTGTAATTGCTGCCAGCGTTTTAAGCGCTTAACCAATAAGGTGACTTGTGACTCTACAGGTTCTGAGAAAGCCAGTCTGGCTCCAGTAAATTTATCGACTTCGGCGGGTGTCATCGTTGCAACCACCATTGGTTGAGACACCCCTTGTAACTCAGGCATAGCGACACGATAATGAACAGAATCCCAACTGATACCGGCTTCTGACAGCTCCCATTCAGCGTGGGTACTATCACTTAAACGCATCGCTTTTATCACCGGTACATTCAGTTTTTTTAATTCATCGGTGACAGCCTGCCGATGTTCCGAACCACCAATCACAAAGTCTTGCAGAGACACCACTGAACTGATGTGTGACTTATTCTCAGCTAATAACTTGATGGCAGATAAACTGGCATCACCCCACGCAGTGAGTACTGACACACAACCGGTTGATTCATTAATAAGCTGTTTACAAACAGCATCCAGTAACGCCTTTTCCCCCGGTCGTTCACCCGTTTCATAATCGAGCAACACCACCCATGACGGTTTTGCTGAAAACGCAAACTGATCTGGTGGAATGATTTTATCTTGATAATAAAGCCTGAGCTGTGCAGCTAACTGGGGACGCTCAGTTGTATTTTCATTATTAACCAGATGGTGCAGATGACTAATCAGTCCCTGCATATTTTCACTATTTCTTCCCAGCCAAAAGAATCGTGAAATCAACCACGCTTCCTGTGCCGGGTATTGTTCTAATAGCGATGCCATCCACTGTTCTGTCGATAACGCAGGATCTGGATGCTGCATTAATTTGTCAGGGGGCCCATTTAAAATGGGACGACTGTTCAAACTTGACGCCCCCATAAGACGCTGATCGCTATGCAATGCGATAAGATTTTTTAGCAGACCTTTTTTGATATTTTCCATCAGCTGGTTGGCTGTTTCACCAAACACGCCGCCCGCGAAGACTAAATCTGACTGTTTTAATAAAGCGGCTTGTTGATTTACGCTTAAGTCTTGCCACTGTTCGGTTGTGCGTATTTGCACTGACGTGGAGGAATGAGAGGGGTGTTTTAAAAACTCATGCGCACCAGACACCACTTCCGGTACATTTCGTGGTGTGACAATCAGCAATAATTGCTCGGCCAGGACTGATGAAGAAAAAAGAAAAAGAATGAAACAAAGAATAAGTCGGTTAAACACAGCGCTATCCATCGATATATAAAAACACTGAGTTATCAAACCACGTCGGCAAGATCAGACACCGCTTAATAACTCAAAGATGATTCGCCATTAAACGGTTTCCCGCTCCAACTGCACCCCCCGGCCATCGGATAATAACGTTTTCATGGCAGATATCCTGGCTCACGCTTCAACATTTCCAACTCACCTTCCCAAAATCGATTGATTTCAGTGGTTTTACCTCATCGTTGTCAGAAACTTCACGTATACAGTTGCGGGGACAGCTCCGGTTAAGAATTCCCTTTTAACTCTGGTAAGAGACCATAAAAATCAGAATTATACGTACATACCCGAATAACAACCACGGTTTGATGACGCAGACAATATTGCGAACAAGAATAATGCACAAAATAAAGATAGACAGCCCAAATAGTGATGGCTAATATCCAACTGAGACTCAATGTTTAATCAGGATGCTCGCCCTCTATTTCAATGAAAACAACAAAAGGAAGATAAAGGATGTTGAAGGAATTCAAAGAGTTTGCCATGCGCGGCAATGTGTTAGATATGGCCGTGGGGATTATCATCGGTGGTGCGTTTGGCACCATTGTGAAGAGTTTGGTAGCCGACGTAATTATGCCACCTATTGGTCTATTACTGGGAGGTGTCGACTTTTCAGACTTATTTGTCACGTTAAAAGAAGGTACTGTGGCAGGTCCATATGCCACCTTGGCAACAGCTCAGGAAGCTGGTGCTGTAGTGATTAGTTATGGCGTCTTTATTAATGCGGTCATCAGCTTTTTGATCGTCGCCTTTGCTGTTTTTCTGTTGATTCGTTCGGTCAATAAAATGCAACGTGAAAAAGAAGCAGAACCTGCACCTGCAGAAGCCACCAATAAAGAATGTCCAAGATGTTACTCAACCATTCTTATCAAAGCGACGCGTTGTCCACACTGCACATCAGAACTCGTATAAACAAAAAAGCCCCGACCAAATGGCCGGGGCTTTTTTAGCACTAAAGACTGAGGGATGATTACATCATGCCGCCCATTATGACTTTATCCTATTGATAATTAGCAACTAATTACATTAAGCGATTAACCGTACCCCTCATTATACCCCTTGACCTATTCTATTCCGCAGGTATTTATACAATGTGAAAATTATCTAAAGCCATTTTATTTCTCAGCGTGCCTCTGCGTAGTAGTTACTTTATGGCGAGTCTGAACTTTTACTAATCCAGGTGTAGCACCAAAGAAAAACAATCATCAAAATTGGAATAATAAATAAGTTCAGAAAAAAATAATCATCATTCCATTGGTTTAAATCAAAACCAATTAACTCGAACGAGTCAAAAGTTCTAAACGACACCCAAACGACCCAAACAATGCTAGACACAATCCATATTTTTTTATTTTTCGAAAAATGTTTTCTTTTTTTGGGTACTTTTATTGTTTCTATCTCAGGTTGGGCTTCCAATTTAATATCAACAGCTTTTTTAAACCGTAGTGTAAGTATTTTATAACAGAAAAAGGCACCAATAATCGTTGCAAAGTGAGTTTTACTTTGACTGCCCATAGCAGTGAATAAGACAATATTTGCAAAAAACAAGGCGGTACTTACAGTTACTGAAAATAACTTAGTAAAGGACTTTTTTGCTAAAAAACGTAATAAAAGTGGGGGAACAAGTATTAAGGTCCACGTAATTAGGAATGAAATTAAAATAGTTGTGAAATCATAATTAAAAATCTTGTTAGCCCCTGATGATACATCATCTATTGGGCATCCATCTTTTTGAAACGGAAGCCCATCATGTCCGACAAGGCCGCAAAAATTAAATGATTTTAAATTTAGAGTTTTTTCGTCAATATCTGAGGATATATTGCCTATTAAAATTTTCCTAATTTCGCTATTTTTTAACCTTTCGGCCAATGAGATAGCATCATAACCAGCATTAGTTTTGTGTGTTACAGAAGCCCCAGAATCTACTAAGAGCGTAACCAACTTAGCGTTTTCATTTGATACTGCATTTATAAGAGGCGTCCATCCATTATCAGCAGGGATATCAGGGGCAGCTCCAAGCTCTAAAAGAGTTTGTACGTTTTGATAACAATTTGAGGCGCTCGCATTTCCAATTGGTGTAAGACCTTGAGGGTTTTGATGATTAAGCTTAGCGCCACTAGCAAAAAGTAGTTCGATGATTTTTTTTGATTCAACTGAACAATTGCCTGCTGCCCCGCTTAGAGCAGAGCTACCATATTTGTTTATTTCATTAGGGGTTGTATCATTTGATATAAGGAGCTGCACGGTTTTAAAATCTGCACTTCTTGCAGCGTCATTTAAAGGGGATGAACTAGTGTTAGCTAATCCAATCGAACAAACAAAAATAAGTAAGATAAGGCTCAGTATTTTCATAACTAATTCGCATTTAACTCACAAATATTAAGATTGATCTGCATAATATAAATAAAGAAATAATGGATAAGGATATCAGTTTATGAAAGGCAAGAAAGATTTAAGTGAGATGGAGCGACAGATGGTACAAGGTATGAGGCAGCAGGCAACGAGCAAAAACGGAGCAAATTGGTCTCATAGACAAGATGTTGTCCCTGATAATCCAGAATCCGTTCCTTTATCTCAATCCGTCTTAAATAAAGATTTAATAGATGCTTATAAATCAACATGTTTCCATGTTTTAGGTGTGAAGCCATTTGTATTTGTTCTAGGTGAATATTCGCCAGATTTGGCGGCTTTAATGCTTGCTAAGAAGGTTAGCGGTGGAGCTTTTATAACTGCCTTCAATCCATATAGTATCTCTCTATCCAAATCAGAAAACATCACAAGAAACGACAGTTTAAGAAAAGATATTACACAAAATGATTTAGTTATTATTGATGGTTATGGTGAGAACTCTGAAGCTGAATGGGAGAAAGAAGATAGTTATTTAATTCTGGGTCTAAGTTTAAATCAGGCAAAAGTTTTAGGTGTAAAGTATGAGCAAAATGCGATAGTTTGGGTAAACGAGAATTTAATTCCAGACCTTGTTCTACTTAGGTAAGCCCTCGGCTTGTAACCGAGCCTGACGTACACGTTGTCTACCTTTAGCTAGCTGTTCTCTAACTTTATCATCGGTGTTAGATGTATCACTTTTAAGATCGAAGGCTTTCACATCAACATGCTTACCGATAAGGCTAAGTGTTTTGATGGCATTACTTGCATCAAAGTGGAACTCACCTGTGGGATTACCATTTCGGTCTAGTACTTTCTCCTCTTGCATGCACCGGTCATAAACACGCTTCAGCTCTGACAAGACCCAATCACCGCCCACACGTAGTCTTTCGGCACGGATAGCTAACTGCTCATTGATAGCAGATTTGACCGCTGGCTTATTAAAAACAGAGGTCGATTCATAGCCTGCTTCACTTGCGGCTTGAGTCTTGTTCATCGACTTCAGGTATAAACTCACCGCCAGTTGTTCTTGTGGCTGTAGGTCGTAATTTAATCGTTCCATTTAATTATCCTTTTTAAGTGTACAAACCGAAATGTTCACCGAGGTAGTCCCACACACTTAAAACGTAATAAGTGTAATACTTGTATAAACCGTAAAGAGTGTAAATACCGTTCAAACCCAATAAAGTAGAGGCTTGCGTCATGTCGGTGATGTTCTCTTAAGGGATGAGTTATTTCCGGATTTGACGGTTTGTACACTTTACGTGTGTGGGGTTAAGACCAAAAACTAAACATCACATGAAGTCGATCATCGGTGCTGAAGGTGGTTCATTCAACTTGTAAATTGAAGCATTGTTTGCACCTTTATCAACATTCCACAAGCGACCTTCATATTCATCAAGAACTCGTTTTATTCCACGGTGACTGACACCCATAGTGCGAGTGGTGAACTTCACAATATCCCCTTTAAGGCAAAAATTATTCGTAAGAGCGGTTCTCACTGCTTCGATCAATTCCATATCTTGTTTCCGCCTATCAGCTTCTTCAGCAGCACGGTGAGCTATCTCAGCATCGTTACTATCTAATCTTCTCACCGAATTGAATAGGCTAATGTAATCACCACCTTTAGAGTATTGAAAGGTCGCCTTATCAGCAACATCGCCACGTGATTTAATACACTCAAACTCGACTGTGTGAGTTTGACCTGTGCTACCTATATGCTCAATGGTATACACGCAGTCAGCATCATCTCGAATATCTGCTGTACCTGTGTAAACACTCTTACCTTCTGCACTTTTATGTTTGTTTACATGAGCAAGGCAGATGAGAGAACCACCAGCACTCACAAACGCTCTTGCATAAGTACCGAACTGTGAGGCAACGCGTTTATCCATTAGATCGGTAAACTTCTTCAAGGTGTCTAGCACTATCACCACACTGCGAGCTTCATTGCTTTCTGCTAAAGCTGCCATCGTTGCAACAAGCGTGTCAGGTTTGAAATCTTTTACATTCGGTAAAAGCATATTAAAACCATGTTGTTCTGCTATTTCTAGCTTCTGAACACCGCCTTTATAAGTATCATCACAGTTGGCATAGAAGACTTTATTTCCTTCTACCTCAGCAGATGTTACCGACTCTTTAAGCATCCATAGCGTCAGCAGCGTTTTACCTGTGTTGGGGCCAGCGTAAAGCACCGTCCATTGTCCTGAAATGGCTATGTTTTTCAGAATAAATTTGTCGGACAGCATTTGATAACGCAAGCTACTGCTACCTCCATTAGCACAGTTGCCAAGCAACAGCTCCAATGGTGAGCCAGATATGGATAATGTTTTTTGCGGTGTTGAAACACTGCTAAAAGCACGCATGGTCTGCCAATTCTTCAACCGTTGATTAAAGCCTGCGTCATGTGATTCAACAAACTTTAGTAGATCTTTACCCGTGAGGCTTTCACAGTTCCCATGATGACACTTGAAACCTAGCGTACCGTCTTCATTAGTGAACACCGCAGAACCATTGTCAGTGGCTCCCGTATGCTCATTCACCCATGGACAGGTAATATCGAATCGACCTGAACTGATAACTTTTTTAATATTGATAGCATCAGTGTGAAGCAATGGATGGTCTGATACGGTAGCGGCACCATCGACACGCTTATCAGCGCGAGGTGCTGCGAGATCAACAGAGAAAGGTTCAGCTAGCTGTTCAAGCGTGTAACGACGCTCAGGATGCCACTCGATGACCTCACAGCGTGGCGCTGTACCGCTGTTCTCAGCGATGCGTTTGACCTTAGTATTTATACCTTCTGGCAGCCTGAGATATCGAGTTACTCCCTTCTGACCGGGGTCTTTTCCGTCAGGTGCTAGACCATTAGCGATTAACCCATCATGCAAATTATCGATTTTACTAGCATCAGTACATGGGTCAGTGAGTAAGTAAAGCCATTGTTCACTATGTAAAGATGACTTCAGCACAATACTCGGTAGTGGCAAGCGGTTTACTTGCTCAATTGGTAGCTTTTCTTTTACATCATCTAGAGCAATCGTATAGCAAGCAATGAAGTTAGCCTTCCTTCTGTTGGGCTTACTCTGCTCATCGGGTTTGAATAAAGATACCGTATAGAACTGGTTACTATCAGGTAATAACTGAGCATCTTTATATAGCCCACCAGCCCAACAACGTCCGCTTAATCCATTTGGGATGTTGTTGGGATCTTCGGTAAAACTGGTGACATGAGCTTCCTGATATTTCTTACCAAAAATGGCTTGTAGAAATTGATCGTTACTTATTTTCATAGCTCCGATATCTTCTCAACATCATTAACAGTAACTATGTCATCGTAGCTTGAAACTGTCTCTATGTTTAAATTCTCAGGCATGTCTTTAATTTGAATTTTAATTCCATAAGTTGACATCACATCTTCGGGAAATATCAATGCATGAAAAAATGACTCTAAAGCGCCGGAGTCAGGACTGATGAAAAAGCCACGATCAGCTAGGCGACTTTTCAGCAATGGCCCCCTTATTGGAAATGCAGTTATAGCAATCATCTCTGAGTAGGGATCAATGCGAATAACTTTTTGCTCGCCAGCATCAGTTATGAAACGGATTGTTTTAACACCAGGCTGATCGTACTTATTCTTCAATATTGTAAAATTATTACAAATAGAACTCATGACTCAACACCTCCAGTTAGTTCAGATAGATGCTGTTCTATGAGTTCAGCCGACCAATAGTTTCGACCATTGATCTGAATTGGTTGCGGTATTTGACCAGCTGATAATCTGCGGTGTAGGGTGGGTCTACTGATACTGTAGACTTCTTGTATCTTCTTAGAATTGTATAAATGATTGTTCATTACTATTCACCTCAATGGTTAAAATTACCTATCTCTTGTAATGTCATGAGACGGCTTAAGTTGAATAGTAGACTCGCAGTTGGAGGTGGGTAGTTATTTACCCTACTTTTTAATCCTAGAGGGATTTGGTGGGCTTATTTTTATCTTAGGGTAAGTTTCTATTCTTTTTATTGCTTTAGATGCTAGGACAGGATCTCCATCTAATTCACCATTAAAAAAGCGCCACCAAATACCTGCATCGATCATTTTGATAGGGCAACGAGGCGGGTCTTTGAATATACATCTCTCAGGCTTTTGGTTCATATAAGTCATGAAAAAGCAGGCAACGTCATAAAGATGTTTCTCCTTGGGCGATGTGCTTCGGAGAAAAAGGTTGTTGTGATTACGCCTAGAAAAGAAGCGAGAATTATTTTCTCTTGCCCAGCATTTATAAATTTTCTCAACTGAGTCTGTTGAAAGTTTATCCTCTTCCTCAGATTGAAACGCTGCATTACCTAAATCTTTATTTCCCCGCTTTAGTGTATTAAATGCAGCATCAGCTATGACTGTCTCAAATTTTGTTGACGAGAAGCCCCACCGATAAAACTGCTCATAAACTTTTGCAATGATACGGTCATGCTTTTTTGTGATGTCCTTTTTAAATGGCCTTGCCATGACTGAGCTCTCCAATTGGAACAATATCAGCACCATCCCGAAGTGCATCTAGATAATCAGCCCAGGACTGCATCATCTTGATTCGGTCAGCGAGATATATAGATCTGTTGTAGGCTCTTGATGTAGCGGATCCTGTGAGATGGGCTAACTGAGCTTCAATAATTTCTGGTTGCCAACCTTGTTCATGAAGAATTGTTGAGGCCGTTGCCCTGAAGCCATGAGCCGACATTACATCAGCATCATAACCGAGCGTTCTCAGCAAGTTCGTCATAACGTTTTTAGAGAGTGGTTTACTTGAGTCTCGCTCATTAGGAAATACATATTCGCTATAGCCAGTCATTTCTTTAATTGCCAATAGTTGCTCAATAACTTGATCAGCAAGCGGCACCAAATGTTCACGACCTCGCTTCATATCTTCAGCAGGTATCACTAATAACTTTTGAGAAAAGTCGATGTAACGCCACCGAAGATTTCTAATCTCAATTGGCCTAAGAAATAATCTAGGAATGAGTTTTAGGGCTTGAGCAGTGCAATAGCTACCCCGTTCAGCCTTGTCAATGTCACGAATTAGTTGAGCCAACTCTTTTGAACGTGTGATTGCTGCTCGGTGAGTCACCTTTGGCATCGGTTTGAGAATATCACCGAGCGGTAAACCTTGAGCGGGATTGTTGCGAGTGTGTCTTTGAGCTAAGGCATAACCGAAGATTCGATTAAGGACCGAGAGGATGACAGGTGCTTTTCTGCGATGACCAGCAGCTTCGATTGACATCATTAACTCGGTGATATGGCCTTGATCGATAGTGTCCACCGACAGCTTACCAATGGACTTCATCTCAACTTCAATCCATCGCTTCACTTTCTTAGAATGTTCAACCGTCCATCCAGACTCTTGTTGTTGCCACCACGCTAAAGCAATATTACCAAAGATACGCTCACTCTCTGTTGCAACACGTTTTTTAGCTCGTCGTTCATCAGCAGGGTTTATTCCTTGCACCAACAGAGTACGAGCATTGACTGCTAGCTTTCTAGCTTCAATGAGGGGTATCGTAGGGTATTGACCTAAGGCAAGCTCTTGGTACTTAGAATTAAACCGGTAACGTAATCGCCATAATTTAGAGCCGTTACTTTTTGCTAATATAAACAGTCCATTACCATCGCTTTTTTTAACTTGTTTTTTGTCTTCAGGGCAAACAAAACGATTAACTTCCATTGCAGTTAACGCCATAAACCACCTCATTTTTATTCATTAGAGGATTTAATGAGGGGTATCAGCCATTGGAAATAGCTTGTGTATAGGTAAAAACCTAAACCGATACCCCTCATTACACCCTGAAATATTTGAAATTCAATGATTCATTATGAACCTAATTAAAACAATAAGGCAACAAAAAAGCCCGCAACCACTAGGGCTACGAGCTTCTTTGATTCTAACTAAGACTAGGGTAGGTTGCTTACATCATGCCGCCCATGCCACCCATGCCGCCCATATCAGGCATTGCAGGTGCATCTTCTTTTGGCAGTTCAGCGATCATCGCTTCTGTTGTCAGCATCAGACCAGCAACAGAACCTGCATTTTGTAATGCAGTACGCGTGACTTTAGTTGGATCAAGAATACCCATATCAATCATATCGCCGTATTCACCTGTTGCCGCGTTGTAACCATAGTTACCTTTACCTGCAACAACTTCATTCAGGATAACAGATGCTTCAGCACCCGCGTTTGTAGCGATTTGACGTAAAGGCTCTTCCATTGCACGACGCGCAATTTTGATACCCATGTCTTGATCATGGTTGTCACCACGCAGTTCGCCCAGAGAGCTTTCTGCACGAACCAGAGCAACACCACCACCAGCGACGACGCCTTCTTCAACCGCAGCACGAGTAGCATGCAACGCATCTTCAACGCGTGCTTTCTTCTCTTTCATTTCCATCTCGGTAGCCGCACCAACACGGATAACAGCTACACCGCCAGCTAATTTAGCGACACGTTCTTGCAGTTTTTCTTTGTCGTAGTCAGAAGAAGATTCAGCGATTTGTGTGCGAATTTGTTCAACACGTGCTTGGATTTCATCTGCACGGCCAGCACCATCAACGATAGTAGTGTTTTCTTTGCTGACAGTGATTTTCTTCGCTTGACCTAAGTGATCCAAAGTCACTTTTTCCAGGCTCAGACCGACTTCTTCAGAAATCACAGTACCACCAGTCAGAACAGCGATATCTTCTAACATCGCTTTACGACGGTCACCAAAGCCAGGCGCTTTAACTGCACAGACTTTCACGATACCGCGCATATTGTTCACAACCAGTGTGGCTAACGCTTCACCTTCCACATCTTCAGAAACGATCAATAATGGACGGCTAGATTTCGCGACAGCTTCTAGAGTTGGCAGCAAATCACGGATGTTTGAGATTTTTTTGTCGAATAACAGCACATACGGATCTTCCAGTTCTGCTGTCATAGTTTGTTGGTCGTTAACAAAGTATGGAGACTGATAACCACGATCAAACTGCATACCTTCAACGACGTCTAATTCGTTTTCAAAGCCGCTACCGTCTTCAACGGTGATAACACCTTCTTTACCCACTTTCTGCATCGCTTCAGCAATAATTTTACCAATTGAAGCATCAGAGTTAGCTGAAATAGTACCGACTTGAGCAATCGCTTTATCATCATCACAAGGTGATGACATGGTACGCAGTTGTTCAACCGCAGATTGAACTGCTTTGTCGATACCACGTTTCAGATCCATGGGGTTCATACCAGCAGTAACGGCTTTCATACCTTCACGCAGAATAGCTTGTGCTAGAACTGTCGCTGTAGTTGTACCGTCACCTGCAGCATCAGAAGTGTGCGAAGCCACTTCTTTTACCATTTGGGCGCCCATGTTTTCGTATTTGTTTTCCAGTTCGATTTCTTTCGCGACTGAAACACCGTCTTTCGTGACGGTAGGTGCACCGAAGCTTTTATCTAAAACAACGTTGCGACCTTTTGGTCCCAGTGTGACTTTTACTGCGTTAGCTAGTGTATTCACACCTTTAACCATTAACTGACGTGCGTCTGCACCAAATTTGACTTCTTTAGCAGCCATTGTAGTTATTCCTCTTATTCTTTAATAAAGCAAATGAATCCAGGGATTAGCCTTCGATAACAGCAACAATGTCATCTTCACGCATGACTAACAGCTCTTCACCGTCAACCTTAACTTCAGTACCGGCATATTTGCCAAACAGTACTTTGTCACCCACTTTTACCGCCAAAGGGCGAACTTCGCCTGAATCTGTAACCTTGCCATCACCTGCAGCAAGAATTTCACCGCGAGATGGTTTTTCTGCGGCGTTATCAGGGATAACGATACCGCCAGCGCTCATTGTTTCTTCTTCCATGCGACGAACAATCACACGATCATGAAGGGGACGAAGATTCATCTGTATTTCCTCCGAAAAAATGTCTATTAATGACTAACTTAAATTGTAGGGAACTCATAGAATGGGGTTACAAAACCCGCTTTCAAGGGGGCTAAGCAAAAAAATTTAAAAATTTTTATCGAAGATGATGTTTATCATCGTCATCGACCACTTCCCCATCAATCACATCACCTTCACGATAATCTGATCGATAGCGTTGTTGAGAAAAAGCATCACCACGCTTTTGTGTGTAAAAAATACGACTATTCTTGGCTAATTGTTTAATCACACTCTGCCTGACGGCTGGCACTAGTAGCAAAAAACCAAAGGTATCGGTGACAAACCCGGGGGTTAGTAACATCGCCCCAGCGATAACCAAGCACACCCCTTCCAACATCTCTGTGGCAGGAATTTGGCCGCTGGCCATGGAGCTTTGTGCTCGTTGTAATGTTTGAAAACCTTGTAAACGAAGTAAAAACGCACCTAGAACAGCGGTGGCCACCACCATAAATATAGTCGGTAATGCACCAATCACATCGCCAACCTGTATCAACACATAGATTTCAACGATGGGGATAATTAAAAAAATCAGTAATAAAATTCGAAACATAGGACGTCCAAAGGCATAGTCATATAGATGGATATTGGTGCGGTTTTCCTTATTTCAAGGCCTGATCGCCATTGTCGCTTAAATACAACAAAAGTCAGCTTTTGTATCAATGTCACAAAACTGTAACGTTTTCTTCATCATGCTGAAACATAACAAGCCTAAGGTGTGCGGGACTTCGGCTCTTACCGAATTGATAAACCAACCTAGAGGATAGTCCCTTGAAATTGAAAACAACATCTTTATTAATTGCCGGTACCTTGTTTGGTGCAGCAATGTTGCCTGCTCAGGCAAACAACGAAGCGATGGCTGACCTGTTAAAAGTCCTTCGTGACAAAGGCACCATCAGTGCAGAAGACTACAACATGCTGAAAAACGCTGCAGCAGCTGATCAAGAAAAAACTGAAGCTGCTCAAGCTGAAGTGAAAAAACAAGTCGCTGAAGCAACTGCAGATATGCCAAAAATTACCACTGATGGCAAGTTAGTTGTTGCAGACAGAGAAGGTAACTGGGAATTCCAACCTATCGGTCGTGTGATGTGGGATGCCATCTCTGTAGACAATGATGGTTTATACGACGGTACTGCAGGTGTAGGTGATAACGAAGGTCGAGGAACTGAATTACGTCGTGCACGTTTGGGTTTCCAAGGTTCGATTTATGACTGGAGCTACAAATTTGAAGCTGACTTTGCTGGCGGTGATGCATCAATTAAAGATGCTTATGTTGGTTACGGCAACAAACTAAACGACAGCACCAAATGGGGTGTAAAACTTGGTCAATCTCACATAGCTTTTGGTTATAACACTAAAGCTAGCTCTAAATACATGAGCTTTATTGATCGCCCATTCTATGCTGATTCAGCTTTATCACCTGCTCGTGAGAGTGGTGTTGCATTCCAGTTGAATGACAAAGATTATCGTTGGTTATTAGCATCATCTTTAACAAGCGGTGAAATCGACGGTGGTGAAACTGATGTAGATGATGCAGATACATGGGCAGTTCGCGGTTCATTCGTACCATTTATGCAAGACAGCAAACACATGTTACAAGTTGGTTTGGGTTATTTGAACCGTGGTAACGGTGATGGTTCATTCCGCTACCGTCAACGTGCTGTTAGCCACATTACTTCAGAGCGTCCAATTGACACTTCTGTAGCAGATTATGATGGCTCAAAAGCATTCACAGCTGATGTTTTAGGTATCTACGGTCCATTCCACGCTTTAGCTGAATACGTAGACTACACAGCTGAAAGTAACTCAAACTCAGATCAAGAATTCACTGGCTATTCAGTTGAAGCTGGTTACTTCCTGACGGGTGAATCTTACAAGTGGAAAAAAGGTTATAACTCTGGCGTTTCACCTAAATCTCCATATGGTGCGTGGCAGTTAGTTGCTCGCTTTGAAAACATTGAAACCGAAGGTTTAGTCGGCGGAAGTGTACAAACTGAAGACGAAGCAGATAAATTTACATTGGGTGTGAACTACATTCCACGTAAAAATATTCGTTTAATGCTGAACTACGACAAAGTTACCGATCTGACTGTCGATGGCGCAAGTTCAGATGCAGAACCATCTGCACTTAAATTCCGTGCGCAAGCATTCTGGTAGGTCTTAACACTGGAAAGCACTGATAAAAGCCTCACCCCAGGGTGGGGCTTTTTTCTGATTAGGAGATATTAGCAAGAGAAGATAAGACGATGACACAAGAAGAATTACACCACTATCACTCATTACAGGAAATTCTCAGTCATGGACGTCTGACAGCTCTGTTTCAACCCATTATATCTCTACACAACCAACAGATTTTTGGTTATGAGGCACTGATTCGTGGTCCATCTGATGGCCCCCTCCATTCGCCTGTGACCTTATTTGATACCGCTCTCAAGCATGATTGTCTGGCTGAGCTGGATTTACTCTGTCGAGAAACGGCGATCAAACGCTATGGTCAACTCGGCCTGAAAGAAAAACTCTTTATCAACACCACGCCTGTCGCCCTTCTGGATAACAATTATCCACATGGATTGACTTTACAATATGTTGAAATGGCCGGGTTATCAGCAGAACAAGTCATCATTGAACTCACTGAACAGTATCCGATTGATGACTATGAATTAATGCGAACAGCCACCGAACATTATCGCGATATGGGCTTTTCGATTGCGATTGATGATTTGGGCGCGGGCTATTCTGGCTTACGCACCTGGTCTGAACTCAAGCCTGATTTTGTCAAACTGGACCGCCACTTTATGCAGAATATTCATGAAGATCGGCAAAAGCGCCAATTTGTGCAGTCCATGATTGATATTGCTCAAAGTATCGGCTGCCAGGTGATTGGTGAAGGCATTGAAGTTCGTCAGGAATATATCACCGCACAAAGTCTGGATATGCGCTTTGTACAAGGCTATTACTTTGGCCGCCCTAATCGCAATCCACAGAAAGAACTCGATAACAGTCTGTTTGCCCAACGCAAAGAAACAACGATACAACGAACAGGTCGTCCAAGAGCGAATACCCTTGTTAGCAGCTTGCTGACAGATTTAGATCCGGTCAGACATAACGATACCATTGAGCACATTTCTGATCGTTTTCAGAAAGCGTTAAAACTGAATGCGTTGCCGGTTGTTGATGATAATAATCGTGTCGTGGGTATCATGTGGCGCGATGATTTTATGACACTTTACGCCAGCCGTTTTGGTCGTGAACTGTACGGAAGAAAACCCATAAAAGACTTTATGGATAAAAATCCCATCGTCGTTGAAACTGAGCTGCCATTGAAAAAACTTAGTTATCAAATCACCAGCCAGGAAGCACATCACCAGCACAGTGCGTTCGTCATTACTGAGCAAGGTCGTTATCGCGGTGTAGGTAGTTTAATGGACTTGCTACGTCAGATTACCGATATGCAAATCACCATGGCTCGCCATGCCAACCCGCTGAGTGGTCTACCAGGAAATGTGCCATTAAGTGAGCATACCCGTGAGATTATCGAGCAAAATAGGGATGTCACTGTCTGCTATTTTGACTTGGATAACTTCAAACCC
>ENA-ORDI01000530-ORDI01000530.1-marine-metagenome-genome-assembly--contig:-NODE-530-length-25514-cov-6.568385_pt1 | contig 25514 bp, 21 predicted proteins | sample MGYA00248628_ERZ508525 | MGnify/ENA primary metagenome ERZ508525 (study PRJEB26195, sample SAMN05422138) | marine metagenome | isolation source: East of Porto Seguro, South Atlantic Ocean | place... | reverse complement strand
ACTATAATAATTGATAAATTAAAAAAATATAGTAAAATTATACATAGATTAAATGAAGAAATTAACAAAATAGATATATATTGGAGTATTACTAGTTATAATGATGGAAATAAAATTTCTTATAAAAATACAGTAACACAAGAAATTGTTAGTGAAAATGAATTTGATATAATATGTAAATCATTAATAAATATTTTAGAAATAATCGGTAATTATTATAAAAATTTACCAATACGTGGTTGGATTAAACCATGTAGTATTTTTAATACTCCAACATCATCTATTTGTATATTTGAAAAATATCACATATATATGTTTTATATATGTAGAAAGAAAAAAAAAAAAATTGTGATAGTATCGCTATTAAATAAATATGACTTCTGAGATAAAAAAGTTTAAAGAAAATGAGAAAAATCTAAGAATTGTTCCAATGAATATTGAAGCAGAGCAAGCTCTACTTGCTGCTCTTCTAACTAGTAACTCGGTCTACGAAAGAATATCTGATTTTTTAAGACCAGAGCAATTTTATGATGATGTTAATGGTAAAATATTTGAAGCAATAGCAAAATTACTTGAAAATAATCAATTAGCCGATCCTTTAACTTTAAAAAATTATTTTTTGCAAAAAGATGAGATGGAATTAATAGGTGGAGATAGATATTTAATAGAACTTGCTAAAAACTCAACAATTTTATCTAACACTGCAGAATATGGAAAATTAATTTACGATCTATATCAAAGAAGAGAAATCCTTAAAATTTCAGATGAAATAACAAATGAAGCAAATTCTTTTGATTTGGAAACTAACGCGTCACAAATTATTGAAAAGGCTGAAGTCAAATTATATAATTTATCTTCAACAGGTGAAATAAGCCAAGATTTTAAAAAATTTTCTACATCTTTAGTTGAAGCTATCAATAGTGCTGAATCTGCCTATAAAAGAGAAGGCCAACTTTCGGGGATAGCTACAGGATTTACAGATTTAGATCAATTACTTGGTGGTTTTCATAAAACTGATTTAATAATACTTGCTGGAAGACCCTCAATGGGTAAAACAGCTTTAGCAACTAACATCGCTTTTAAAATGGTAAATACAAAATCTATCGATGATGAAAATAAAAAAAATGTTGTTGGTTTTTTTTCTTTAGAAATGTCATCAGAACAACTTGCAACTAGAATACTTGCTGAAGATTCTTCTATTTCATCAGAAAAAATACGAAGAGGACAATTAAATTCTAATGATTTTCAAAAAATTGTTAAATCAAGTCAAACTTTAGGTGATTTATCTTTATATATAGATGATAGCCCAAATTTATCTATTTCAGCTTTAAGAACAAGAGCAAGAAGATTGAAAAGAAAATATGGTTTAAATGCCATTGTAATTGATTATCTTCAACTTATCAGGCCGTCTTTGTCAAGACCTGATAACCGAGTTTTAGAAATTGCAGAAATGACTAGAAACTTAAAATCACTTGCAAAGGAATTAAACATACCTGTGCTGTGCTTGTCTCAATTATCTAGGCAAGTCGAACAAAGAGATGATAAAAGACCTCAGTTATCAGATTTAAGAGAATCTGGAGCAATTGAACAAGATGCAGATGTGGTTATGTTTATCTATAGAGAAGAATATTATATTGAAAGAAAAGAGCCTTCACCAGGTACGGAAGATTATCAAAAGTGGCAAGAAAAGATGGCAAAAATTCATAATGTTGCAGAAGTTCTAGTTGCAAAACAAAGACATGGGCCAATTGGAAAAGTTACTCTTCACTTTGAAGGATCTATTACTAAATTTAGCAACCTTTCTAAAAGTCAGACTATAGATAATAAAGAATAACGATAAAAAAAAAAAATCTATATTGTTTAAATATTAAATTCCTTTAATTTAAAAAATAATGTCTTCAATAATAAGTAAAATTTATAAAAATCTCGTTATTCGTTACCCAATAGGAATTATTTTTTTTTTAATTTTAATACTAGGTTTTTTTACAATACATGCAAAAAATTTTGAGCTAGATGCGTCAGCTGACTCACTGATATTAGAAGATGATGAAGATCTAAAAATTTTTAGAAAAATTAAAAATAGATATGATACGAAAGACTTTGTAATCATTACTTATAAACCAAATGAAGATTTATTTTCCACGGGATCATTTGAAAATATTAAAAATTTAAAAAATAAACTTGAAAGTTTAGAAAATGTTCATGATGTCATTACTTTAATTGATCTACCATTACTTAAAACTGCTAATGTTCCACTAAAAAGACTTAGTGAAGATAAAATAAAAAGAATTACTGACCCTAACATTGATATTAATCTTGCAAAAAAAGAAATTCTGGAAAGCCCTATATTTAAAAATCTTATTGTCAGTGAAGATGGTCAATTAACTTCATTAATTGTCAATCTAAAAAGAGATGAACAATTTATTAATTTACTAAAAAAAAGAAATGACTTACGTGCTAAAGAAAAATTAAAAATTGAAGAAAAAAAAGAGCTTAAAGAAATACTTGTAGAATATGACAAAAAAAAATCAAATTTAAGAAAAATTAATCATCAAAACATTGCATCTATTAGAGAAATTATTAAAGAATTTTCTGATACTGGAGAAATTCACCTTGGCGGTGTCCCCATGATCGCTGATGATATGATTGAATTTATAAAAAGTGATTTAATTAATTTTGGTGTTGGAGTTTTTTTATTTATTGTAATCACACTTATTGTAGTTTTCAGAGAAATTAGATGGGTAACTATTCCATTATTAAATTGTTTTTACGCCGTTTTAATTATGGTAGGAATTCTTGGTTTTGTAAATTGGGATGTAACTGTTATTTCATCGAACTTTATTTCTTTAATGTTAATTTTAACAATTGCTATGAATATTCATTTAGCTGTCAGATATAAACAACTTTGTAGTGAAATGACAAATAGTGAACAAAGTGAAATTGTTTTTTTAACAACACAAAAAATGGTATGGCCTTGTTTATATACAGCATTAACTACTATTTGTGCTTTTACATCTCTAGTATTTAGCGGTATAAAACCAGTAATTGATTTTGGTTGGATGATGGCAATTGGATTAAGCGTAACTTTTCTAACTTCTTTTACTTTATTTCCATCTATATTATTGCTTTTAAAAAAAAAGGAAGATTCATTTAATAACGAAACTCAATCTCATTTAATTGGAGGTCTTGCATATTTAGCAAAAAATCATGGAAATAAAATTTTGTTTCTTTTCGGATTATTAATAATCATAACAATAATTGGTATTACAAAATTAAAAGTTGAAAATAGTTTCATAAATTATTTTAAAGAAAAAACAGAAATCTATCAGGGAATGAAACTTATTGATGAAAAACTTGGAGGTACAACGCCTCTTGATGTAATTATAAATTTTAGAAAAGAAAAAGTTGAGACTAATGAAAATATTTCATCATCAAATGACGCTGAATTAGGTTTAGATGATGATTTTTTTGATCTAGGATCTGAAACTGAAATAAATACTGAAGACTATTGGTTTACATCAACAAAAATTAAACAAATTGAAAAAGTTCATAACTATTTGGAAAATTTGCCGGAAATAGGTAAGGTTTTATCTTTAACATCATTGATTAAAGTTGCTGAAGATCTTAATGAAGGTAAAGAATTTGATCCTTTCGAATTAAATATTATTTATAAAAAACTTCCTGAAAAATTAAAAACAAATGTTGTTGATCCATATATATCAATAGAAAATAATGAAGCTAGAATTAATTTAAGAGTTTTAGACTCCTCAAAAGATTTAAGAAGAAAAGAATTAATTGAAAGAATAAGGAGCGACTTTGTGAATAAGTTAGAATTAAGTGAAGATAATTTTCAGATTGCTGGAGTTCTTGTTTTATATAACAACATGTTACAAAGTCTTTTTGATTCCCAAATAAAAACTCTTGCGTTTGTAATGTTAGGTATAGCAATTATGTTTCTTATTCTATTTCGATCAATAACATTATCTATTATTGGTATTATTCCAAATTTTATAGCTGCAATATCTATTTTAGGAATCATGGGTTTACTTAAACTACCACTTGATATGATGACAATTACAATTGCTTCTATAACGATTGGAATTGCAGTGGATAATAGTATTCATTATATTTATCGTTTTAGAGAAGAGTTTAAAAAAATCAATAATTACGAAGAAACAATTGATAGATGTCATATGAGTGTTGGTAGGGCAATTTTTAATACTTCAGTTACTATTATATTTGGATTTTCTATCCTAGTGTTATCTAATTTTATTCCGACAATTTATTTTGGTTTATTTACTGGATTAGCAATGTTGATTGCTATGTTAGCTGTTTTAACTCTTTTACCAAAATTGATATTAGTAATTAAACCATTTAAATAATTTTAATGCCAGTAGTTGATTTTATTTTTCTTTCTTTAACAATTTTTTCATCTTTATTAGGTTTATCAAGAGGATTTGTAAAAGAATTCTTATCTTTAACTAAGTGGTTGTTATCCTTGTATATCGCCTTTATATCTTTTGAAAAAACAAAAATTATATTATCTGGATTTTTAAAAGATACAGAAATTCTTGATTTAATAACTGCCATAAGTGTTTTTGTATTAGCTTTCTTAATCTTAACTTTCATATTTAATTTCTTATTTAAATTTTTATCCATAAAAAAAATCGGCTTTATTGATAAGTCTCTAGGTTGCTTATTTGGTTTTTTAAGAATGATACTAATTTTCTCTTTATTATTTATTATCTATAATGATGTTTTTTACAATGAAGAAAGACCAAAATGGTTTAATGATTCTTATTCAATTAAATACGTAGAAAAAGTATCAATTTACTTGAAAAAAAAATTTTTAGAATTCAATTCAAATAATGTAATATCATTACTTGAAACTTGAGAAATGTCATACAAATTATATTATAGCTCTATAAAATAAATTTATGTGTGGAATATTTGGTATATTCAATCACGATGATGCAGCCACAATAACTGCGCTTGGCCTTCATTCGCTTCAACATAGAGGTCAAGAAGCATGCGGTATAGTAACACATAATAAAAATAATTTTTACTTAGAAAAAAGACTTGGTTTAGTAGGAGACAATTTTACAAAAAAAGATGTCATAAATAAATTACCTGGTAAACATGCTATTGGTCATAACAGATACGCCACATCAGGAAAAACTTTTTTAAGAAATGTACAGCCTTTTTTTGCTGATTTATCAAGTGGTGGTCTTTCTATTGCACATAATGGAAATTTAACTAATAGTTTATCATTAAGACACAAATTAGTTGATAAAGGTGCGATTTTTCAAAGTACTTCTGATACAGAAACAATAATTCAACTTATCGCTCGCTCAAGAAGAACAAATTTTGTAGATAAACTTATCGATGTACTATTTCAAATTCAAGGTGGATATTCTTTAGTAGTAATGACTGGAAAAAAATTAATAGGTATTCGCGACCCATTTGGGATAAGACCATTAGTTTTAGGTGAGTTAGATGGGTCACCAATACTAACTTCTGAAACATGTTCTTTAGATATAATTGGTGCAAAGTTTATAAGAGAAATAGAAAATGGTGAAATAGTAGTAATTACAGATAATGGAATTAAAAGCATAAAACCTTTTCCTGATGTAAAATGTAGGCCTGATATATTTGAGTATATTTATTTTTCTAGACCAGATAGCGAGCTTGGAGGAAAAAGTATATATAGTTGTAGAAAAAATTTTGGTATTGAACTTGCAAAAGAATCTAGAACTCAAGCCGATATTGTTACAGCGGTTCCAGATTCTGGAATGCCAGCAGCAATAGGATTTGCAGAACAATCTAAAATACCATTTGAATTAGGATTAATAAGAAATCATTATGTTGGAAGAACTTTCATAGAACCATCACACAAAGTTAGACAATTTGGGGTAAGATTAAAACATAATGCAAATCACAGTTGTATAAATGGTAAAAAAATTATTCTTATTGATGATTCAATAGTAAGAGGCACAACTTGTTTAAAAATAGTACAAATGCTTAATAATGCAGGAGCAAAAGAAATACACATGAAAGTTGCAAGTCCTCCGATAATTCATCCTGATTGTTATGGTGTAGATACTCCAAAACAAGATGAGTTATTAGCAGCTAGGAAAAAAGATATTAAAGAGATGGCAAAATTTATTGGAGTTAAATCATTAAGTTTTTTATCTGTTCAAGGATTATATAATGCAATGGGATGTAAAAAAAGAAATGAAAACACCCCGCAATTTACAGATCATTGCTTCACTGGAGATTATCCTATTGTTCCAATTGATAAAATCTTAGATAAGTCAAAATACGATCAGTTGTCATTTTTAAGTAACGTGAATATTTAAAAAAAAATTATTTTTTTTTTTCTTGGTATGGATTTTTAGTAGTTAAAAATTTTAAAAAAACTGGAATATTATCTATTTTATAATTTAGTTTAAGTCTTTTTTCTAAAAAACGTTTGTAGGAAGAATTTATTTTATTAGGATGATTTGAAAATATTTTAAATGTTGGCGGATTTGTATTTATTTGCACTATATACTTAAATTTTATTTCTTTTCCCCTAATTCTTATTGGTGGAGTGTGTTTGATAGTGTCTCTAAGCCATTTATTTAGATTTGAAGTTGGCATTGTACTTTTAAGTAATTTTTGTATTTCAATTGAAAATTCAAAAATTTTTGTAAATTTTGCATCTCTAAGCGCTGAAATAAATAAAAGTTTTTTTTCATCAAATTGAGGTAAGGAATTTTTTACAAATTTTTCCAATTCTTTCTTTTTATTCTTTTTATTTTTAATTAAATCCCATTTATTAAAAATAATTATTAATCCTTTACCAACTTTAAGTGTATGTGACACTAATTTCTTATGTATTTTATCTAATTTATCAATTGATGAGTCTAAAATTAAAACAACTATTTCTGAAAATCTTGTAGCTTTTATTAAAAGATCAAAATTAAAGTTTTTTTTTTTGTATACTCCAGCTGTATCTAAAAGTATAAATTCTTTTTCATTCCTAATTAAATTCTTCTCAATAATTGTTTTTGTAGTTCCAGGGTTTTTGCTAATTTGTAATTCATTAGAATTTAGCAACCTATTAATTAATGTAGATTTACCAACATTGGGGTTTCCAATGAAACAAAGTTTGATTTTTTTTTCTTTTAACATTTTTTTTTATTTATATGCCAACAAATTTCCTTTTGTTGTTAGAAAAAAAACAGTTTTATTTGATACTATTGCTTGATTTTCAACAGAAGATTTAACATTGATTGCACCAAGAAACCTACCAGTATAAGGAGATATGGAAGCAATGATTCCATGAGAACCTGAGACAATTAACATGTGGCCTGCTAACAAAGGACCTGTCCATGTAATTAATTTTCCTTTTTTTTCAAAATCAATATAATCTTTTAATTTACTAACCCAAACAATCTTTCCTTGATCAGATGTAAGACAAATTAATTCGTTATCTTTTGATAAAACATATATAAACTTAGAAGCAACCCATGGAGTTTGTATTCCTCCTATATTTGACTCCCATAATCTTTTACCATTATTTAAATTCATTGAAACCATTTTTCCATTGTGACTTATTACATAAACAGTATCATTTTGAATAACAGCATTTCCCCTTATATCTGAAATGTTTTCTAAAGATTTTTTTTGAACTAATTTACTTAAATTATCATTCCAAATAACTACTCCATTGGATAAGTTAATAGCATAAATTTCACCCGATGAATATGTAACTATAACTATTCCTTTTGATACTACAGGTGATGAAGAACCCATAAAAGTAGATATTTCCTCTAACCCTTCATGTGTCCATATTAAATCACCATTCATTAAATTATATGCGTACAATCTATTATCTTTAGCAAGAACTAAAAAGAAATTTCCTGAAATGATAGGAGCGGCTCTAATAGGAGCAGTAATTTTATTACTCCAAATAATTTTTCCATTATTTTTATTAAGTGCAAAAATATGTCCTGAACCAGTAGTTACAGCCAACAAATTTTCATTTACTGCCAATCCTCCACTAATTATACCTGTAGTTTCATCAATTTTTTTTTTTAATTTTTTTTTCCATTTTTTTTTACCGTTATTTTTATTTATTGCAGTAACTGTAAGTGCAGTATCAAGTGTGTATATTTTTTCTTGATCAATTACTGGTTGTGAAGATATAGGTTTTTTTTTATTTTGTCCTTTTCCTATAGAAGTTTTCCAAAACAATTTAATTTTTTTACCTACGAATGGGTGTAAAACTTTATGTGCCTCATTGTTTGTTAATTGATTCCAAGTATTGTTAACTACTGGTTTAGGTAAAGAAACTTTTAATCCTCTTAAGCTTGAATCTGGTTTAGCAACAGTTTGCACAAAAACTGTACCACGATTTTCTTCACTTCTTTTATTATCATCTTTAAAAAATGAACAACTATTCAATAAGAAAATTAAAAAACACAAAATTATATAAAAATAATTAAATTTTTTCATTTGTTTTTTTTTATCATTTCAGTTACAGTTTTAGCTCTTTCTTGAATAAATTCTCCTGAATCTTCACTATTAATTATTATATTCAATGACTGTAAGGTATTATCAAGATCATTTTTTTTCAGATAATATGATGATAATAATTCATGTGCAAAATACTTCCAGGTTGAAGATGGTTTTGAAAGATCAATAATTTCTTCAATACTATCTATATTTTCGATATTCGAATTAATTTCATTATTAAACTTTTGTAATGTGATTAGACCATAAAATAGGCTATTTTTTTTTACTTTTAGATCATTTAAATCCAAAGATATTTTTTTTTTGTTAACTAAATCGACTAAATATAAAAATGATAAATCGCTATAACCAGTTGTTTGCGAGAAATTAATCTCTTTTAAAATTCTTTTTGCATTTTGATAATCCTCTAGCTCAATGTATAGAGTTGCTTGAAAGAATAATTCACTTTGTTTTTCTATTTTCTTTTCTTTATTAAATTTATAAACGTTAATTGATATAACAAGAATTAATAAAATCGTTATTGATATAAAAATATATTTTTTATATCTATTCCATATTCTTTTATAATCATCTTGTCTAACCTCTTCATCGACTTCTTTTATAAGATTTTGATCATCACTCATTTTATTTCCATTTAATTGAACATCCCATGCTAGATTTTTGTTCTTTAGGTCCTTTTCCTGATTTAACTATTTGATGGAATGCATTTAACAATTCTTTATCTTTCAAAATTTCACCAGAAATTCCGGCATTATCAAGTCTGCCTCTATATTGAAGTTCTAAACTTTTATTATACCCAAAAAAATCAGGTGTACACACTGCTCCATATGCTTTTGCAACTTCTTGTGTCTCATCATACAAATATGGGAATGTAAAATTATTTTCTTTAGAAAATCTTTTCATATTTTCAAAAGAGTCTTCTGGATAATTTTCTGTATCATTAGACATAATAGCGACACAACCTATACCTTTTTTTTGTAAATCTATAATATCTTTAACTAATCTATCAATAACTCCCTTAACATAAGGGCAATGATTGCAAATAAAGATTACTAAAGTGCCATTTTTTCCTTTTATCTCCTCTAAATTGTAAGTTTTTTCGTCAATTCCTTTTAAACTAAATGAAATTGCTTTAGTACCAAATTGACATATTGGAGTAATTTCTGGCATAATTGTAATATAATAATAAAAAAAATTTATTTATTAATATATGTCAAAAATTTATCATTTTTCTAAATATATTAAAGGGAAAGAAAAAATAACATTTTCCAAAAAAGATCTTAACTCAATAATTAGTATTTATAGCCAAAAAGTATCAAATGGTATTTGGAAAGATTATTCTATAAATTTTGAAAGAAATTACGCTGAATTTTCAATTTACAAACATACCCATGCATCTCCTGAATTTTCAATTGTTAAAAATAAAAAAAAAATTTTTTTTATCTATTCAAGAAAACAAGAATTAAAAAAATCAAAATATATTAAAGATGTTTTAGATGTACTAAGAAAAGTTGAAAGTAAAAAAGTTTTTCAAATTATTTAATAAATGCTAAATTTTTATTCCCATTCAATGGTTCCAGGTGGCTTACTTGTATAATCGTAGACAACCCTATTAACGCCCTTTACTTCATTTACAATTTTGGTACTTATTTGAGTCAAATCCTCCGAATTAAAATAATATGGTTCTGCAGTCATACCATCAACGGAGGTTACAGCTCTTAGTACGCATGCATATTCATAAGATCTTTGATCTCCCATAACACCTATAGTTTTTACTGGAAGTAAAACTGTAAAGGCTTGCCAGATTTTATCATACAATTTCTTTTTTTTTAATTGCTCAATGAAAATTTGATCTGCATCTTGCAAAATTCTAATTTTTTCTTTAGTTATATTTCCAGGTATCCTCACAGCTAATCCTGGACCTGGAAATGGATGTCTTTTTAAAATAGAATCTGGTATATTTAATTTTTTACCTAGAAGTCTTACTTCATCTTTAAAAAGTTCTTTTAAAGGTTCAATTAATTTAAAATTTAATTTCTTTGGCAGCCCCCCTACATTATGATGGGATTTTATTTTTGCAGAAGGAGCGCCACTGACAGATCTAGATTCTATTACATCAGGATATAGAGTTCCTTGTGCTAAATATTTAACAGACTTATATTTTTTTGACTCTTTTGTAAAAATATCTATAAATAACTTGCCAATTATTTTTCTTTTCTTTTCTGGGTCAATTACATTTTTTAATTTATTGAGAAATAAATTATCAGCATTAATTCTTTTAAAATTATTTCCTATTTTTTTCTTAAAAATTTTTTCTATTTCATCACCTTCACCTTTTCTTAATAATCCAGTATCAACAAAAATACATTTTAATTGTTTACCAATACTTTTATATAATAACGCTGCAGTTACAGATGAATCAACTCCGCCGGATAATGCACAAATTACATTTTCATTTTTAACTGTATTTTTTATTTTTTTATATGAGTTATTTATAAAATTAGATATTTTCCAATTTGATTTACATAAAGCGATTTTTTTTACAAAATTTTGAAGAATTTTATCACCATCGAATGTATGAATAACTTCAGGGTGGAATTGTAAACCATATATTTTTTTATCTTCATTAGCAATTGCTGCAAATTTAGCATTAGATGTTGACGCTATAATTTTAAAAAACTTTGGTAATTTATTAACTTTATCACCATGACTCATCCACACTTGGTATTCTTTATTTTTTTTATATATTCCTTCAAAAATTTTTGATTTACTTTTAATTTTTATAAATGCTTTTCCAAATTCCCTTTTTTTCGAGGTTATAACATTGCCACCTAAATGTTTACAAATTAATTGATGCCCGTAACAAATTCCAAGAATTGGGATGTTTAAAGAATAAATTGAATTATCAGGCTTCAATGGTCTTTTTAAAGTAGTAGAAGCTGGTCCACCTGATAATATTAATGCTTTTGGAGAAAAATTTTCTATTTTTTTTTTTGATATGTTGTAAGGATGTATTTCGCAATATATATTTTCTTTTCTTATTCTTCTAGCTATTAATTGGGTAACCTGTGAACCAAAATCGAGAATTAAAATTTTATCCATTAATAGAAATTTAGTTTGTACCTTCTGGCTTATAATTCGGGCTTTCCTTTGTAATCGTCACATCATGTACATGACTTTCTTTAAGCCCAGAAGTAGTAATTTTAATAAACTCACAATTAGTTTTCATTTTTTTTATATTTTCATTACCTGTATATCCCATTGATGATCGCAAACCTCCAATTAATTGATTTAAAACTATGCTAACTGGTCCTTTATAAGGAACTTGTCCTTCAACTCCTTCAGGTATCAATTTTTGAATATCAATATTAATATCTTGAAAATATCTTTCTGCAGAACCTTTTAACATTGCAGAAATAGATCCCATCCCTCTATATGATTTATAAGATCTGCCTTGATATAAATAAACTTCTCCTGGCGACTCGTCGGTGCCAGCTAAAAGTGAGCCTATCATAATAGTGTCAGCTCCTGCTGCAATTGCCTTAGCTATATCTCCTGAATATTTAATTCCTCCATCTGCTATAAGTGGAATATTTGATTTTTTTGTAATCTCTGATACTTCTAGTATAGCTGATAACTGTGGAACACCCACACCTGCAACCATTCTTGTTGTGCAAATTGATCCTGGGCCCATTCCAACTTTAATTGCATCAGCACCAACATCAATTAATGCTTTAGCTCCTTCTTTTGTTGCAATATTTCCTGCAATTATTTGAGTATAATTAGATTTTTTTTTTATTTTTTTTACAGTATCTATAACATTTTTAGAGTGTCCATGAGCAGTATCTAAAATTAAAACATCTGTATCAACTTCTATTAGTCCTTCTGCTCTTTCAATGCCTTGATCTCCCGCATCAACTGCTGCTGCTACACGAAGACGTCCTTTTGTATCTTTACATGCATTAGGATATTTTCGTGCTTTTTCAATATCTTTAACAGTAATTAATCCTACACATTTATAATCTTTATCAACAACAATTAGCTTCTCAATTCTAAATTTATGTAATATTTGTTTTGCTTTCTCCATATCCACATCTTCTTTTACTGTCTGTAAGTTTTTTTTTGTCATAAGGTCTTCAACTTTAATTTCAGAGTTAGAAAAAAATCTAACATCCCTATTAGTAAGAATTCCAACTAATTTATTATTTTTTTCAACAACAGGAATGCCTGATATTTTATTTTTTAACATTAAATCTAAAGCATCTTTTAATTTTTTATCTTTTGAAATAGTTACTGGATTAACAACTATTCCTGACTCAAATTTCTTTACTTTTCTGACTTCATCCATTTGTTCTTCAATTTTCATATTTTTATGAATTGAACCAATGCCTCCAGACTGAGCCATAGCAATAGCCATCTGAGATTCAGTAACTGTATCCATAGCTGCTGAAATAATTGGAATTTCTAAGCTTACAGATTTAGTCAATAATGTTTTGGTATTTACATTTTTCGGCAAGATAGAAGACGATGTTGGCTTTAATAATACATCGTCAAAGGTAAGAGAGTCGTATATTTTTCTTCCCATATACAATAATAAGGATTACTGATTAAAGGTTCAAGTTTTTTTTTTTATTTTAGAAATTTTGTAACTATATATCTCTCTTTTGATTCAGATTTACTTGATTTAGGCTTATATAAATTAAATTGTAAAAATTTTTTTTTAATTAAATTACATATTCTCTCGGTTTCTTTTCCATCAAAAATTTTGATAACTAATATACCTCCTTTATTTAACAAATTTTTCGCTATTTCAAAAGATCTTTCACATAGCTCTATATTTTTAATATGATCAACAAACTTATTTCCAGTTGTAGATGGTGCAGCATCAGAAACAATAATATCTATTCCGTCAGAAAAATATTTTTTTATAATCAAAAAAAAATCATCATCATAAATATTTTTTTTTATATTTAAAACATTATCAATTGGTTTAAAATCTTTTAAATCAACAGAAACGATCGCGTTTCTTTTTTGATCAGAATAAACTTTTTGCGATAATATCTGAGACCAACCTCCGGGTGATGCGCCTATATCTAAAGCATTTTGACCTTTTTTCAGAATTCTAAATTTTTTATTTATTTCTAATAATTTAAAAGCTGATCGTGATCTATATCCTAATTTTTTGGATTCTTTAAAAAATCTATCCTTTAACCTTTGTTGATGCCATCTAGTTTGAATTTTTTTTTTTTTAAATTTCATAATAAAAAAACCCCGTAAATAAATTACGAGGTTTTTTTAAAAAAAGTAAAAAAAAAATATTTATTTTGCCATAATTACTGATTTTGTTTCAGTATAAGCATCAAGTATTTCGCGACCCATTTCTCTACCCCATCCAGATTGTTTATAACCTCCGAATGGAAGAGCTGCATCAAAAATATTAAAAGTATTCACCCAGACAGTTCCTGCGCGAAAAGCCTCTGCAGTTTTTAATGCTTTCTGCAGATCGCTTGTCCAAACAGCAGCGGCTAAACCATAAGTTGAATTATTAGAACGAGCAATAATTTCATTATGATCTTCGAAAGGTTCTGCTGTAACAACAGGGCCAAAGATTTCTTCTTTGATAACTTTCATTTTATCATTGGTATTAATTAGAACCGTTGGTTCAACAAAATATCCTTTATCACCGACAGTTCCACCACCAACTGCACATTTAGCGCCCTCATCTTGGCCGGATTTAATATAACCCGTAACTGTTTCAAACTGTACTTTAGATACTAAAGGTCCCATATCTGGACTTTCAAGACCAGGCCCAATTTTCATTTTTTTTGCAATTTCAGAAACTCCAGCAACTACATCATTAAAAATTGGTTTTTCAATATATAATCTTGATCCTGCACAACAACATTGTCCGTGATTGAAAAAGATTGCGCTAGCTGCTCCTTGAACAGTTGCATCTAAATTAGCAACATCTTTAAAAACAACATTAGGAGATTTACCACCTAATTCCAATGTTACTTTTTTTAAATTACCTGTTGCTGCCTGAACAATCATTTTGCCCACTTCTGTCGAACCAGTAAATGCCACTTTGTCCACATCATCATGAGCAGCAAGAGCTGCTCCTGCTTCACCAAAACCAGTTACAACATTCAAGACGCCATCTGGCACTCCTGCTTCTTGAATTATTTCTGCAAGTCTAAGAGCAGAAAGCGGTGTTTGTTCCGCTGGTTTTAAAATAACCGTATTACCTGTTGCTAAAACCGGGCCTAATTTCCATGCAGCCATAAGCAATGGAAAATTCCATGGAATAATTTGCCCGACAACACCAACCGGTTCTTTTAATGTATAAGTAAAATACTTTTGACCCGGTGTGTAAAAATGATCGGTTGAAATCTGAAACGTATCACCTGTAATTTTAGTTGCCCATCCAGCCATATAATGAAAAAGATCGGCTGACAAAGGAACATCTGCCGCTCTTGCTACTGCTAAAGGTTTACCATTATCCACTGATTCTAACTCTGCTAACTCATCTGCATTTGCAAGTATTAGATCACCAATTTTCCAAATGATTTTTCCTCTTTCTGATGTACTCATATCTTTCCAAGGACCAGATTCAAAAGCCTTACGAGCAGCTTTCACTGCTGCATCAATATCTGCTTTATCACCCTCAGCTACTTTAGCTATTACATCTCCAGTAGCTGGGTTTTCTACATCAAAAGTCTTACCAGACTTCGCATCAAGCCATTTGCCATTAATAAACAATTGTTTTTTTGCTGGAACCCAAGATTTAGCTGGGGTTTTGAGTTCAGCAACTTCTGCTAATGCCATAAATACCTCCTAAATTATTTCCCGACACTTTAAAAAAAACTGGCTTTATTTTAGTCCTTTTTTGGTTAATATGCAATCTTATGAATATTAAAATATTATTAATTGCATCTATTATCTTTCTAGTGTCTTTAACCAGACTGGTTCCGCATCTGCCTAATTTTAGCCCTATTTTAGCACTAGCTATTTTTGGAGGGGCGTATTTACCTAATAAGAAAACTGTTTTTCTTATTCCTATTAGCGCAATGTTCTTAAGCGATTTAATTTTAGGATTTCATTCTCAAATATATGCGGTATACGGGTGTATTTTGATTCTTTCTTTTTTAGGAAGAACAATACAAAACAAAATAAATATACGCAATCTTGCTATTACTGGAATTAGTGGCAGTTTGATTTTCTTTATTGTTACAAACTTTTCTGTTTGGCTAGGAGACAATTTATACCCATTAACTCTAAATGGTTTGATCCAATGTTATGTTATGGCAATACCATTTTTTCATAATACTTTAATCAGTACTTTTATATTTTTAGCAATTCTTTTTACTGGCTATTCTTTTGCAGAAAAAAAATATCAATTTCTTAAAAAAATTTAAAAATCATAACCCAAAGAAAAAGTAAATGTTTGTTCTGGCATAGGATAAACAGATTCTCTTTTACAATAACTTGGATAAGTTTGTTGACAAAATGCGCTAGATACTCCGTATGTATGATATTCGTTTCCTAAAATATTGTTTGCTTTTAAATCCCAATTGAATGAAAAAAAATCACCACTTAATTTTAAATCCAATAGATAATAACTAGAAATAGCTGTTTCAATATTATTTTGGTCATTCTCTTTATTTTTTTTTCCTACAAATCTAGCAGTAGTAGTAAAATCTATTTTCTTATTAAATATATTCTTAAAATATAAATTTGAATTAGCTGTAATATTAGCAACAAGAGGAATATCTTCATCCGTAGTATCATATGGGCCTGCGGTGTTAACATTATCCTGAAAATAAGATTTTAATAAAGATACATTTGTATCCATAGACAAACTATCAGTCAGATTATATGTAATTGTATTTTCTATTCCATAACGTTTTGTTCTTCCTAAATTTAAGTTCTTAGAGTTAGATGAATTATAATAAATTTCATTTCTTAAAAACATCAAATAAATACTTGATTGTATTGAAAATTTATTATGCTCTAATAATGTTCCAATCTCAAAATCATATGATGTCTGAGGCTTTAAAGCCATAGATGTGCCATCAGCACCTATTCTTTCATCAATGTTGGCAATTCGAAAGCTTCTTGCAGTTCTTCCAAAAATAGAAAAATTAGGTTGTAAAAAATACTCAACTCCAATATTTGCTCCTAATATATTATCACTTTGCGAAATAGTATTATTATCAGCGGCATTAGCATCACCTTCTGCATCTTTATATAATACTGTTCCACCATGAAATAAAATTCTTTGAATTCTTAAACCAGCTGACAAATTTAAATTATCGGATAGGTTTGTTGAATTTTGAGAATACAATCCAATACTTAATTGGTTTGATTTGTGCCTTTGTTTTGGATTAGTAACATGTACACTTGCTTTTCGATCGGACGAATAATCTGCGTAATTTACATCTATGCCAAATATATTTTTAGATGGCATATTATTTAATTGGTAATCGTATGTAAATCTTGGAGTAATTGAATAATGTCTCAAAACAGTATCAGTAATATGATTACTTGAATCTGCATAATAAGCGTCTTGGTCTTTAACAGTATAATGACTATCTATAACCGTTCCAAAACTTTTATTAAAATTAAAAATTCCACCAAGTGTTAAAGCAATATTATTTTCTTTTGCCCAGTCAGATGGGGTTTCTGCACTTAATCTGTCAGTTTTATACTCATTTCTACCCTCAAGAGCTCTGGTAATTCTTTCTCCAGGCAATCCGTGGTAATCTCTATTAAAATTGGAATATAGATATAATTCTCCTTGAGAAAGTTTATATCTCATTTCAGAATTTAATGTATATTGTTCGTGTTTATTATTTCTTCTATAATTATTATTATCTAAAACATCACCATTTATAATAAAACCTAAGTTGCCAAACCTTTTATGAAAAGTAATATTTTCTTGAAAATGATCATGGGAACCATAAGTAGATGTAAAATTATTTTTTATTTCAGATAAAGCATTCGTTGTTATTATATTAATAACTCCTCCTACAGCTCCATCACCATATAAAACAAATCCTGCGTTACCAGGTATAACTTCTATTTTTTCAATAGTTTCTGCTGGAATTAAATCCCAAGATAATCCTCCCATATCAAGATCGTTTAATTTTCTTCCATTTATCATTATTAAAGTATTAGCTTTACCAGCAGCACCAAAACCTCTCATATCAATTGTTGCGTTAATTTGTCCAGCACCACCAAATAAATCACGATATTGTATACCTGCAATGTTCCCCATTAACTCAGCTAAATTGGTGGCCGTAGAATTTAAAATATAATCTTGTGAATATATTTTAGTTGAACTTCCTGCTAGACCAACATTAGTTCTAGTATTCGTTACAAAAATCTCTGGTAGATTAAAAATACTATTTTCTTTAGCATTTATAGCTGAAGAAAAAAATAAAAATAAAAAAAGAAATTTAGAAAAATTAAACTTAAATTTTAAGTCACTCATCAGAGTCCTCATATATTAACGGTTTATAATTTGCCACCGTTAACGGGAACTCCGCGCTGTTAATTCCACCGATTTCAGCTTGGTGACTTTAATGGCAGGTTTCCTGACTTATAAATCAACACTAAAAATAAACCTTCCCGAAAATTCTGGTGGATTAAAGCAAATTTTAGCTCATTATTTACAGTTGCGGGGACAGTGTATGAATTTAACATACTTCCCTTTTAACCCTAACGGGCACCATTGGTTCAAGATTATAAAAAAAAAAAATTAAATCAAATGAATAAAAAAAACTATAATTATTTTTTATGATTAAATCAGTATGTATATTTTGCGGATCTTCGTCTTCACATATGAAAAAAAATTCGTTTAATAAAGAACATGTAATAATAGCTAAAACAATCGGAAGAGAATTATCTAAAAGAAAAATAAAAATTATTTATGGGGGAGCAAATGTCGGTCTTATGGGCTTAATGTCTGATGAAGCATTAAAAAATAAAGGGAAAGTTATTGGTATTGCACTAAAATCATTTAAAAAGTGGGGAATTTTACATAAAAAACTAACAAAAACTTTTTTAGTAAATACATTGCAAAGAAGAAAAGAATTAATGTATAAAAAATCAGATGCATTTATTGTCTTACCAGGTGGAATTGGAACTATTGATGAGGTGTTTGATGTAATTGCAACTAATATATTAACAAAATCAAATAAGCTATTGATTTTACTAAATTATAAAAATTTTTGGAAAAAATTAATAGAATTATTAAACACTAATATTAAACAAAAATATTCAAAAAAAGAAATTAAGAACAATATTAAGATAACAACTTCAATGAATGAAATATTTGCTATTCTAGATAAAGAAAAATTCTGATTATGAGTAAAATAAAAGTTGAAAACCCCGTTGTAGATATAGATGGTGACGAAATGACTCGAGTCATTTGGGAGATGATAAAAAAAGAATTAATACTTCCGTATCTTGATATTAATATCAAATATTTTGATTTAAATATTAAAAATCGAGACAAGACAAATGATCAAGTAACAATTGATGCGGCAAATGCGATTCAAAAATACGGTGTAGGGATAAAATGTGCAACCATTACTCCTGATGAAGCAAGAGTTAAAGAATTTAATTTAAAGAAAATGTGGTTATCTCCAAATGGTACAATTAGAAATATTTTAGGAGGTACTATATTTAGAGAGCCAATATTATGCCCAAATATTCCAAGAATAATTCCTAATTGGAAAAAACCAATCATAATTGGAAGACATGCTTTCGGTGATCAATATAAAGCCACTGACTTTAAAATACCAGGACCTGGAAAATTAAGCATAAAGTTTGAACCAAAAAACAAAAAGCAAAAATTTGAGTATAAGGTTTACGACTTTGAAGGACCAGGAATTGCTATGGCTATGTATAACTTAGATAAATCAATTAAAGATTTTGCAAGAGCTTGTTTTAATTATGGTTTAGATTCTAAGCTTCCAGTTTATGTGTCAACAAAAAATACAATTTTAAAAAAATATGATGGAAGATTTAAAGTTATTTTTGAAGAAATTTTCGATAAAGAATATAAAAAAGAATTTGATAAATTAGGTTTAACTTTTGAACACAGATTAATTGATGATATGGTTGCTTATGTTCTAAAAACTGAAGGTGGGTTTGTATGGGGGTGTAAAAATTATGATGGTGACGTTCAATCCGATGCTATTGCCCAGGGGTATGGATCTTTGGGGCTTATGAGTTCTGTATTAATGACATCAAATGGAAAAACTGTAGAAGCTGAGGCAGCACATGGAACTGTAACAAGACATTTTCGTGAATATCAAAAAGGTAAAGATACATCTACTAATCCAATAGCATCTATTTTTGCTTGGACAAAAGGTTTATATTATAGAGGTAAGTTTGATAATAATGCTGAATTACAAAAATTTAGTAAAAAAATTGAAAAAGCTTGTGTTGATACTGTTACATCAGGAATGATGACAAAAGATTTAGCGCTATTGGTTGGAAATAATACCAAATGGTTAAATACAAAAGAATTTATACAAAAAGTTAAAGGTAAAATTAATTAAAATTTAATGGTCTCGTAGTTCAGCTGGATAGAATGTTGGTTTCCTAAACCGAAGGTCGCAGGTTCGAATCCTGCCGAGACCACCATTATTTAAATTAAACTTTTTTAATCATATTGATGACAAATGGGTGTGTTTTTGAAATTTTTTTAATATCAAAGCCGCCCCCTGCTCTTGCAAAATCTGGCCTACCTCCTCCGCCTTTACCACCAAGAATCTCAGATATTTTTTTAGCTATATCTATAGCGTTAATTTTTAATAAAAGATCTTCAGTTACACCAACAACAATTGAAACTTTTTTTTCATATACACCAAATAAAACTATTACTCCACTTTTTATTTCTATTTTTAATTTATCTAAAAGGTTTGGTAAATTGTTGGGCGGAAAATCCAAAATAGTTCTAAAATAATATTTAATAGAATTCTCAGTTCCCTCTACCAAAATGTTTTTGGATGAATTTTCCAAAGAAGTAATTTTTTTCTTTTCTTCTAGTTTTTCTTTAATTTTTTTATTTTGTTTTTCTTTTTCTCTAATTAATGAAATTTCTTTTTCAGCTTTAATATAATTTAATAAATCATTGCCACATAAAGCCTCAATTCTTCTTATTCCAGCTGCAACTGAGGATTGTTTAATTATTTTAATATTATTAATATCTTTTGTTTTATTAACATGAGTTCCTCCACATAATTCCATAGAAAAACAAGATTTATTATCTTTTTTTCCCATACTCACAACTCTTACTTCATCTTCATATTTTTCCCCAAAAAGTGCCATTGCACCTTCTTCAATAGCTAATTTATATTGCATAATAGAAATAGCTACTTGGTCATTTTGTCTTATAATTTTATTTGCAACATTTTCTATTTTTTTTATATCACTATCAGTTATAGGTTTTGGATGGCTAAAATCGAAACGAAGTCTATCAAAGCTAACTAATGAACCATTTTGTGTAACATGTGTACCAAATATTTGTCTTAATGAAGCGTGAAGTAAATGAGTTGCTGAATGATATATCTTAATTCTATCTCTTTTCTTTTTATCAACAACTAGGTTTACTGTTTCATTTTTTTTAAATTGACCTTTTATAACTATTCCATAATGCAGATGTATTTTTAGAATTTTTTTCGTATCTAAAACTTTAAATTCATTGTTATTAAATTTAATTAATCCACTATCTCCTATTTGACCTCCCGATTCACCATAAAAGGATGTTTGGTTTGTTAGAATAATTGCTTTATCAGTTTGTTTTATTTTATTTGTGGATTTATTATTTTTTATAATTTGAATTATTGATCCTTGAGTTTTTAAATTTTCATATCCAACAAACTCTGTTGACCCGTGTTTCTCAAAAATTTCAAACCATAATTTATCAGTTTTAACATCACCAGATCCTTTCCATGCAGATCTTGCTTTCTTTTTTTGTGCCTCCATTTGTTTTTCAAATGTTTTTAAATCAACTGATATATTTAAATCTTTTAAAATATCTTGGGTCAAATCTAAAGGAAAACCATAAGTGTCATATAAAAGAAATGCTGTATTTCCAGATAATTTTTTATTTTTTGTTTTTTTTATTTCATCATTTAAAATTTTTAAACCCCTATCTATAGTTTCTTTAAATCTATTCTCTTCATTCTTTAATGTTTCTATTATCAAAGATTCAGCTCTTTTTAATTCAGGGAAAATCTCTTCCATTTCATTAACTACTAATGGAGCTAATTTATAAAATATTGGTTCAGAACAACCAAGAATATGTGCGTGCCGCATTCCTCTTCTCATTATTCTTCTAAGAACATAACCCCTTCCTTCATTAGAAGGTAAAACCCCATCAGAAATTAAATGGCATGAAGACCTAATATGATCTGCTATTATTCGGTGACTTAGTTTGTCACTATTTTTATTTTCTGATTTAGATAATTTTGCAATTAAATTAATTATTTCTTTAAAAATATCTGTTTGATAATTGTCATGAGTATTTTGTAGTAATGCTGTTATTCTCTCTAGACCCATTCCCGTGTCTACGCATTTTTTTGGTAAACTTATTCTTTTATTTTTATCAATTTGGTTAAATTCCATAAATACAAGATTCCATATTTCTACATATCTATCACCTGCAATTCTCTTACTTGAAACTGATCCGTTAAATTTATCGCCGTAATCATAAAATATTTCTGTACACGGACCACATGGGCCACTTTCACCCATCGACCAAAAATTATCTTTAGATTTCACAGAAATAATTTTGTTATTACCAAAACCTGTAATTTTTTTCCAAATATTTTCTGCAACAGTATCTTCTGAAAAAACAGTAATTAACAACTTTTTTTTATCAACTTCAAATTCCTTTGTTAATAAATCCCATGCATAAAAAATCGCTTCTTCTTTAAAATAATCTCCAAATGAAAAATTTCCTAACATTTCAAAAAAAGTATGATGACGTAAGGTATAACCTACATTATCAAGGTCATTGTGTTTTCCGCCAACGCGAACACACTTTTGAGAAGTTGCAACTTTTTTTAAGTTACTTTCTTCAATCCCTGTTAAAATATTTTTAAACTGCACCATTCCAGCATTAGTAAATATCAAAGTTGGGTCATTTTCAGGAATTAATGAGCTTGAGTTTACAATCTCATGATTATGTTTTTTAAAGTAATCTAGGAACTTTTTTCTAATTAAACTGCTTGGATACATAACTTATATTTAAGAATGTACCAAGCAAATTTAATTAGCAATAAAAAATTATTTAGTTTGTTGTGGGTCTTCGACGGAGTCTTCAGAAGTTGTTTTTTCTTCTTTTTTTCCTTCCATCATTTTCTCTTTTACTACACCACTTGCTTCCATAATTGACCTGTATATATCTAATGCTAAATCTTTTCTTTCAGAAAGAACTTGTTTTGCATTTTCTTTACCTTGACCTATTTTTTCTCCTTTATAAGAATACCAAGTGCCAGATTTTTCAATTACACCTGCCTCAGAACCTAAATCAATTAATTCACCAAGTTTAGAAATCCCCTTTCCATACATAATATCAAACTCAACCTTTCTAAAAGGAGGTGCAAGTTTATTTTTAACAACCTTTACTCTAGTTTGGTTACCGATTATTTCTTCTTTGTCTTTAATTGCCCCAATTCTTCTAATATCTAATCGAACTGAAGAATAAAATTTAAGTGCATTACCACCTGATGTTGTCTCTGGGTTGCCAAACACAACTCCAATTTTCATTCTTATTTGATTAATAAATATGACAATACAATTGGATTTAGAAATACATGAGGTAACTTTTCTTAAAGCCTGACTCATCAATCTAGCTTGTAAACCCATGTGTGAGTCTCCCATATCACCTTCTATTTCAGCTTTTGGTACTAGTGCTGCAACGCTATCTATAACCAAAAGATCAACTGCATTAGATCTAACTAATGTTTCTGTTATTTCTAAAGCTTGCTCGCCTGAATCAGGTTGTGAAATTAATAAGCTATCTATATCTACTCCAAGTTTTTTTGCATAAGCAGGATCTAGAGCATGTTCTGCATCTATAAAAGCACAAGTGCCTCCTGTTTTTTGACACTCAGCAATAGCGTGTATTGCTAGAGTTGTTTTACCAGAACTTTCAGACCCATATATTTCTACAATTCTACCTCTTGGGTAACCTCCAATGCCTAATGCTATATCTAAACCAATAGATCCTGTAGAAACAACACTTACATCTATGTTTTTTTTATTATCGCCCAATTTCATAATTGAACCTTTTCCATAAGTTTGTTCAATTTGGGAAATTGCGGTATTTAAAGATTCGTCTTTAATTTTCTTTACTTTTTCTTTTTGTTGCATAGTTGAGCTTACTGTTCTTAAAAAAGGTTTCTTCATTTTAATCTCCTCTTATAAAATAAATAAAAAATATATAGTTATAAATGTACTACTTTTGTTCTTTTATTCAAGTAAAAAAAACAAAAAAATACTATTTAAAAATAAAATTAATATTAAAACGAATCAGAAAAAAAGTTAATCATTTATCTAACTGTTCTTGATTTTCGTGCGTTTGTTGAGCTTCTATGCTTAATGTAGCAATAGGTCTTGCTTCAAGTCTTTTTAAACCAATAGGCTTACCAGTTACTTCGCAATAACCATATGTATTAATTTCAATACGTTTTAAAGCTTCATTGATCTTGTTGATAAGTTTCCTCTCCCTATCTCTGGTACGAAGCTCAATAGATTTTGTACTTTCAGCTGAAGCAATATCGGCAAAATCACCTAAAACTTCTTTATCTTCTTTTAAATTTATAATAGTTTCAGTTGAACCCTTTAAAAGTGTTACTTTCCAATCCAAAAGTTTTTGTTTAAAATATTGTTTTTGTTTTGGGTTCATAAATGGCTCTTTTGCTGTAGGTTTGTATATTGAAGAAATTTTAGTTTTTGAATCCATAGTATTTATTTATGTAATAAGAAAGAAAATATATTCCTATTAAATAAAAACTCAACAAAAAAAATAAAAAAAATTTATGAACGAGTTAATAACTCCAGGTATTTATGTTAATCACCCCAAAAAAAAAGATTGGGGATTAGGTCAGGTACAATCAAAAATAGGTGATATTATTACGGTTAATTTTGAAAATGCTGGAAAAAAAACTATCAATGGTAAAGTAATAGAACTGAAAATTATAAAAAATGAATTATAATTGTTTTTTTTTTTTAAACGTTATGTAATTATTAGAGACAATTTTTTTATATATGAGTAACGAAATTGAAATATTAAAAAAAGGTGATTTAGGAAGAAAAAAAGAAAAAAAAGTTTTTTTTCCTAAAGGTAGGATAATTGATGATAAGGCAGAAAAAGAAATACTTTTACTTCTTAAAAACAAATCTAAAGCTCGAGACATGCTCATTGAAAACTTACATCTTATTCAAGATAAGTTTAAATGTCTTCACGCTGAACATTTGACAGCACTGGCAACTATAATGAAAATGCCGTTAGCTGAAGTATATGAGGTTGCATCTTTTTATGCACATTTTGATATTATTGATGATGATACTAAACCCGCAGGCATCACAATTAGAGTGTGTGATACTGTTACTTGTGAAATGATGGGTGCAAAAAAACTCTTAAATAATTTAAAAAAAAAATACAAAAATAAAAATATTAGAGTGCTTCCTGCCCCGTGTATGGGAAGGTGTGATACTGCTCCTGTTTTAGAAATTGGTCATAGACATGTAGACTATGCAGATAAAGAAAAGGTTGAAGAAATAATTAATAAAAAAGATTTTTCTCCAAAAATTAACAAATATGTAGATTTTAATACTTATAGAAAAAATGGTGGTTATAATTTTCTAAAAAAATGTTTATCAAATAAAATTAGTCCCAATCAAATTATTAAAACAATTGAAGATTCAAATCTCAAAGGTCTTGGTGGTGCTGGTTTTCCAACTGGTCTAAA
>ENA-ORDI01000529-ORDI01000529.1-marine-metagenome-genome-assembly--contig:-NODE-529-length-25533-cov-4.292426_pt1 | contig 25533 bp, 24 predicted proteins | sample MGYA00248628_ERZ508525 | MGnify/ENA primary metagenome ERZ508525 (study PRJEB26195, sample SAMN05422138) | marine metagenome | isolation source: East of Porto Seguro, South Atlantic Ocean | place... | reverse complement strand
GTGTTGATGTATTGATTGATGATACTCCAGGGATGGTTGTAGTATCATCCTTTGATCCTATTCGAAGGGAAGTTGCACGAATTTCAATTGAAAAATTAATAAAAGATGGTAGAGTTCAGCCTTCAAAAATTGAAGAAATTGTTGATCGGTGTAAATCTGAGCTAGAAGAAAATATAATAAAATCTGGTCAATCTGCAGCTTTAGAAGTTGGAGTTTCAGGACTTCCAAATGAAATAATAAAAACTATTGGTGAATTGAAATATCGATATAGTTATGGTGAAAATGTTTTGCAGCATTCTATTGAAACTGGATGGTTAGCATCTTTAATTGCATCTGAAATAGGAGCTGATCCATATAAAGCAAAAGCCGGTGGATTTTTACATGATATCGGAAAGGCTTTAACTCATAAAATCCAAGGTCCTCATGCTGAAGTTGGAGCAGATTTATGCAGAAAATATGGAATTGAAAATGATATTTGCGATATGATTGCTGAACATCATAATGATAATCATTCTTCGGTTGAAGGATTTATTGTTTCTTCTGCGGATGCTATTAGCGCAGCAAGGCCTGGGGCTAGGCATAACACTTTAGAGAATTATATTAAAAGACTTTCAGAAATTGAAAATATAGCAAATAATTATGAAGGTGTTGAAAAATCTTATGCAATTCAGGCAGGTAGAGAGTTAAGAGTGTTTGTAAATCCGGAAATTGTTGATGATTTAAAAGCTCAATCCTTATCTAGAGAAATAGTTTCTGAATTAGAAAAAAATCTTACATATCCTGGACAAATAAAAGTTATGGTTATAAGAGAACTTAGATCTATTGAAATTGCAAATTAATTTAAGAATATAGATTGGATGATAGAAATATTATTAATTTTATTTTTGCTTTTATTTAGTAATATAAATATCTCATCTCTAATTTCATCATATTATTACAAAAAAAATATTTATAAAATTGGTTACAAAAGTGCTGGTGCTTCAAATATTTATACTTTATATGGATTGAAGCCAGCTATTATTGTTGGATTGTTTGATTTTTGGATTAAGGGATTTATACCTATATATTTTTTAAATTATTTTAATGTAAATAATTTGATTTATTGTTTTTCTTTAATTTTGATAGTATTTTTTCATATGTTTAGTATTTTTGAAAAATTCCAAGGTGGCAGAGGAATTTTAAATTCATTGGGAATTATTTGTGCTGTTGGATTATGGAAAGAAGCTATTATTGTAGTTATAATTTTTAAATTATCTGAGTATTTCTTGTGGAAAAATAATGCGATATCGACATTTTTAGGAATTATAGCTTTTATTTTTCTTACCCCTTTTATTTTAGAGAATGTTTACGTTATCATTTCACTTGAATTACTATTTGTATTATTATTGTTTAAAAGAGTATTAACTAATAATATAGATTTGAAATCATTTTTGAGTTTAGATTTGTTAGTTAGTAGAATTTTGTATGACAGGGATTTAAATAACATCTTTGATTCGAGGTAAATATTGTATAGAGATTATTATTGTGGCGACCCTACCGAAAATTTAGTCAATAAAGAGATTACTATTTCAGGATGGATAAATAAGAGAAGAGATCATGGAGGATTGTTATTTATTGATTTAAGGGATAGAACTGGTTTAATTCAAGTGGTTTTTGATCCTGAAAATTTAAAACCTTCTGAAATTAACTGGAATCAATTTAGATCAGAATGGATAATAAAAGTAAAAGGTTTAGTAAAATTACGCCCTAAAGGTACCCAGAATCCAAAGTTAAATACTGGGAAAATTGAATTGATTGCTAAATCATATGAAGTTATTAATAAATCTAAAACTCTCCCTTTTGAAATTTCTGATTTCAAAGAAGAAACTGAAGAATTCTTGAGACTTAAATATAGATATTTAGATTTAAGGAGACCTCAGAAATATAATATTTTAAATTTAAGACATAATGTAATTAAATATATAAGAGACTATTTGGATAATAAAGGATTTTTAGAGATTGAAACACCAATATTAATTAAAAGCACACCAGAAGGTGCACGCGATTTTGTTGTTCCAAGTAGAAATAACCCTGGACAATTTTATGCTTTACCACAATCACCACAGCAGTTGAAGCAATTATTAATGGTTGCTGGAGTAGATAAATATTTTCAGATAGTAAAATGTTTCAGAGATGAAGATCCAAGAGCAGATAGACAGCCTGAATTTACACAATTAGATCTTGAAATGAGTTTTGTTAACCAAGACGATGTACTTTCTTTAACAGAAGATATGATGAAAGGATTGATGGAAAAAGTAGGATTAGACAAAAAATATAATTCTCCTTTTGTTAGACTAACTTACGATGAGTCTATGAATCTTTATGGTACTGACAAACCTGATTTAAGGTATGAAATGAAGATTAATGATTTTACTGATTTGTGTAAAGACAATCAATTTAAAGTTCTTTCTGACCCCGTATCGAGAGGAGAAGTTGTAAAAGGATTAGTTGTACCAAAAGGAAGTGAATTTTCAAGGCGGCAAATAGATGACATTGTTGATTATTCTAAAGATTTAGGAAGTGGTGGATTGATTTGGATAGTTTTGGATTCAGAGTTTGAATTTAAAAGTATAGTAAAAAAATATCTGGATAAAAATTTTGTAAAAAAACTTGCTAAATTTTCTGGAGCTAAGAATGGGGATATGATTTTAATTGTTGCTGGTAAGAATAAAAATACTTTAGAGATATTAGGGAAATTAAGATCTAGATTAGGACGTGATTTAAAATTGTATGATCAAAATGAGATAAAATTTTGTTATATTACAGATTTTCCATTATTTGAATGGGATGAAGATGCTCAAAAATGGGAATCTTCACATCATCCGTTTACAATGCCTCATGAGAAATATTTAAGTAATTTAACAGATAATCCCGGGAAAATAAGAGCTTATTGTTATGATATGGTTGCAAATGGGTCTGAATTAGCAAGTGGGAGTATCAGAATTCATAAAAAAGAATTACAAGAACAAGTTTTTTCTGTTTTAGGTTATTCGAAGGAACAAACTAATGAACAATTTTCACAATTATTAAATTCTTTTGAATATGGAGCACCACCGCATGGAGGTATTGCTCCAGGAATAGATAGGATTGTGATGTTATTGGCTGGCACTGAAAATATAAGAGATGTAATAGCTTTTCCAAAAACCCAAAGTGGTTTTGACCCTTTATTTGAATCTCCAAGCCCATTATCGAAAGAACAGTTAAATGAACTTTGTTTAGATGTTATAAAATCAGAAAATAAAAATTAAATGGTATTTAACTAGTTTTTTTTTGATGATTGATTTGAATATACTGTTTTAAATCATTTATAATCTTTTGCTAGAATAATTATTTGATTAGTAACTACTTGTATTGGAGAGGTGTCCGAGTGGTTTAAGGAGCTGGTCTCGAAAACCAGTATCTGAATTTTCAGATCGTGGGTTCGAATCCCACCCTCTCCGTATTAAATAGAAAATAGATGGAGAGGTGCTAGAGTGGTCGATTAGGCGCGCTTGGAAAGCGCGTGAACTGGCAACAGTTCCATGGGTTCGAATCCCATCCTCTCCGAGTTTAAAAATTAAAGATGGAAAAATAATGATAAATAAAAAACATTTAGTGATAGTTGAATCACCAACAAAGGCAAAAACGATTTCAAAATTATTAGGTACTGATTATGTATCTGTAGCTACAGTTGGGCATTTTAGAGATTTACCTAAAAAGAAATTAGGTATAAAAATTGAAGATAAAAAATTTATTCCAGAATATGAAATACCAAGAACTAAAGATATTCAGAAGGTAAAAAAACAATTAAAAGAAGGTAAAGATAATGCATTAAATATTTTTATCGCAACAGATCCTGACAGAGAAGGTGAAGCAATAGCATGGCATGTGGCAGAATTTTTAGATTTAGATAAAAAAGAACAAAATCGAATTGTTTTTAATGAATTTACTAAACAGGCAGTTTTTGATTCAATATCAAATCCCCGACAACTTGATTTTAATTTGATTAATTCTCAACAGGCAAGAAGATTGTTAGATCGTATAATAGGTTGGCAAGTTAGCCCGGTTTTGTGGAAAAAGGTTAAATCTAAAACTTCAGCCGGAAGAGTTCAATCTCCTGTTTTACAATTTGTAGTTGAGAGAGAAGAAGAGATAGAGAGTTTTGTGTCTGAAGATTATTGGAATATTTCTGCTAAATTACAATTTGAAAATTCTGAAATCTTGGCTCATTTAAGTGATCCAAATACTAAAAAGCAAGTGAGATATAGGATTTTTAATAAGCTTAAAACAGAAGAAATATTAAAAATCCTTAATAATAATGATGCAATAGTTTCAAATTTAAAAAATTCTGAAAATTACAAATCACCCAGACCTCCTTTTATAACAAGTTCTCTTCAACAAGAAGCAAGCCAAAAATTAGGTTTATCACCAGATGTAACAATGAATTTAGCTCAGCAATTATTTGAAGGAATAGAATTAAAAGGTAATAATTCTATCGGCTTAATTACATACATGCGAACAGATTCTTTTACTATAACTCCAACAGCGATGAATAATGTTAGAAGTTATATTAAAAATGAATATGGAGATAAATATTTACCTCCTAAACCAAATTTTTATAAAAACAATCAAAGAGCACAAGAAGCTCATGAATGTATCAGACCAACAGATGTGAGTGTGACTCCTGATAAATTAAAAACTCTTTTGGTACATAGCAATGATAATTTATATAGGTTATATGATTTGATTTGGAAAAGATTTGTATCATCGCAAATGGAAAAAGCATTATATAAAGTAAGTAAAGCAACAATTATTAGCAATCAGAAATATAAAGATGAAAATTTGGTATTTAATATTGAAAATTGGACTGTACTTTTTGATGGTTATTCTGTTTTATACGGCGAAGATAGAGAAAAATCGGAAGATGAAATTGTTTCAAATTTTCTATTTAAAGATGGATCTATAATAAAAATCAAGGATGCTATTTTAAAGTATGATAAAACAAAACCCCCTTTTAGATATACAGAAGCTATGTTAGTAAGAAAAATGGAGCAAGAAGGTTTAGGAAGGCCTAGTACTTACGCAAATACAATTAAAACAAATCTTAAAACTTATTTGGTAAAGAAAAATACAAGATTACAACCAACAAAGTTAGGTAGGGCAATTTCTAAATTTTTAAAAGACAATTTTGCTACTGAAGTTAGTCCGGATTATACAACAGATATGGAGGAAAAATTAGATAAAATTGCTTTAGGCGAAATGGATTGGCAAGTATTATTGAATGATTTTTATGAAAAATTAGTAAACAGTATATTAATGGCGGAAAAAAAGGAAAGAATGCCGCGTGAAAGTGTTGAAGAATATTCTGATGAATCTTGTACAGAATGTGAAAGACCGATGATAGTGAGATCTTCTAAATCTAATGGGACGAGATTTTTAGGTTGCTCTGGTTTTCCGGAATGTAAGACAGCAAAACCAATTATAGTTGAGTTAAATTATAAATGTCCCAGATGTTCTAATGCGAAATTAAGAGAATTACAGGGATCAAAAGCAAGTGTGTATTATGGTTGTGCTGATTATCCAAATTGTAAGTTTAATTCTAGATATGAACCTGCTGAAGGGAAATGTTTAAATGAAGAATGTAAAGCTGAAACTTTATTTATGAGAGGAAAAAGTTTGAGATGTGAAATTTGTAAATCTTTTCAAAAAATGCCAGATTCTATGAAAATTAGTAAGTAAATATAGTTATGAAAAAGAAGATTATTAAAGATTTGCTTCAATTAATTGAAGATTTTATTGCTTATTTAATAAGTTATCGAAATCTATCAAAATTTACTGTTCGAAATTATAAAAATGACTTAAAAAGTTTTAAAGATTTTATTAATTTAGATAATAATATTTTATTGAAAGATATAGATAAATCTTTAATTAGAAAATATGTGCATTATTTGAATACTAAAGGTTATAAGAGATCAAGTATAAACAGAAAATTAAGTGTACTAAGAAGTTTATTTAATTATGTTTCCACAAATTCTGATTTTGATGAAATTACAGTTCCTATGATTTCAAAATCTAAAATACAAAAAAAATTACCTTCTATAATTTCGATTGAACAAACTGATAGATTAATATCAAGTATTGATGTGACTAATTTATTAGGAGTTAGAGATCGAGCTTTAATTGAAACTCTCTATACTACAGGTATGAGAGTCTCAGAGATTTCGTCGTTAAATATTGATGATATTATTGATAAAAATAAAATAAAATTGATGGGTAAAGGCGCTAAACCGAGAGTAGTTTTTATGAGTGATACTGCCAGAACTTGGATTGATCAATATATTAAATTATGTTCACAAAAATTTAAAAATCTTCAAAATAATGCTCTATTTTTAAATAGATTTGGCACTAGGTTATCTGTTAGATCAATTCAAAATTTAGTAAAAAAATATGGATACAAATCTGGAATTGGGGTTTCATTACATCCTCATTTATTAAGACATACTTTTGCAACCCATATGCTTTCAAATGGAGCAGATTTAAGGACTGTGCAAGCATTATTAGGACATTCCAAAGTATCTACTACTCAAATTTACACTCATGTTGCAAATAGTGATATGAAAAAATCTTATTTTAATTCACATCCAAGGGTTAGTTTAAAATGAATTTATTGATTATTAATGGACCAAATTTAAATTTATTAGGTCAAAGAGAGCCAAAAATATATGGTAAGGAAACTTTGCAAGATATTTTGGATGATGTTTTTTTATATTCAAAAAATCATAATATTAATGTTGAGGCATTTCAATCTAATCATGAAGGTGAAATAGTTGATATGATTCAAAAAAGTAATGATCTTTATCAGGGATTAATTATAAATCCAGGAGCTTTAAGTCATTATAGTATTTCTATACGTGATGCTATCTCGTCAATTTCTATTCCTGTAGTAGAAGTTCATCTTTCAAATGTTTTTACAAGAGAAAAATTCAGAAATCATTCTGTTATTTCTGATGTATGCTCAAAAATGGTAGTTGGATTTGGTTCAAGTGGGTATAAAATTGCTGTTGGCTATTTTATAAATTAAAGGAGAAATACTATGTCATTGGCTTATAATGAATTGAAGAAAGGTATGGCTTTAGATATAGATGGTAAACCTTGTATTTTACTTGAATATTCAAGATCTAAAAAAGATAGAGGAGCTCCAGTTGTTAGACTTAAATATAAAGAAATTCGTACAGAAAAGGTTTTAGTTAAATCATATTCTGGATATGACATTAAAATAGAAACTGCAGATATACAAAGAGTTAGTGCAATTTATCTTTATTCAGATCGGAATAATTATATATTTATGAATAATAGTAGTTATGAACAAATAAATTTAAGTAACGAAATATTAGGAGATCGTATTAATTATTTGGTTGATCAATTACAAATTGATTTATTGTATTATGAAAATAATCCAATATCTATTGAATTACCAAATTTTGTTGATATGAAAGTTATTTTAACTGATAATGCTGTTAAAGGAGACACTACCCAGGGAGCAACAAAAAAAGCTACTTTACAAACCGGGATTATTATTAATGTTCCTTTATTTATTAATAATGATGATTTAATTAAAATGGATACACGAACATCGGAATACATAGGAAGAGTTTGAAAATGAAAAATATTTTTGAAGTATCTAGTTTATTAACTAATCTCAATAGCTTGATAGATCAGAATATTTATTTAAAAGATATATGGATACAAGGCGAAGTTACTGATTATAAAGGACCTGCTTATTCTGGCCACAAGTATTTTTCAATAAAAGATGAAAATAATATGATTAGATGTGTATTTTTTAAGTATGCTCATATTGGTTCAGATGATTTTTTAGACGGAGATAAAATTTTAATCAATGGAGAAATAGAAATATATTCACCTACTGGGAATTTACAGTTAAAAGTTAGATCTGTTAAAAAACATGGATTAGGTGATATTTCCAAAGAGATTGATAGATTACGACAAAGATTAGAACATGAAGGTTTATTTGATTTAGATAGGAAGCGTGATATACCTTTATTTCCACAAACTATATGTGTGATAACATCAGAAAATTCTTCGGCATGGGAAGATATTAAAAAAGTAATTACTATGAGATATCCTTTGGTAAAGTTAATTTTGATTCCCACCTTAATGCAAGGTGAATATTGTATTGAAGGTGTGTGTAATTCAATTGATATAGCAAATAAAGAATCATTAGGTGATATTATTCTTTTGTCTAGGGGAGGTGGTTCTGAAGAAGATCTTATGCCTTTTAATTCAGAGGAAATCGTAAGATTTATATTTGCATCTAAAATTCCAATTGTGACAGGTATAGGACATGAAGATGACAATACACTTTCAGATTATGTTGCTGATAAAAGAGGATTAACGCCAACAGGTGCAGCTCAAATTATAACACCTGATATCAATGATTTGAAAATTGAAATTAATAGATTTTCTTTAAATATACAAAAGTCTTTAAAATATTATTTGGAATTTAAAATTCCTGAAATAGAAAAAGTAAAAATAAGATTACAGAATATTTTCCCAAGAAAAATAGAAATTTTGATTAGAAATACTGATCAGATAGAATTTATGCTAAATGATAAATTGTCTAATTATATAAAAATAACAATAAATAAACTGGAAGTTATAAAGCATTCTATAAGTGTTTTCAATATTAATGAGATGTCAAAAAAGGGATATGCTCTTGTAGAAAATAATAAGAAAAGAATAATTAAGTCAATTGATCAGGTGGAAATGGGCGAAAAATTGAAAATCTTGTTGTCTGATGGAATATTAAGCTCAAAAGTAGAAAATAAAATTAGGGAGTAATTAATGTCTGAAAATAAAAGTGAAGCAAATAAAGATTTTGATGATTTTGAACAGAATTTATTATTTTTACAGAAAATAGTTAATGAATTAGAGAATCAGGATTTATCTTTGTCAGAAACAATTGAATTGTACGAGAAAGGACAGCTATTAGTTAAACATTGTAATCAAGCTTTAGAAAAAGCCCAGTTAATTATTACTAACTATGAAAAGATTTAATTTGAGTTAACCCGTGTTTTTTAGTAAACCTACACAATCTATTTATTTAATTGTTTTATTTATAAATATATTTTTTTGGATAATTTCTGAATTAATATTAGGTGGATCTACGAATACTTTAATTGCAATGGGAGCAAATTATGCCCCTTATGTAAAAAACGGAGAAGTATGGAGGCTTCTTTTCTCTGTTTTTCTTCATTCAGGTATTTCCCATTTGATATTTAACTCAATTGCATTATTAGCTTTTGGAAATTTAATTGAACAATTTTTTGGAAAAAGAAATTTTTTAATTTTATATTTATGTTCTGGAATTACAGGCAGTGCATTTAGTGTAGCATTGAATAATAATGCAATTTCTGTAGGATCTAGCGGTGCAGTATTTGGGTTACTTGGATCATTATTGATTTACTATTTACATATTAGGAAATTTAATCCTATTTATGCCAAAAATAATTTAATTGGCATCATTATTTTACTAACAATCAATTTGTTTTATGGATTAACTTATCCAAGAGTTGATAATTGGGCTCATTTGGGAGGATTATTAGGGGGGGTATTTAGTTCATCAATTTTGCTGTATTTTAATATCAGAATTAATATTAATTTAATTATAAGTATATTAAGTTTTATTATATGGGGATGTATGATATTTTTGTTGATAAATACATAATTTAAATTAAAAGCTAATGTTAAAAATTGGATGGTTTTCTACAGGAAATGGTATAGGGTCTTTAGGTTTTATTAATTTTTTTTTAAATCAGATTAATAAAAAAGGATTGAATGCATCTTTGGAATTTGTATTTTGTAATAGAGAATTTGGTGAGGCAGATGGTAGTGATGAATATATAAATTATATTACTCAAAATAATATAAATTTAATTACCTTATCTTCTAAAAATTTTCAAAAAAAAAATAATTATAAAAAATTTTCTGACTGCAGGGAATTATATGATAAAGAAGTTCTTAAATTAATATCTGAGTATGAAGTTGATATAATTGTACTTGCAGGTTATATGCTTATTTTAAGTGAAGATTTATGTACAAAGTTTAAATTTATTAATTTGCACCCTGCTCTACCTGATGGTCCAAAAGGTACATGGGGACAGGTAATTGCGAAACTTATTGAAAATGATAAAGAATATTCGGGATTAAATGTTCATATTGTTACAAAAAATCTTGATTCAGGAAAATCAATAGGATATTGTAAATTTCCAATAAAATCTAATTTATACAATGATGCATGGAATCAATTTAATTTAGAATCAAATCATAAAAATATTATTTATGAAGATTTAGATTTATTTACTCTTATTAGAAATCAAATATTATCCAGGGAAAAATATTTATTAGTGATTGTTATAAATTATTTAATTAACAATAAGGAAGTTTTAGAGCTGTTATTTAATGAAAAACCCAATAAAGATTTTAAATCTGTTGATTTCAGTCTACAAATAGAAAAATTATTAAGCTGATTCTGATAATAAATCGTCGTAATTTATTTCAGTATTATTTTTATCATAGATGATAAATTTATTTTTGTTATTGATTGATTGTTCAGTTACTTGGATCTTTGACAAGGTGTTTTTGCCAGGTAGTTCGTACATTGCATCAATTAAAGTTTCTTCTAATATAGATTTCAAACCTCTTGCACCAGTCCCTCTTTCTATTGCTAATTTTGATATTTTTTCTAGAGCTTTATTATCAAATTCTAATTTAAGATTATCTATTGAAAATAATGTTTTATATTGTTCTATAAGTGAATTTACTGGTTTTGTTAATATGTCATATAAATGATTTTCGTTTAATTCATGAAGATGAGTAATAACAGGTAATCTGCCAATAAACTCAGGTATAAATCCATATTCTAGTAGATCTTCTGTAGTAGCATGCTGTTCTGTTTCTTGGTCATTCGAATTATTTTTATCTGATTGAAAACCGATGGAATGGAAATTCTTTTGGATTCTTTTGTTAATAATATCTTGAATTCCTTCAAAAGCTCCGCCTACAATAAATAAAATGTTATATGTGTTAATCTGTAAAAATTCTTGATGAGGATGTTTCCTGCCCCCCTGGGGAGGTACATTTGCAATGGTTCCTTCTATTATTTTTAATAGTGCTTGTTGAACTCCTTCACCTGATACATCCCTTGTTAAAGAAGGATTAGCTGATTTACGAGTTATTTTATCTATTTCATCTATATAAATTATGCCTTTTTCAGCTTTATTAATATCAAAATCTGCTGCTTGTATTAATCTAAGTAATATATTTTCAACGTCCTCACCAACGTATCCTGCTTCTGTTAGTGATGTTGCATCAACTATTGCAAATGGAATGTCTAAAATTTTAGCTAAAGATTGAGCTAATAATGTTTTCCCAGATCCAGCAGGGCCGATTAATGCTATGTTTGATTTTTCAATTGTTATATCGGATTGTTGTGTATTTTTTGTATTAATTCTTTTGTAATGATTATAAACAGATACACTAAGTATTTTTTTTGCCATTTCCTGCCCGATAATTGATTTGTCTAATTCAGATTTTATAGATACAGGATATGATATTGATGATTTGATTTCATCTGAAAATTTTTTTAGATCTTTATTTTTAATATTTGTGTTTGATAACATGTCTGAACATAAATTCACACATATATCACAAATAAACACTCGATCCGGACCTGCTATCAGTCTATTTACTTGAGTTTGAGGTTTTTTACAAAAAGAGCATAAATATTTTGTAATGTTATTTGAAGTATTCAATGTTTTTTCTCATTTAATTTATTTTTATTGTTTATCAAGAACTTCATCAATAAGCCCATAGTCTTTGGCTTGGGCAGATGTTAAATAATAATCTCTATCAGTATCTTTAGCTATTCTTTCATATGGTTGTCCGCTTGACTTAGAAATCATTTGTCTGATTTTGTCTTGAAGTCTAAGCATTTCTTTTGCTGCAATTTCCACATCAGAAGCTTGTCCTTGAGCTCCACCTATTGGTTGATGCATATGGACGGTGGAATTTGGCAAAGCATATCTTTTGCCTTTTGTTCCTGCACATAAAAGTACCGTAGCCATACTTGCAGTTAAACCTACACATATTGTGGAAACATCTGGTCTGATTAAGTTCATAGTATCTAAAATTGCTAAACCAGAACTTATTACACCGCCTGGTGAGTTAATATATATACTTATATCTCTTTCAGGGTCTTCTCTGTCAAGGTAAAGAAGTTGTGCTACCAATAAGTTTGCCACCTGATCATTTATTGGAGTTCCTAAAAATATAATTCTTTCTTTTAGTAATAATGAATATATATCATATGCTCTTTCTCCTCTGGTACCACTTTCAATTACCATAGGTATTATATTTTTCGGATTATTAATCATTTTGAAACTCCTTATTTTTTAGAGAGATCTTCAATTGTCTTATAAATTTAATTGCTATACAACGTTTTCTAGGGTCTCTTGATATAAATATTTTGACGCTTTTTCAAGTTTCAATTTGTATTCCGCTTCCATTCGGACTTCTTCTTTAGATAACTTAGGGCTGTTTTTATTATTTGATTGTTGGGTTATTAAATTTTTTTCAGCTTCAGATAATTCTTGTTCTGTAGGAGTGATATTATTTTGTTTACATACTTCTAATAGGGTGAAAGTTCTATTTAATTTTTGTAATGTTTCAATTTCTATATTTTTTTTAGTTTCATCTAGGTTTTGGTTGTTTTTAGTTAGATATTCTTCAAGAGTCATTTTGAACCTTTTTGCTAAATTTTCTAGTTGTTCTATTTCATTTTGAGTTTCTCTTTCAATCATGAGAGGTGGCAGTTCAATATTAGAAATTTTTATTAATTCATTAATTGCATTATTCTGGTATTCGTATTCTGATTGTTGTTTATGATTCTCTTCTACACTTGTTTTAACTTTTTTTCTTAAACTATTCATTGTTTTAATTTCGTTATTGGAAACCATTTTCGCAAAATTTGCATCTAATTTAGGTGAGTCAGATTTTTTTACTGAATTTACTGTGATGTTAAAATTTGCTTTATTATTAGCCATTTCTGATGACGGATGATTTTTTGAAATCTTTAAATTTAGATTTTTTGAATCCCTTTCCTTTAGGCCAATAAGATTTTTAATTAATCCCGGTGCAAATTCATCATTTTGTTCTTCAAGGATAATATCAGTGTTTTTTTGATCAAGTACAGTATTTCCATTTATTTCAATTTTAATATTAATAGAAATTAATTCCCCTGATTGTGCTTTTTCACTACTTGGAATCCAATTAGTAAATTGTTTTTGTAAATTATTGATTTGTTCATCTATTAGTGATTCAAAATCGGGACCCTTCATTTTTTTCAGTTTTATTTTATTTATTTCGCCCAATGCAATTTTAGGTTGTAAGGGTAAAATAATAGTAAATTTAATAGGATTGAAGTTTTTTAATTCTATTTTTGGAGGCATATATGATTCAAGGCTAGATTCTTTAATTGCTTCGCTTGTTTTATCAGAAAGTATATTATCTAGAGCTTCAGATAATATTGTCTCTTTACCATATTGAGATTCAATAATATGATAAGGAGCTTTTCCTTTTCTGAAACCTGGAATTGTAATTTTTTTTACTAGTTTCTTATAACCAATTTTATAATAAGGTTCTAAGTCTTTGTCATCTAAATCTACATCTAAGCTTACTTGTCTGTTTTTTTCTTTACTTTGTTTAAATTTCATTATTTATATTATAAATCAAAATGTTTTGATTTCTAAGGTGTATAAAGATTATGATTGTTATAAACTTATTTAAATAGTTTAGCTATTAATTATGATTTCGTTAGATGATTATATAATTCAAAACTTTGATAATTCCACAGAAGATGAAGCTGTATTTGATATCATAAAAAATATTTCTAGTGGAATTATTCAGGTTTCAGAAATATTATTAGGCAACAATAATAAGAATATTTTTGGTGATCAAGGTGCAAAAAATATTCATGGAGAAGATGTACAAAAATTAGATATAATTGCAACAGATATTTTCGTGAAAGAGCTTAAAAAATCTGCAAGCATTAAAATTATTGGATGCGAAGAACTTGATGAATTGCAATTTACAGATAATAATTCTAATCTTTCATATACTGTTATGATGGATCCTTTGGATGGATCTTCAAATATTGATGTTTCAATAAGTATAGGTTCAATTTTTGGTATTTGGAAACATATTCCAGGTGATATAAATTCAATTTTATTACCAGGTAATAAAATTGAATTGGCGATTTATTCAATTTACGGACCTAATACTGTTTTGGTTTTTGGTTATAAATCTGTGGTTTGTATGTTTATATTAGATCACTTTAATAGTAAGTTTGTCTTGTATAAGGATAAAATAAAATTACCTGACAAACCTAAATATTATAGTGTTAATGAAAGTAATTATTCGACATGGGATAAAAATATTCAGGAATATATTAATAATATTAAGAGTAATTTGAGTTTAAGGTATGTCGGTTCTTTAATTGCGGATTTTCATAGAAATTTATTAAAGGGAGGGGTATTTTTATATCCTGAAGATACTATAAAAAATAAATCTAAATTAAGATTAATGTATGAAGCTAATCCCTTAGCTTATATAAATAAATTATGCGGAGGATTATCTGTATCTAATGGGATTAATACTTTGGATATTATACCTGAAAATATACATCAATCAGTACCATTAATAATTGGTAATGCAAGCTTAATTGAGCAGTTGTAATATTTAAATATACAGAGGTAATTATGGATATAAATAAGTTATCAGCTATAGCCAAAAGATTAGTAAGTAAAAATAAAGGAGTATTGGCTGCAGATGAGAGTTCTCCTACAATTAAAAAGAAGTTTGATTCCATAGGTATAGAATCTACTGAAAATAATAGGCGAGATTATAGAGAATTACTTTTTTCCACAACTGGAATTGAAGATTATATTAGTGGAATTATTTTATATGAGGAAACTTTATTTCAAAAATCACTAAACGGGAATTTATTGATAGATTTATTAAAGGATAAAAAAATAATTCCTGGTATTAAAGTCGATAAAAGTACAAAGAATATGACAGGTTTTAAAAATGAAAAAATTACTGAGGGATTAGATGGGTTATATGAAAGAATTGCAAACTACCAATCTCAAGGTGTGGAATTTACTAAATGGAGAGCTGTAATAACAATTGGAAATTCAATACCTACAAATGAATGTATTGAATTAAATGCAATTTATTTAGCCAGATATGCATTGATTAGTCAAGAAGTTGGGTTAGTTCCTATTGTGGAACCTGAAATTTTAATGGATGGGGATCATAGTATAAATTCTTGTTATGAAGCTACATATAAGACATTAAGTGAAGTTTTTAATCAATTAGATAAACACAAAGTTAATTTATCTGGAATATTACTTAAACCTAATATGGTTTTATCGGGAAAAGAATCTTCAGATAGAGCTAATAAAAATCAGGTTGCCGAAATGACACTGAAATGTTTTAAAGATACTATTCCTAAAAATGTTCCAGGTATCATTTTTTTGTCCGGAGGTCAATCAGACCTTGAATCTATAGATAATCTTGATGCTATAAATAAATTAGCAAAACAAACAGTCAATATGCCGTGGGAGTTAAGTTTTTCATATGGCAGAGGTTTACAATCATCCACATTAAATAAATGGAATGGAAATTCAGATAATGTTCAAAGTGCACAAAAAGAATTTATAGATAGATGTAAGATGGTATCAGATGCTAGAAATGGTCAATTATCCTGAATAAATGGATATACTTATTGCATCACATAATGAAGGTAAAATATTCGAGATTAAAAAATATTTCGAATATTTTAGTATAAATTTTTTTGATCTTAAATCACTTGATATACATGAAAGTGTTAGTGAACCATTTGATACTTTTCAACAAAATTCTTTTCATAAAGCTGATTATTATTCTGCAATTTCAGGAATGTTAGTTTTAGCTGACGATTCTGGATTGGAAGTTGAATGTTTAAATGGAAGGCCTGGTGTATTAAGTGCAAGATATGGAGGTGAGAAATTATCAGATGAGGAAAGAAATTTATTATTATTAGACGAAATTTCTGATTTTAATAATGTTAAGGCAAAATTTAAATGCGTATTAACACTTTGTCAAAGCAAACAATGGGTCAGTATTTTCGAAGGAGAGTGTGAGGGATTAATAATAGATAAATTGAAAGGGTCTAATGGTTTTGGGTATGATCCGATATTTTTTTTAGAAAAATATTCAAAAACTATTGCTGAAATAGATACTGAAATAAAAAATAAAATTAGTCACAGAGCAATTGCTTTAAAAAAGTTGTCTAAATTTTTAGAAAAGAATTTTTTGAAAGTTTAAAATAGTCTTTTTGAGAAAAAGTACAATTGTTATTTACTGTCTATCCATTTATTTACAATTTCTTCAATTTTTTTTTGCAGAACTCCTGTAGTGAGTGTTAGCTTGTCTTTTACTTTGGTTAGTTCTATTAGTTTCTCTACAGTATATTCGCCGTACTTACTTCCCCCCCTGCTTTTTCTGCCTCCTAAGACCAGACGATTTATTCGTGCTGATATAATTGCGCCAAGGCACATTGGGCAGGGTTCCCAAGAAGCGTAAAGAGTTGCCTCAGGAAAACTGAGAGTTTTGATTGAAGTACCTGCATCTCTTAAAGTTATAGTTTCTGCATGAGCTGTTGGGTCAAATGTGCTGTATACAAGATTTCGGCCAGTACTTATTATTTTATCATCCATTACTAATACTGCCCCAAATGGTTGATCACCTAGTTCTAAGCCTTTAATTGCTTCATTTATTGCTATCTGCATTAACTCTGTATCATTCATAATCTCATCTTATTGGAATTTTATTTAGGATTAAAAGTTTATTCTATAACTGATGTTACTCTAAAGCCTTCTGTTTTTTTATAATAATACCTATTTCAAATCTATAATGCACTAAAGATGAGATAGATTTATAATTATAGTTAAGTATTTATAAATATTTGAATTTAGCTTTTTAAAATAAGCTGTCTAAATTCATTGAATTAATTCTTTAATATGTATATTGTCTCCTTACTATGGTTATAAAAGATAAATTTAATAGACCAATAAAAGATTTAAGGATTTCTGTAATTGATAGATGTAATTTCAGATGCCCTTATTGTATGCCAAAAGAAATTTATGGCGAAAGGTATCAATTTTTGAAAAATGATCAATTGTTATCATTTGATGAAATAAAAACAATTAGTGAAATTTTTTCAAGGTTTGGTGTTGAAAAATTAAGGATTACAGGAGGTGAACCATTATTGCGAAAAGACTTACCTGTATTAATCAAAGATTTGAAATCAATTTTTGGTATTAAAGAAATAGCACTTACTACAAATGGGTTTTTTCTAAATAAATATGCATTAAACTTAAAGCAATCTGGAGTAGATAGGTTGACTGTTAGTTTGGATTCTTTAAATCCTGAAACATATAAAAAATTGAATGGGCAAAATTTAGATATCCAAAAAACATTAGAAGGAATTAAATTTGCTCAAAGTATTGGATTTGAAAATATAAAAATTAATTGTGTTGTCATGAAAGGTGTAAATGAAGGGCAAATTATTGATTTAGTAAATTTTGGAAGAGAAAATAATTTAATTATAAGATTTATAGAGTATATGGATGTTGGTACTATAAATGGATGGAAATCAGATGATGTTGTTTATGCACGAGATATTCTTGGTATTATAGAAAAAAAATATGAATTAAAACCAGTTGATCCAAATTATTTCGGAGAGGTAGCGACAAGGTATAAATTTAATGATGGTGGAGGTGAAATAGGTATGATATCTTCAGTATCAAAACCATTTTGTTCTGATTGTACAAGAGCAAGGATTACTGCAGATGGAAATTTATATACATGTTTATTTACAAATCAAGGACATGATTTGAAATCTGTAATTAGAAAACAATCTTATAAAAATTTAGAAGATTTTATAAGAAAAATTTGGATAGGTAGATCTGATCAATATTCACAACTTAGGGCTTTAGGTAAAACTGATAAAGAAAAAGTGGAGATGTATAAAATTGGTGGATAAAAAACAAAACAAATCTCAACAATCAAGTATTGTTGATTTTGTAACTGAACCTAATTTAAATTATTTTATAGTTTATACTGACGGATCTTGTATTCCTAACCCAGGATCAGGTGGATGGGCATACGAAATTAGAAATTCTATGGATGAGATAATTGATTCGTCGAGTGGTTTTGATAAAAATACTACAAATAATCGTATGGAATTAACAGCAGTGATTAAATCTTTCCAATCAGATTATATAAAAAGTAATTCTGTAGTGACTATTAGGTCTGATAGTCAGTTAATTATCAATACAATGAATAAGAACTGGAAAAAAAAAGAAAATACTGATTTATGGAATGATTTAGATGAATATAAAAAAAGTAAGAATCTTCGCTGTGAATGGGAATGGGTTAAAGCTCATGCAGGAATCGAAGGTAATGAAAATGTAGATCAAAAAGCTAATCAAGAAGCAAAAATGTCTCATCTTTCAAATGATGGTAATGTCAATATGGTAGATGTGTCAGATAAAAATCAAACAATTAGAGTGGCAAAAGCAACTTCGAAAATAAAATTATCAAAAACAGCTTTTGAAATGACAAAAAGTAATGATTCAAAAAAAGGTAATGTTTTAGCCACAGCCAGAATAGCAGGAATACAAGCTGCAAAAAAAACCCATGAATTGATTCCCTTGTGTCATCAGATAAATCTGACAAATATAAAGATAGATTTTATACTAGATGATTTGGGGTTTATAACAGTAGACTCAAAAGTTAAGTGTATTGGTAATACAGGTGTTGAAATGGAAGCTTTAACTTCAGTAACTGTCGCGTCTTTGACAATTTATGATATGTTGAAATCTGTGGACAAACGAATAGTTATAAATGATATTCATTTAATATCAAAATCAGGTGGTAAAAGTGGTGATTTCAATTATTAATTTTAAATATGTTTAAATTATTAGTCGGTATAGGTAATCCTGGAAAGAAATATAACAATACTCGGCATAATATTGGATGGAAAGCTTTAGATTCATTTAATTTAATTAATAAAAGTGAATTGATATCTAAAAAAGATGATTACGAGTTATATCAAACATTTTATGAATCTAAAGAATTATATTCTTTAAAACCTATAACCTATGTTAATAATTCCGGAGTTCCATTAAAAAAAATAATTAAAAAATTAAATATAAATACAAATGAGGTTTTGATTATTGTAGATGATATAAATTTATTGTTGGGAGTAATAAGATTGAAAGAAAGAGGTGGACCAGGAGGGCATAATGGATTGAAATCTATTTTTTCAGAAATTGCTACTAATGATATACCTAGATTAAGATTAGGAATAGGCACATCAGATAGATATGGAGAAGATTTAGTTTCTTTTGTTTTAGGAAAATTTGATGCTAATGAAACTAAAATTGTTAATGATATGATTGATAGATCAGTAGAAGCAATAGATAATATTTTGTCTGAAGGATTTGCCAAAGCAATGGAATTAACAAATTACAAAAAACAGGATAAGGTAAATTGAAAAAAATACATATAGACCGCATTAAAGAATTATCTGATTTGGTTAAATTAAATTTAACCTCAGAAGAATTAAAAACTTTATCTGTTGATTTAAATGATATTTTAGATAGTTTTGACAAATTAAATAGTTTAGAAATAAATGTATTTAATGAATTTGATGATGATTTAAAAGATAAAAATATTACCAGAAAAGATATTAAGCATAAATCTTGGGATAAATCTATTTTGTTAAGCAATGCTCCAAATCATGATGGGAATGAATTGAATATTGAGTATGTTTTTGGAGATGATTAAATGACTGATGATTTGTTGGGTAAAAGTATTGCTTATTTAAGTAAATTATTAAGAAATAATAAAATTAGTTCAGTTGAATTAGTAGATTATTACTTCGACAGGATTGAAAAATTTGATAAGCAAATCCATGCTTTTTTATGTACTGATAAAAAGTTGGCTATGAAACAGGCTAAAGAATCAGATAATAAAATAAAAGATGGTGATCAGGGCCCGTTAACCGGTATTCCTTATATGCTTAAAGATAATATATGTACTAATAATTTTCCTACTACTGCAGGTTCGCAAATACTAAATGATTTTTATTCTAATTATGATGCTACTGTTGTAAAAAAACTGAATATAGAAGGAGCAGTATTATTAGGTAAAGGAAATTTAGATGAATTTGCAATGGGTTCATCAACTGAAAATTCTTCATTTGGACCAACTAAAAATCCGTGGGATTATGATTATGTTCCAGGTGGTAGTAGTGGCGGTCCAGCAGCTGCAATAAGTGCTGGGTTTGCTGCATTTTCTTTAGGATCAGATACTGGTGGTAGCATAAGACAACCTGCATCTTTATGTGGGGTTACCGGTCTTAAACCATCTTACGGGGTAGTTAGTCGCTATGGATTAATTGCTTTTGGAAGCTCATTAGATCAAATAGGCCCATTTACTAATAATGTTGAAGATTCTGCTTTAATATTAAATGCAATAAAAGGAAGAGATGAAAATGATCCTACATCTAGGGATTTTGACAAAGATTTATTTTTAGACCAAATAGAAGACTTTAAGAATTTGAAAATTGGAATTCCTAAAGAGTATTTTCCTGAAACTTTAGATAAAGAAATTAAAAATAAAATTACTGATGTAATTGATTTGTTAATTGAGCACGGTGCAGAAGTAGAGGAAGTATCATTACCTCATACTGAATATGCTTTGGGAGTTTATTATATTTTGGCTCCATCAGAAGCCTCATCTAATTTGGCAAGATATGATGGTGTGAAATATGGTTTTTCTGATAATCAAGTTAGTAGTATGTGGGAACGAATAGAAAATTCTAGATCTAAAGGTTTTGGTATTGAGGTGAAACGCCGAATTATGCTGGGTACATATGCGCTGTCTTCTGGATATTATGATGAATATTATGGTAAAGCAGAACAGGTAAGACAGTTGATTAAACAAGAATTAAATGATGTGTTTAAAAAAGTTGATTGCCTGATTACACCAACTTCTCCTACGACAGCTTTTAAATTAGGCGAAAGAACCAAAGATCCCATGGCGATGTATGCAAGTGATATTATGACAATACCTGCAAATATTGCCGGAATCCCTGGTATATCAATCCCAGGCGGAAAGGTAAACGGATTGCCTGTAGGAGTGCAATTACTAGGGTCTTATTTTAGTGAAAGAAAATTATTAAGTATCGCTAATCGTATTCAAAGAATTACAGATTGGCATCTTGATAGACCTAATTTAGATTAAACTTGGTATTTGACAGGTATATATTGACCCCAATTTATAATTGATTCAAGGAAATGGCTAATTTTTATTAATTTCTTTTCTTGTTTCCATGGTGCAATTATCTGAAGCCCTATTGGAAGTCCTTGGTTATCAAAACCAGCAGGAATATTAACTGCAGGAGCTCCTGATAAATTAATTGGAAAACTATATAGGCAAAAACCCCAAGAAGGATGAACTTTTTCACCGTTTATTTCCTGAGGTGGTTCACCAACATTAAAAGCTGTAGTAGGCATTGTGGGAGAGGCAATTAGGTCATATTTTTTAAATAATTCTGCAAATTTTAATTGTACTTTTTTAAGTGTTAATATAGATTGAGCATATTCAGTTGCTGAAATACTTTTTGCGTTTTCAAAAGCTTCTTGAGTATACCAAGCAAATTTGTTTTTGCTATCCTTATACTCTTCTTCATGGCTAGTATATGCCGACACAGAAAATAAATTATGCCATGCATTAAATATTTCACCAAAATCAATGTTAATATGTGTTATTGCATGCCCTTCATTTTCTAGTATAGACAAAGTATTTAAGCATTTTGCCTTTACCTCACTATCTGGTTTTGCATGGCCAAAATTATCTACCCAAGCAATGCGCAATTGATCTTTTGAAAGGTAATATTTTTGCAAATAATCTGTTAATGAGTAGTCCCAAAAGTTATCTTCAAATTTAATAGGAGGTATATTTAAAGATGAAGGATCTTCAGAGCTAAATCCTGTAATTATTTCTAACATTAATGCAGCATCTTCTACATATCTAGTCATAGGTCCATTTTGAGATAAGAAATTATGCGTAGAAGTTGGGTTTGGAACTCTACCTTGTGTTGGTTTTATTCCAAAAATACCATTGTAACTAGATGGAATTCTTATTGAACCTCCGGCATCTCCTCCCATAGCTATAGAACAAAAGCCGGCTGCAACTGCACTTCCAGCACCTCCACTTGAGCCACCGGCTGTTTTGTTTGAATTCCAAGGGTTTCTGCAATGATCTTTTAATAAATTTTCAGTATGCCCCATTAAGCCAAATTCAGGGGTGTTTGTTTTTCCTAAAATTACAGGTCCATGCTTTTTGATACGTTTAAATGGTAAAGCATCATAATTTGCTATGTTATCTTTTGTGAGCAAAGAACCAAAAGTTGTGGGCATACCATTTATTGGAGTTAAGTCTTTAATGGCCAAAGGAAGTCCAAATAATTTTCCTTCAAAATTATTTTTGGAAATACTTTCATCACAGTTTTTAGCTGATTCCAAAGCATTTTTTTTATTTACATATAGAAAAGAATTTAATTTTGCATCATATTTCTCAATTCTATCTAAATATGCTTTTGTTAATTCGTATGATGAGATTTGCTTGCTGTGTAATAGTTTGATTTGATTTTTTGCGGATTTAAAAATTATGTCATCCATCAAATATAACCTCTAAGATCTGCAGTGTGTATTACTCTATTTAATCCTATGGATAAAGCAGATATTCTAAAAGTGATATTTTTATTTTTGGCATTAGCATAAACTTCCATAAAAGCTTTTATGATTATTTTTTGCAATTCTGAATTTACTCTTTCTATTTCCCATTGATGCTGATACAAATTTTGAATCCATTCAAAATATGAAACTATTACTCCTCCAGAATTGACTAGGGTATCAGGATAGATATCAATGTTTTTAGATTCAAGAATTTTATCAGCTTCGGGTGTGACAGGATGATTTGCAGCTTCTATGATAATTTTTGCTTTGATTTGATCTGCATTTTTTTTAGTTATAACTCTTTCGATAGCTGCAGGAATTAAAAAATCACATTTTGTAATAAGTAAATCATCATTTGATATATGTTCTACATTTTTATATCCATCAAATGTTTTGTTTGAATTATAATATTTCCTTAGATTTGGAATATTGATTCCTTTATTTGATAATATTGCACCGTTGACATTACTTATTGCTATTATTTTATATCCTTTTTCAAAGGCAATTTGAGCTATCCAACTACCAACTTGTCCAAATCCTTGAATAATTAAATTGGTATTTTTTGGATTTAGGTTCAGTTTTTTACATATTTCATCAATTATAAAAACTGCACCCCTCCCTGTAGATGAATCTCTACCAACAGATCCGCCTAGTTCTACAGGTTTCCCTGTGACAATTGCTGGTGTATATCCATGAATCGATCCATATGCATCCATCATCCAAGCCATTGTTTGTGAATTTGTACCTAGATCGGGCGCTGGGATATCAGTGTTTGGCCCAAGGAATTTATCAATACTGAGAGTGTATCTTTTTGTTAAATTATATAATTCATTTTTTGATAATTTATTTGGATCAACTTGTATACCGCCTTTTGCCCCTCCAAATGGTATATCAACAAGTGCATTTTTCCATGTCATTAGAGATGATAATGCCTTTACTTCAGAATGACTTGCATCAGGATGGAATCTAACTCCGCCTTTATAAGGACCTCGTACTGCATTATGTTGTATTCTATATCCCGTGTACACTTTAGTTTTCCCATTGTCCATTTTTATAGGGCAGCTTACAATAATTTCTCTCCACGGGGTTGTTAGCATTTCCAAAATACCATCAGTTACTTTGGTATCGATGTATTTTGATGCTTTCTTTAAACTTAAGTTTATCTCTTCATAGGGGTTCATTGTATAGTTTTATGGATATATAAAATATTATTACACCGACTTTAAATCTTATGTGTTGAAATAAATTATTACAAGTACTAAAATAATAGTTTGATATATGTATGATAATGAAAGTGGGCTAGACCCACTTTTGTTTTTTATAAATGTATTTTATTTATATTATTTGATTGATGTTATGAAAAGTAATTTTTTAATAGCTTTAACTCAGCTTGCTGCTGAAAGAAATTTAGATAGAGATACTATATTATCTGCTGTTGAAGATGCGTTGTCTTCAACATTTAAAAAAGAAAGTTTAAAATCTGGGCATAATATTTCCGTTAAATTAGATACTGAAACGGGTGATTTTAACGTATATGTTGTTAAAAATGTAGTTGAAGAAGTATTAGATAGTTCAATAGAAATATCTTTAAAAGAGGCTAAAAAAATAAATTCTGATTCTGAAATTGGAGCAAATATACTCACTGGAAAAGTAAATGAAGCAGGGGGTAGAATAGAAGCACAAACAGCAAAACAGGTTATACTGCAGAGATTAAGAGAAGCTGAGAAAGATTTAATTTTTAAAGAATTCCAGGGAAGAGAAGGTGAAATATTTGCTGTTACAGTTGTTAGAATTGATCAAAAGAAAGTGTTTGTTGAAATGGGAAGAGCTGAAGCTTTATTACCAGTTAACGAACAAATGTATTCTGAAAGATATAGAGTAGGACAGAAATTTAGGGTTTTATTAAAAGATATAGCTGATACTCCAAGAGGCCCAGAATTGATAGTATCTAGGGCCGATACTATTTTATTACAAAAATTATTTGAACAAGAAGTTCCTGAAATTTCAAATGGTTCTGTTGATATCATGTCTATAGCAAGAGAAGCGGGTAATAGAAGTAAAGTTTCAGTTGTAGCAAAACAAGAAGGTATTGATGCAGTTGGATCTTGTGTTGGGTTAAGAGGTATCAGAATACAAAGTATTGTGAGCGAGTTACAGGGTGAAAAAATAGATGTAGTTGAATGGAGTAATGATCCAAAAATATTAATTACAAGTTCTTTAAATCCAGCACAAGTAGCTAAGGTTGAGCTCATTGAAGAAGAAAAAATTGCTATAGTGTGGGTACCTAATCAGCACCTTTCATTAGCAATTGGTAGAGAAGGTCAAAATGCTAGATTAGCTGCAAAGATGACAGATTGGAAAATAGATATTAGAAGTTTAGAGCCTGAAGAATCAAAAAAAGAAAAGGTTGATATTAAAGATAAATTATTTACTCCGGGCCATGGTGAAGATGTATTTAGAAAGTTTGCTGAAGAAGAAATTGAAGAAGAGTTATCAGAGGAACCTGTAGCTGAAGAAGAGTTATCAGAGGAACCTGTAGCTGAAGAAGAGTTATCAGAGGAACCTGTAGCTGAAGAAGAGTTATCAG
>ENA-ORDI01000524-ORDI01000524.1-marine-metagenome-genome-assembly--contig:-NODE-524-length-25855-cov-7.032935_pt1 | contig 25855 bp, 23 predicted proteins | sample MGYA00248628_ERZ508525 | MGnify/ENA primary metagenome ERZ508525 (study PRJEB26195, sample SAMN05422138) | marine metagenome | isolation source: East of Porto Seguro, South Atlantic Ocean | place... | reverse complement strand
GTCCTTGGGCTCCAGCACCCGGACCGTGTCCCCAGCGTCGTCGGACATCACTGCACCCTCGATTCGGAGACGGCGCACCCGGCCTCCGTCGTCTACCCAGATCTGCACGGCAACGTCGCCGTCTGTGGGAGCGCTGGGGAAGAGGGCAGCCAACGCCAGGCGTGATACTGTTCCGGAGATTCCGCGATGGGGCCGGTTGTCTATCCACTGGCTCAAGCTATCGACCGGTTGCTGAAGGGCGCCGACGATCGCGCCGACCTTATCGGCCCCAATCCCTTCTCGCACGATGCTCCCGTCAGGCCCGCCGGTCATTGTGAAGCTCAGGGACGTGAGCCCTGCCATCGTAGAGGCGACGGCCTCGAGGGTCAGGGCCGGGACCGGAGTGGCCGTGGGCGGCGGCGGAGGTACGGGTGTGGCTGTCGGGATCTTTGCCGGTATCGGTGCAACTGTAGGCTCCGGCGTTGGCGCGATCGTTGCGGTGGGCAAAGGTTCAATCACGGGCAGCCCTGTCGGCGAAGGCAGTAGAACCGGAGCGGGCGTGGGCGACGGTGTGCTGGTGGGAATGACAGCGGCCGCCGGTGCCGGCGTGCTAACCGGCACAGGTCCGGCCGTCGGGCTGGGTGTTGACTCAATGGTTGGTATGGGTAGTTGTGAGGTTACGGATGAATCAGTGTCCCCAGCAGCATTACCTAGACCAACAAACACCGCCGCGATGGTGACCGCGGACACCATGAAAAGCACCAGGACAACCGGAATCACGGGAAAGGAATGGCGAGAGGCTAATAGTTGATGTTGTCTAACCTCCCGGTCCAGCTGGTTCTCTCTTCGGAAAAGTACCGAACCGAGCTTGTCGAACAAAGTAATGATAATGGCGAACAACATCTACACACCACCCATAGGGACCGGCCAGGCAGGACCCTGCGCCCAAACCCACCAGCCGCGTCAATCGCTTTTAGTGTAGACGATTGCCGGTGGGGGACACCTAGGAGAGAGAGGGCGAGTTTGGAGTGAAACGGACTGGTGAGGGGGTTTCAGGCGGCGCGCGCGGCCAGGGATGGGACAACTTCTAGTCGAGATTGAGTGGGGCGGAAATCCCCCCAACCCCCCTTTACGAAAGGGGGGCTATCCGTCTGGGTTGCGCTCACCGGGGTGGAATTTGGTGTCCGCCTACAGATGATCGGCTATCCGGCGGCCAGACCACGGAGTTCTTTGGCTTTGTCCGGCAGTTGATGGGTAGTCCAGGTGGCGCCGTCGTCCAACGTTCCGAAGACCTGGCCGTCCCGGGCGATGCAATAGATGTGGCTGGGCGCACGAGGGTCAACCGATACCGCCATCATGGTAGCGTCGGCGGTGACTCCCCGGTCGACACGCTCAAAGGTTTTGAACAGGTCCCGGCTGCGGTACAAAGCACCCTGGGAACTGCGGGCGGACGCGCCGATTGAAACGTACAGGGAGTTGGGGTCGGTGGGGGCTATCCGCAGATCACGGGTGTAGGTGATGGGAGAATACTGGCCGAACTCCACGGGTATCCATTCCCGGCCTCGGTCGGGACCGATGAAAGGCCCTTGGCGGGTAGTGATGTATACCGTGTGAGGAGTTGCGGCGCTGCACTGAACGCCGTGCAGGTCCAGCGTATCCTCCCTGGGAGCCAAAGAACCAGTGATCTCGTCCCAGGTGTCGCCACCGTCGGAGCTACGGATAACACCGGCGACCTCCAGGGCTGCGTACATCTCGTCGGGATAGCTGGGGTCTGCCGCAAGGGCGATGACCCGAGTGGGGAAGGACATATTGCACTCATTAGAGCCCATGGTGGCGTTCAGTTTTTGCCAGGAATCCCCATCATCGACGCTACGGTAGATCTCTCCCGGCGCGGTGCCCAAGTACATCACTTTAGGTTCCCCGGGGCGGAAAAGGAAGGTCCACACCGGTGGCCCGGAACTGGGGTAATCCAGTCGCTCCCAATGGCCGCCACGATCTGTACTGCGATAAGGACCGTCCTGGGTGCCCGCATATACCACCTCGGGATTATCAGGATGAATCGCAACTCCAGGCACGATAGGGTTCACCGGCAGTCCGATGGTCAGCTCTTCCCACTGTGTAGAGCCAGGGGACAAGCGGTAAAGGCCACTAGCTTCGGCCCCAACATAGACGTAGGTGTTGTTGCTCGACGTTGTCATAACAGTCATCTCCTCTTGTAGCTTTCAGCCATCAGCCTTTAGGGGATCGCTGACCGCTGAAAGCTGATCGCTCCGGCGCCATCTCTTCCAGGTCGAAGCGGTATTCCTCAATCACCGGGTTAGACAGAAGTTCCCGGCACATCTCGTTGACCAAAGCCTCCGCCTGGGACCGGTCCGGGTTGTCGATACGGACCTCCAGATATTTTCCTACGCGAACGTCCGTGGCGGCGGCAAATCCCAGGTTCCGCAATGTAGCCAGCACAGTCAGCCCTTGCGGGTCGTTGACCGTGGGTTTCAGGGTTACGTACACCTTGGCGAGATACAATAGTTACCTACCTTGAGACCACTCACCCCGGCGTCCCCGCCACCCTAATCTTAACCTTCGCCCGTCGAGGGGGAAGGAATCGGTGAAGCCGCCGGAGACTCCTCCAACAGTGGAAGGGATAAGCTTGGCCGTTATTGTGTGGGACTTTTTAGTCAAGTTCCCGCTCACAGAGATGGATCCCCGTGGCGAATAGAACAAACTGCAGCGATCTACGATATAAAGACTCTTGGATGCTGAAACTCCGCCTGCATCCGAATTAGCAGATGATCCTTTCCGGCCCCAAGGCTCCTGAGTAAGTATCGAAGAACGTCTTTATTCGATCTTTGTCCACTTCCTGCATGGTATCGAGCACGCCCCATGCTGCCAGAGCGACCGTCCCAGAGGGTATCTTATCGTAGGAGCGGGCCACTCCCCAAATAGCGTTTTTCCCGATACTTTCCAAGGCATCCCGAAGCTGGTCCACTTCCTCTTCACTGGCCAAGTTGTAACTGACCACAATGTTGCCGTGTTCCAGATTGTGTACGATTCGCTCGTCAGACAACCCATCCTCATAAAATCCGCAACTGATAGGCGTTGCCCAGTGGTCTCCGGAGGTCGCCGGTGAGGTGCTGTATTCTACCGTTTGGTCGTTGCCCACGTGAGTGTTGAGGCCACCAGCGCCGGTGGACATCAGGTCCTGCTGCACGCCCACACCCTCCACGTATTCGCCGCTGCTGCTACCCGTATCCGGTGGCCTCTGGAAGTTAATACCCCCCACGGCGAAGCCTCCAATGACCAAAACTGCGATAATCACGGACGCCGCCACGTACAGCTTATTCGTTTTCTGTTTTCGGGGCCTGGAAATGGGGACGGCTGCCACCCTCTGGCCTCTGCTTACAGGACGGCCTCGGCGGCGGCGATGTTTAGATTCGGGCACTGGATCGACCTCCGTTAATGTTGTCTATAGGGACTCCCCGGTAATCAGTCGGTACGCTTCAAGGTACCGGTCCGCGGTCTTGGCTACGATGTCATCGGGAAGTTCCGGAGCCGGCGGATTCCGGTCCCAGCCCTGCTCCGTCAGATAGTCACGCACGAATTGTTTATCAAAACTGGGTTGAGATTTCCCCGGCTCATAACCCTCCATGTCCCAAAACCTGCTGGAATCCGGGGTCAGTAGCTCGTCGATGAGGATCAGTTGTCCATGTAAAAGCCCAAATTCCATCTTGGTATCAGCCAAGATAACCCCTCTCTCTCGAGCGAAGTCGTGGCCGAATTTGAACACCGCCTTACTCACGTCCTCTAGGCGCCGGGCTAGATCTGCCCCGACCATGGCGACAACCTCGTCATCGGACATGTTCTCGTCATGGCCCACTTCAGCCTTGGTGGTAGGAGTGAATATAGGTTCCGGGAAGGGGTCGCCTTCCACCATTCCCGAGGGCATCGATTTGCCGGACACCGTGCCATGGCGCTGGTATTCAGACCAGGCAGAGCCGGTGATATAACCCCGGATCACGCATTCGATGTCGATACGGTCGGCCTCTTTAGCAATCATTGACTGGCGGGCCACTTCAGGTGGAAGATCGGCCATCAGGCTGCCTGATTCAACCAAAGAAGGCGCTTCGGGCGCGTCGGCCAAGGCTACCAGATGGTTAGGGATAATGTGTTTGGTCTGATCGAACCAAAAAGCGGAGATCTTATTGAGCACTCTGCCTTTGTCGGGAATACCCGCGGGCAGGACCACGTCGTAGGCCGAGATACGGTCGGTGGTAACCATCAGCAGAAGATCGTCGTTTATCCGGTAGGTATCCCGCACCTTGCCACGATGAAGAATATTAGGTAGCTGGGTCTCGATTAACATTCGGCTTCACCCGTTCGACCAAGAGACATTCTCACCCCTCCCTTGCCCTTTACGTTGAATTTACGATGTTTGCCGGCCAGGCCGGCAAAGGTCCAAAGTGCCTTCTTCTATCTTAGACAGTAATCTTGGCTGGCAAAAGCCCCAATCGCTGAAAAGTTTCATCTACGTACCGCGTGTAATATCCGTAGTCGAACAGTTCGTCCAGTTCCTTCTCGGAAAGGTACGTCGCAGTCTCTTCGTCGGATTTTATCAACTGGCGGAAGTCTTCCCCTTGGTCCCAGCCCACCGCGGCATTTCGCTGCACGATGGCGTAAGCGTCTTCCCGGGCCATTCCTTTGTCGACCAGTTCCAGCAACACCCGCTGGCTGAAGATAAGCCCCCGGCTGCTTTCGATATTTTCCCACATCCGCTGGGGATAGACTCGCAGGTCGCGCATCACCCGGGTGAAGATGCTGAGTATGTAGTCCAGAGCCAGACAAGCGTCGGGCAGGATGATGCGCTCCGCCGACGAATGGCTGATGTCTCGTTCCCCCCAGAGAGCGACATTTTCCAACGCTGTGACGCTGTGGCCCCGGATCAATCGAGCCAGGCCGCAGACCCTCTCCGACAACTCCGGGTTGCGCTTGTGGGGCATGGAAGATGAACCTTTCTGCCCTTCGTCAAATGGCTCTTCAAGCTCGTGAATCTCCGTTCGTTGCAGCGACCGTATCTCCGTGGCGATCTTCTCCAGCGAAGCCGCGATCAGGGCGAGGGTGGAGATGAAGTGAGCGTGCCGGTCCCTTTGGATGATCTGGTTGGATATTGCCGCTACCTTCAACCCCAATTCCTGACAAACCCGGTCTTCAACCGAAGGAGGCACCGTGGCGTGGGTGCCCACGGCGCCGGAGATCTTTCCTACTCGAACGTCGTCCAAGGCGGCCACCAACCGGCCGCGCTGACGCCGCATCTCATCCCACCACAACGCAGCCTTCAAGCCGAAGGTCACCGGCTCGGCATGTACGCCGTGGGTCCGGCCCATCATGATCGTGTCTTTGTGCTTGACTGCCTGGCTTTCCAGGGCCTCTATGGCTTCGTCCATGTCCTCTAGCAGTAGTTCCCCGGCTTGGCCCAACTGGAGACCCAACGCCGTGTCCAGCTTGTCCGACGAAGTCAGCCCCAGGTGGAGCCACCGTCCCTCCGGCCCGAGACCCTCGGTAACAGATGACAGGAAGGCGTTGGTTTCGTGGCGCACCACGGCTTGAATCTCCATCATCCTGGCGTGGTCGTACTTAGCGCCTCGAAGGCGTTCCATGTCTTCCTGAGGTATCACTCCTTCCTGGGTCCAAGCCTCGCATACCGCCAGTTCAACCTTCAGCCAAAGCTCGGCCTTATTTTCGTCAGACCAGACACGCTTCATCGCTGGCCGTGAATACCGGTCGATCACTATCGAGCCTCCTCAACATCACCATGTTCAGTCAAAGGACCAACTCCGTTCCGGGCCAGCCCACCGGTTAACTCTTTAACCGCCTCGAGTACGCCGCAGAAGTCGGTGAATGGACGGAACGGGATCTCTTTTCTTTCGCATTCGTCCGCCAGTACCCGGTGGGCAAATACCAGATCGGCTCTGGCCGCGGCTTCAAAGTCCGACATTCCGTCACCGACATAGACGACGTAGTGTCCTTGGTTCCGGTAGCTGTCCACCACCACGCCCTTAGAATTGCCCAGTTCCTCTTTCCCTGGAACGGCGTACCGGTACTCGTAATTTATTCCCTGTGCATCGAACCAGGTGTTTACGGCATGGACCGGTACAGAGCCACAGCCTTCCTTCTCCAATAACGCTTCGATATAAAAATCCAACCCTTGGCTAACCACGGCCAGCGGGACCTGCCGGTCCTGACAATAGCGCCACATATCCTTGAAGTAGGGACGAAGGCTGGCGTTTTGCTTCACATAACTCTGCATGGTTGCCCGGTCGGCCTGGATGTTGCGGAAGGTGATCTCCTGGTACTGATTGAGAGTAAACTCCCCTTCCCGGAATCGCCGTCGCACGTCCTGCCAGGTAGGGTCGCCGAACTTGGTAAGGAGCATCTCCGCCACGTTTTGGACGGCGGCGGTGTCGTCAAAATCGGTTAGCACGGCCAGCCGGGGATTACTGTTCACGGAGTCCCCGGCGGTACTTTTCATATGCCTGCCTGATCTCATCATACTTCAGCCCCAGGATCTCGGCCGCGAAAAAGGCGGCGTTGCGAGCCCCCCAGACTCCCACGGCCATGCAAGCCACCGGTATTCCCGGCGGCATCTGGGCGGTGGCCAGCAGAGCGTCCATTCCCTTTAATTCACTGGAAGCAAGCGGGATGCCGATAACCGGGATAGTCGTCCAGGACGCCAGAACGCCCCCCAATGCCGCCGATCCTCCGGCCGCGGAGATCAGGACCTCTATCCCCCGGTCCCGGGCGGTGGTGGCGTATTCCTGAACCCGTTCGGGGGTTCGGTGGGCCGACATAACCCGCACTTCATAGTCTATTTCCAACTGCTCCAGGACCTTCACTGTCTCCTGGACCACCGGCTCGTCGCTGGAGCTCCCCATGACAACACCGACTAACGGCAAGATAGCCTCCTTTGAAACCTAGTAGTCAGCCCAAGCGCTGCCACGTTATAGCTCCAACTCCCCACGGAACGCCTGCAATAGCGCCGGTTCCAGGGCCTCCCGCTCGGCCCGAACTTCGATCCCGTTGACCTGCACATATATGCCGTCATCGGTCACCCCCAGGTCGATGGCCAGTTCCCGCTCACCTCTTTCTTCCCAAGTGAGAATCAAGGCGATCACATCGGCATCTTCTTCTTCAGGGTCTCCACCTTGGTCACCGTCATCTTCCTCGTCTATCTCCCACGAAACTATCTTCTCGACCGACCCTTGCCCATCCAACAACGTGGCATTCATTTCGGCCAAAAGATCGGAAACTGCCAAAGACTCGGCCAACCGGGACAACTCGTCCCGCTCTTCCTGAATCTCAGCTTCATCAACTGAGGTCTGACTCAACCGTTCCGCACGAACGCCGGCCAATTCTTCCTTTAACTCTGACAGGGAATCCAGCCACGCCATTTTCACACTCCATCAAATGCCAGTTGAATTTTGGGTCACCGAGTAAACAAACTCGTCCACGGCTTGGAAATCGGCTAGTCCCAATCGGCCACGCACCACATTCATGGCTTCCAAAAGGTCCATGTAACCCAACCCTAAGTTTCCCTTCCGGAGATCTTTAGGGTAGACGCCGAGCTTACGCAAGGCACGCTCCCCATGAGAACTCCAAAAAGCGAACAGCCCGGGGTCCCGCACGCACAGGATGTAGGAGACGAACTCCTTTCCGGAACCGGCCAGATTGTAGGCCCCGACGGCTGACGCCGATTCATCAAACCTTTTTTCCAGACCCAAGGTATCGTAGAGAAGGAAATCCAGGGAATCCCGCATTTCCTCCATCGGGACGGCTTTGAATTCCCGCGTATGCCTGCCACCCGATGCTCGATAGATTGCCTGAGCTTGGTCCGCCGTAAGAGACGGGATACTTTGTTCGTCCAGCCACCCAGCGAACTCGCCGGCCCGCTGCCAACGCCGCTTTCGATAGGCCTCCAACCGTCCATCAATGAGGGACTTCTGATAGGCGTCCCGGCAACCTAGCCAGTCGGCGCCGCCGGATCTGGTAGCCAAAGCCTTGTCCTTGCCTCCACGTCAGCGATGTCCCCCCGGTAAGATGCTCCTTCAAAGCCGATGGTCTGGACTCTATGATACGCCGCGTCACGAGCCTCTGCCAAGGATTCACCGCTGCCAACCACGGTGAGCACCCGCCCCCCGCTGGTCACTACCCGCCCTGATTCTATCCGAGTAGCCGCTTGGAATATATTGGTATTCCTTTCATCGGCGTCCAACCCGGTGATCTCGAATCCGGTTTCGTACTTCTCCGGGTAGCCAGCCGAAACCATTACGACACCGGCGTAATTCCGCTTGCTCCACTCCACCGGCGTGTCCGCCAATTTACCTTCTGTGCAGGCGGCCATGATGTCCAGCGGGTCGCCCACCAGCAGGGGCAATATCACCTGGGATTCCGGGTCCCCGAACCGGCAGTTGAACTCCAACACCTTGGGTCCTCGATTGGTTAACATAAGGCCGGCGTACAAGACCCCTCGATACGGTGTTCCACGCTGGGCCAAAGCATGAATAACCGGTTCCATTATGGTACGGGTTATTTCCCCGGCCAGTTCCTCATTCCAGAAGTCCGGGGGAGCGAAGCTACCCATCCCCCCGGTATTGGGACCTTCGTCGCCATCACCCAACCGTTTGTAGTCGCATGCCGCCACCGGAGGCGACAATCGCTCTCCGTCGCTAAAAGCGAAGACGCTGACTTCTGGTCCCTCAAGAAATTCCTCGATCACCACGGTGTCCCCGGCGCCGCCAAAGACCCGTTGGCTCATGCAGGCCCGTACCGCCGACGCCGCTTCTTCAGAGGTGCGGCACATGAAAACGCCTTTCCCGGCAGCCAAGCCGTCGGCCTTGATCACCGTCGGCTCAGAGTGCTTCTCCAGAAAGCTCAAGGCCAGGGTCTCATCTTGGAAGGAATTGAACTCAGGACAGGGCACTCCGGCCTCCCGCATAAGCTCCAGGGCAAAACCTTTACTGGATTCGATCTGGGCCGCCGCTTGGGTGGGGCCGAAAGCCGGGATTCCAACGGCGTCCAACCGGTCGACCAGTCCGGCGGCCAAAGGCTGCTCCGGTCCCACCACCACCAGATCGATTCCCAATCCCTTTGCGTATTTGGGGATCGCTTCCACGTCGTCGGGAGCAACGTTTAGGTTGGTGGCAATCTGGGCCGTGCCGCCGTTCCCGGAGGCAACCCACAAGGCGGTCAACCCGGGACTTTGCCGCAACCGCCACGCTAGAGCGTGTTCCCGGGCTCCGGAGCCGACGATAAGGACCTTCATCCTATTCCCACTCTATCGTACCCGGAGGTTTACTGGTGATGTCGTAGACCACCCTGGTCACTCCCGGAACCTCGTTCACAATGCGGTTGGACATGCGAGCCAGAACCTCATAGGGAAGGCGCACCCAATCCGCGGTCATGGCGTCTTCGCTGCTAACGGCCCTTATCGCGCACACAAAGCCGTAGGTCCGGTAGTCTCCCATCACCCCAACGGTGCGGTTGTCGGTGAGGACGGCGAAGCTCTGCCATATCTGCCCGTACAAGCCGGCCGCCTTGATCTCGTCGATAACGATCCAATCGCAGGCTCTCAGCATGTCACAACGTTCCACAGTGACTTCACCGATGATTCTGATGGCCAAACCCGGGCCGGGGAAGGGCTGCCGGTATACCATCTCTTCCGGCAGGCCCAGCTCCAATCCAACCTGGCGGACCTCATCTTTGAAAAGGTATCGCAGGGGCTCAACCAGTTTTAGCTTCATGTTCTCTGGAAGGCCTCCCACGTTGTGGTGGGTCTTGATACGGGCCGAGGCGCGGTTCTCCGGAGTTTCGCTTTCGATGACGTCGGGATACAGAGTCCCCTGGGCCAGAAAGTCGGTCTGACCCAAGCCGGATGCAGCCTCTTCGAACACCCGTATGAACTCTTCGCCGATGACTTTACGTTTCTGCTCCGGGTCGATGACCCCGGCAAGCTCCGTAAGGAACCGCTCGCTGGCATCGGCATAAACCAGGTTCAAGCCCATGTTACGCTTGAAGGTGTCCTGCACCCGCTCGGGCTCCTCCAACCGCAGCAGACCGTTGTTAACGAAGATGCAGGTCAGTTGGTCGCCGATAGCCTTGTGGAGCAGCATGGCGGTAACCGCGGAATCGACCCCGCCGGAAAGGGCGCAAATCACCCGCCCGTCTCCCACCTGCTCTTGGATGCGTTTGATCGAGTCGCTTACGAAGTTCCCGGGGGTCCAGGATTCCCGGCAATCGCAGGTCCGCACCAGGAAGTTTTCTAATATCGACTGGCCCAAAGGGGTGTGATTAACTTCCGGATGGAACTGCAGACCGAATATACCGTTCCCATTGCCCAGCGCGGCCACCGGAGAATTCTCGGTATAGGCCAGGCTGCTGAATCCCGGAGGTAAAGTGGCTATCCGGTCACCGTGGCTCATCCACACCTGGAAAGTGGGGGGCAACTCCGTGAATAGGGAGGCCTCGCCTCCATCCTGATGGAGTACAGCCGAACCGTATTCTTGCGATTGACCTGGAACCACCTCTCCGCCCAGTTGGTGAACCAGGGCTTGCATGCCGTAACAGATACCCAGCACGGGCAGATCACGTTCGAAGACCCAATCGGGGATCCGGGGGGCGCCGGGGTCGTAAACGCTGGCAGGGCCGCCGGAGAGGATAACGCCCTTGGGGTTGATGTGCCGGACCGTCTCCCAGGTGCTGGAAGCGGTAAAAACCTCGGAATATACTTTGAGTTCTCTGATGCGGCGAGCGATCAGGTGGCTGTACTGAGAGCCGAAGTCGATAACGATTATGCCCTCGTTGACCGACTGTGGTTCATTCTCCGCTTCGGAAGCCCGTCCTTCGGCGATCTCCAGATAAGCGGAGACTTCTAGGTCGTCGCTGGTAGCCACCCTCCGGCCTCTCGGCAACTTCCCTTCTGTCGTAGCAGCGCCTCCTCTATCCACACAACTTCTACCCTATATTGACCGTCGGGGGACCGCTTGGTGGATGGTATTATAACCATGAAAACCTGGGGAGTATAGGCGTGGGGATTGTCATAACGTCATGACCGATTTTATCAGGAAGGATGAAGACTGTCACACCGGTCATGGGATACCCAATGAAGGTGTCTGGAATGTTTGGACGGATTAAATCCTGGAGCATCGGTTGAGCTCCGAAAGCCAGATGATCGAGCTTGAGAGGGCAACCCGCTCCCTCGGCAACGGAGGGGTGGTGGTTTTCCCCACGGATACCCTTTATGGCTTGGGAGCCGACGTTTTTTCCCTCCCAGCTCTCCAACGAATCTTTTCCATTAAAGGCAGGCCGGCGAACCTGGCGTTGCCGGTATTGGTGGCTGGTTTGGACCAGGTCGAGGCGGTCGCATTGCCCATGAGCAGCCAGGCCCGCCGGTTGGCGCAACGGTTCTGGCCAGGCCCGCTTACCTTGGTCATGCGGCGGTCGCCCGAGCTACCCGACTTGGTGACAGGAGGAGCGGATACGGTGGCGGTGCGCATGCCTGACCATCTGGTGCCTTTAGCGTTGGCTCGCCGCCTAGGACGCCCCATCACCGGTACCAGCGCCAACCTTAGCGGCCAACCGGACCTGCTGGATCTAAGCGCCCTGGAAACCCAGCTGGGCGGCCTGGTAGATTACATAATCCAAGCCGGCCCGGTCCCCGCAGGCACACCCTCCACCATCGTAGATGTCACCGGCGATGCTCCCCAACTGCTTCGAGAAGGGGCCATTTCGTTGCAAGAGATCCTGGAGACTGCCGGGTAGGTTCTGGTAGACTTTAAGCCAAGCCGAGATTAATTAGTCGAGAGGCGTGATTCCAGTGCCGATAGCCCAATTCGAACCCCACCTCAACGCCCTGGAAGCGGAAATGAAGGATGTCTTCGCCTCCCGCGAGGGTTTTCTCTACGATTTGCTCCGCTACCACATGGGCTGGACCGACCAACAGGGCACACCTCAGGACTCGCCTCCCCGCCTCCACTTTCAGTCGATGCTCACCATGGTATGTTGCCAAGCCCTATCAGGCGATTATTCCGTCTCCCTTCCGGCGGCGGCCGGTATCGAATTGATTCACAACTACACCCTGGTTCATGGCGACGTCCAGTCCAACCGAGCAGTGTCCGAGGACCGGCCCAGCGTCTGGTGGGTCTGGGGCCCGGCGCAAGCGATCAACGTGGGCGATGGGTTGCACGCTCTGGGGCGCAACACTATAATGCGCCTGGCTCAACGGGGCATTCCCCCGGAGCGGGTCCTTCCGGCCGTCACTTCCCTGGACAAGGCCTGCCTAGCGCTGTGCGAAGGCCAGTACATGGACCTGGAATTCCAGGAAAAGTTGATGGTCACCAGCGCCGATTACCACGACATGATTGGCCGTAAGACCGGGGCCTTGACCGGGTGCGCAACCGAGCTGGGCGCCATCGCCGCCGGAGCAGACGACAATGTCCGCGCCGCCTACCAGAAGATGGGACAAGGCTTGGGAATGGCCTGGCAGATCAGCCTGGATATCGCGGACCTGTGGGGGAGAAGGGACGACGGGATGACTTCCAGCAACATGTTGAACAAGAAGAAGAGCCTGCCCCTGATCTACGCCTTGGAAAACTCCTCATTGGCCGATAAACGCGCATTGGGCAATGTATATATGAAGCGGGTGCTGCAACCCGAGGACGTTACCCAAGTGATCGCCATCCTAGACCAAGGCGGGGCTCGCCAGTTCGCCGAATCCAGAGCCCGCGAGCTTGCCAAAGAAGCGTTGAGCGGAACCGGTCTAGCTGCTGAAGGATCAGGGCCGTTGCGTGATCTGACAGACTGGGCGTTGGAAGGCAACGGCCATGACTAAACGCGGCCTGTCCGGTCTGGATGTGGCCGGCAAGCGGGTGCTGGTCCGCGTCGACTTCAACATTCCCATCGAGCAAGGTATCGAAGCCATCGCCTCCTACGACCAGCGCCTGCGGGCCACCTTGCCCACCATCCATTATCTGTTGGAACGAGACTGCAGAGTGATACTTTGCTCACACCTAGGACGTCCCGGCGGTAAAGTTACGGAGGAGCTGCGGTTGGCCCCCGTGGGAGACCGGTTGGGCTTTCTGTTGGACAGGCCGGTTAAAAGCCTCGACGATTGCGTCGGGCCGGGAGTGGCCACCGCCGTCGCGGACATGGCTCCCGGCGACGTCGTTCTGCTGGAAAACCTCCGCTTCCACCCCGGCGAAGAGAAAAACGACTCGCAGTTCAGCCGGGACCTAGCCGCGATCTCCGATCGCTTCGTCATGGACGCTTTTGCCGTTGCTCACCGGGCTCATGCCTCTACCGTGGGGTTGCCGAAACTGCTTCCATCCGCTATGGGATTGTTGGTGCAGAGAGAAGTAGAATCCATGGGCCGAGCCTTGGAGTCGCCGGAGCGTCCCCTGGCGGCGCTACTGGGTGGGGCCAAGGTCAGCGACAAGATTCTGGTGTTGGAAAACCTGCTGGACAAGCTGGATCACATTTTCATCGGCGGCGGAATGTGCGTAACCTTCCTGAAAGCCCTGGGAGTCAATACCGGCGCCTCTTCGGTGGAAACCGACCGGCTGGACTTCGTCAAGGAATTGATGGAGCGGGCCGAACAACGAAATATTCAGGTGCATCTTCCCGGCGATCTGGTCGTAGCCGACCGTTTTGGCGACGACGGTGAAGTCAAAACCGTTGCATCGGGACAGGTGCCCGACGATTGGTTCATAATGGACGTGGGAGACGATTCCGCGAAACAGTTTGCCAGAGAATTGGCGGCGTGCCGGACCATCATCTGGAACGGGCCCATGGGTGTGTTCGAGATTCCCCGGTTCAGCCAAGGCACTAGGATGGTGGCCCAAGGGATCGCCGGGGCGGAGGGGGTTACCACCGTGGTTGGCGGCGGTTCGACGGCCGAAGCGGTGGAGGAAATGGGCTTGATGGACCGGATGACCCATGTCTCCACCGGCGGCGGGGCATCTCTGGAGTTTCTGGAGGGCAAAGAGTTGCCGGGGATCGCCGCTTTGCCAGAAGCCTGAAAAGGGGTACACTTTTTGTCACGTCGACTCGGCGATTCTGCATTCGGATGGGAGGGGGTGCAACCATGATAGACCAAGAAGAACTCCGAGACTGTTACACTTCTACACCTTCTAAGATCGTCTTGTTAGTTGTGGACGGATTGGGTGGATTGGCGCATCCCGATACGCGTCTTTCTGAATTGGAAACAGCCCATATCCCCAACCTGGACGCCATGGCCCAGGAGAGCGCTTGCGGCCTTACGACGCCGGTTTTGCCCGGAGTCGCGCCCGGTAGCGGACCTGGTCACCTGGCTTTGTTCGGTTACGACCCTTTGAAACACATGATCGGCCGCGGCGCCCTGGAAGCACTGGGCATCGACGTGGCCCTCCAACCCGGGGACATAGCCGCCCGGGGCAACTTCTGTTTGGTTGACGGTGACGGTCTGCTCGTGGACCGTCGGGCCGGCCGGATTCCCACCCAGCTTAGTGCCCCCCTCTGCGAGCGATTGGACAAAATCGAGATTGACGGAGTTCAGCTTGACGTCTTCCCCGTGCAAGACTACCGGTTCGTGCTACGGTTGCGGGGAGAAGGTCTTTCCGAGTTCATATCGGAAACGGACCCTCAGGTAACCGCCGCGGCGCCCCTGACAGTGAAACCTTTGGCCCCCGGGGCAACACGAACCGCCGCCCTGGTCAACGAGTTCGTGGCCCAGGCCGGCAAGTTCTTGGCCGAGGAGGAGCGGGCCAACATGGTGCTGCTAAGGGGCTTCGCCCGGTTACCCGATCTGCCGCCCATGGGCGAGGTCTATCGGCTCAACACGGCAGGGATCGCAGCCTACCCCATGTATCGCGGGCTAGCCGAGGTGGCGGGAATGAAAGTGATTCCCACCGGCCATACCTTTGGCGACGAAGTGGAAACCCTTCGGCAAAATTTCAATAACCACGACTTTTTCTTCATCCATTACAAGCCGGCCGACGCTGCAGGCGAGGACGGAGACTTCGACGCCAAGGTAAAGTGTCTGGAGGATTTGGACCCGTTCATCCCCCAAATAAGGGAGCTGGAACCGGACGTTTTCCTGGTGGCCGGAGACCACTCAACCCCGGCGATCATGGCGGCCCACAGCTGGCATCCGGTCCCGTTCATGCTCCACTCCAAGCTGACCCGGGGAGAGGGAGTGCCGGGATTCAACGAGAGGACCTGCGCCCAGGGCTCTGTTGGCAGCATCCTAGCCACCCAGGTCATGCTCCTGGCCATGTCCCACGCCGGCAAGTTGAACAAATACGGTCCTTAACAACCGCTAATTTCACGTTTTAAAAAGCACTGTTTCCAGATGATTTTAATGTAGGGAGCCACCCCCATCCTAACCTTCTCCCGTCCAGGGGGAAGGGATTTACCCTCTCCCCCTTCATGGGGGAGAGTTAGAGTGGGGATGCCACCGTACACATCATCTTCAGATTGACGCAGTACTTAGGACTATCCTCAAATAAGATGGAGGCAGGCGCCATGCCGGTTCCTACCATAGCTGGCAACTGGAAGATGAACACCACTGTCCATGAGGCTACCCGTTTGGCCACTGGAGTGCGCGACGGCCTGCGCATGTCGTCAGGGGTAGAAATCGTACTTTGCCCCCCTTTCATCGCCCTGCAACCGGTGCGGGACGCGGTGCAGGGCTCGCCGATCAAGGTAGGGGCTCAAAACATGCACTTCGAGGACTCGGGGGCGTACACCGGGGAAGTTGGACCCTTGATGTTGCAGGGGTTGTGCGAATACGTCGTCTTAGGCCATTCCGAACGGCGTCAACTATTTGGCGAAACCGACGACCAGGTCAACCGGAAAGTCAAAGCAGCATTTAGCCACGGATTGCAGCCCATCTTGTGCGTCGGTGAGACCTTGGAGAATCGAGAGGCAGGGAGAGCCGGAGCCGTGGTAGCGCAGCAACTTCGAGACGCCCTCTCCGGGGTAAATGACATAACCGGTCTGTTGGTTGCCTATGAGCCCGTATGGGCCATCGGCACCGGCCAAGCGGCCACCCCCGAGATTGCCGCCGAGATCATGGGCGGCACGGTGCTAGCATCCCTAACTGCCCTGTTCGGCCAAGCCGCCGACGATGTGCCGCTGTTATACGGGGGCAGTGTCAACCCGGAAAACGTCGGAAGCTACTTGCGGCTGGGAGCCATCCACGGCGCTCTGGTCGGTGGAGCCAGCCTGGACGCGAACCAGTTCTTGCGAATCATTCAGGCGACAGCCGAGGCCAAGTTGTAGGGAGGCGGCCGGTTTTGTGTAGGCTCAAAGGCTGAAACCAAGCACGTTGCTCTCACAACCTCCACCCCTAGTCTGCATCGTCGGTCCCACCGCCGTGGGCAAAACTCGGCTGGCAATATCCTTGGCCCAGCGCTTTGGCGGCGAGATTATCAACTCAGACAGCCGGCAGGTCTACCGGTACATGGAGATCGGGACTGCCAAGCCGACCTCCGAGGAACGCACTCAGGCGCCCCATCACCTTCTGGACATACTAGACCCCGACCAAGATTTTGGCCTGGGATCTTTCTTGTCCTTAGCAAACCAAGAGATTCAGCAGATCCTCGGGCGTGATCGCTTGCCCATGGCCGTTGGAGGCACGGGTCAATACATATGGGCGCTGGTGGAAGGTTGGCAAGTGCCTCAAGTCGCTCCTGACCCCGAGTTTCGCCGCGCCAAAGAACTGGAGGCGGAAGAACAGGGTCCCCTCGCCCTCTATCGAGAATTAGAGAGCATCGATCCCCAGCGGGCGGCCCAGTTGGACCCCCGGAACCTTCGCCGGGTCATTCGAGCCCTGGAGATCCACCACTCAACTCAGTCGCTACCCTCCAGCTACTCTTCCCAAGGCAAGCCAACTGTCCGGCCACTGGTTATCGGTCTCAACTTGGAACGTCAAGAGCTGTACGCGCGCATAGATGAACGCGTTGACATAATGATGGAAACAGGGCTGGAAGAAGAAGCCAGGTCACTAGCCAGCATGGGCTATCCTCTCGGCAAAGGGGCCTTGGCTAGTCCCGGTTACCTGGAGATGGGCCTCTATCTGTCGGGAGAGATCGAGCTCGACGAAGCGGTACAGCGCACCAAATTTCAGACCCACCGCATGGCCCGGCGGCAGCACACCTGGTTCAAGGCTCAAGATCCCCGCATCCACTGGCTCTCGGCAGCCTCACCGAATCTGGAAGCCGAGGCTTCGGCCCTGGTTGAGGGCTTCTTAGCCGGAGGCTAGGCTGTGGTAAAATAGCCCCGCACCTCACCCGTATTCTAGGCGAGAGAATTTAGGCCGAATATCAAGATGAAGTTCACCAAGATGCATGGGGCCGGCAACGACTATCTCTACATCGACGTCCGTGACCACGACGACTGGAGCACGGACTGGCCCCGCTTGTCTCAATCGATGAGCGACCGCCACTTCGGTGTAGGCGCCGACGGCATCATCCTGATCGAGGATTCCGGCATCGCAGATCTGAAGATGCGGATGTTCAATGCCGACGGCTCCGAAGGCGAGATGTGTGGTAACGGAATCCGGTGTTTCGCTAAGTACGCCATCGACCGGGGATTAGCGTCTCCAGCCTCCCACGGACTCGAAGTCGAAACCCTGGCGGGGGTACGCACGGTGGTCCCGATCTACGACGGAGACCGCATCGTCAGCGCCAGGGTAGCCATGGGCGAGCCGCTGTTGGACCCGGATGACATTCCGGTTAGCTTGGACCCGCCATCGGGATACCCAAGAGGACTCGTTAGCGGCTATCCTCTAGCCGTGGACGGGATGAACTTAAGCCTGGCGTTCGTTTCCATGGGTAACCCACACGCCGTCACGTTCCTGGAGCAGCCGGTGGGGGAATTCCCCTTGCACACCATCGGCCCCATGGTAGAACACCACTCCATGTTCCCCAACCGGGTAAACTTCGAGACTGTTAACGTCACCGGACCGGGTAAGCTAACCGCCCGAGTCTGGGAGCGCGGGTCCGGAGAAACCTTGGCTTGCGGCACCGGCGCCTGCGCCATCGCCGTGGCCGCCCGTCTGCTGGGTCTGGCGGACGGGAAAGTTGACATAACACTTCCAGGCGGCACCCTAACCGTAGATTGGGACGGCGAAGGAGAAGTGTATCTGGAAGGCCCCGCCGAAGAGGTTTTCACCGGGGAATGGCCAGGTTAATCGGAATAGAACTAGTAATCCATAAGGTGTCGAATACATGAAATTTTCTGACCGTTTGGGCAAGCTGGCCCCCTATCCTTTCGTGGAAATCTCACGGATCATCGCGGAGAAAAAGGCTGCCGGAGTGGATATTGTCACCTTCGGTATCGGAGACCCGGACATCCCCACGCCCCAGCCCATCATCGACAAGTTGATGGAGGCGTCCCAGGACCCGCCCAACCACCGGTATCCGGAAACCGACGGATTGCCGGAAGTCCGGCGGGCGATCGCCCATTGGTATGAGCAGCGGTTCGGGGTCCAACTGGACCCGGACAAGGAAGTACTGCCCCTCATCGGCGCCAAAGAGGGCATCGGCCACGCCGCGTTCTGCTTCCTAGACCCAGGCGACATCGCCTTGATTCCAGACCCCGCCTATCCCGTTTACGGCGTGGGGACCATGTTTGCCGGCGCCGAAAGCCACATCATGCCCCTGTACGAACGGAACGGCTGGCTTCCCGAATTGGACGCCATTCCCGGCCCTGTAGCCGATGCCGCCAAGCTGATGTGGTTGAACTACCCCAACAATCCTACCAGCGCCGTCGCCACCCACGAAGATCTGGCCGCGGCGGTCGCTTACTGCCGGGAAAAGGACATCGCATTGCTCCACGATGCCGCCTACAGCGAGATTGGCTACGAGGGTTATAGGGCCACCAGTTGCATGCAGGTGGATGGAGCCAAGGACGTAAGCCTGGAGTTCCATTCCCTGTCCAAGACCTACAACATGACCGGTTGGCGCTTCGGCATGGCGGTGGGTAACGCCGACATGATCAAGGCCCTTTTCCAGATTAAAGCCAACCTGGATTCGGGGATCCCCCAGGCAATCCAGCAGATGGCTATCGAGGCTCTTACCGGACCTCAGGACTGCGTGGACAGTAACGTGGAGATCTATCAGCGCCGCCGGGACCGGGTCATAAAGGCGCTTACCACTTTGGGTTTGACCGTGGACGTGCCCCGGGCCAGCCTGTACATCTGGGCCAGAGTTCCCGAGGGATTCACTTCCGCCGAACTGGCGGCCAGGCTGCTGGAGGAAACGGATATCGTAGTCACTCCCGGCTCCAGCTACGGACAATACGGAGAAGGATACATCCGCCTGTCGTTGACCACACCGGACGAGCAGGTGGAGAAGGGGTGTCAACGGCTTGAAGGCTGGAAAATCCCGGCGCCGCAGGGCGGCTGAACAAGCCGCCGAGGAGACTGCCTCCCTAACGGTTGAGTCCGAACGTGCCATCCTGGTGGCGATGGAGCTGAGAAACCGCCGCAACCAGTGGAGTTTGGAGGACACCCTCAGGGAACTGGCCTACCTGACTGAGACCGCCGGGGCAGAGGTTGTCGGGCAAATCACTCAGCGGTCCGACCGTTACGCGCATACTTATGTGGGCAAAGGTAAGCTGGAAGAGATCAACGAACTGGTGGCTGAGACCGAGGCCGGGGTTGTTATCTTCGATGACGAGCTCACGCCCACCCAACAGCGCAACGTGGAAAGCGCTCTGGAAGTCAAAGTTATCGACCGGACCGCCCTGATTCTCGACGTATTTGGCAGGCACGCCCGCACCTACGAAGGCAAGCTCCAAGTTGAATTGGCCCAACACCAATATCTGTTGCCCCGCTTGGTCGGCCAATGGTCTCACTTGGAGCGTCTCGGGGGTGGAATCGGGACCAGGGGGCCGGGTGAAACCCAGTTGGAGACCGACCGCCGCTTGATCCGCAAGCGCATCCAAAAAATCACTCGGGATTTGGAAGGCGTACGCCGCCGCCGCACCCTCCAAATGGGGCGCCGCAAAAGCGCCAGCATTCCCATCGTCAGCTTGGTCGGCTACACGAACGCCGGCAAAAGCACCCTATTCAACGCCTTGAGTCCTTCCGGCGGAAGGACCAAAGTCGATGTCGCAGACCAACTGTTCTCCACCCTTGACCCGGTGACCCGGCGCATCAGACTGCCCTCCGGCGGCCCAATGCTCTTGACCGACACCGTCGGATTCATCCAGAAGCTCTCGCCCACCGTGGTAGCCGCCTTCCGGGCCACCCTGGAAGAACTTTCCGAGTCCGACCTTTTACTTCACGTGGTGGACATAACTCACCCGAAATCCGCGGAGCAAGCCGACGTGGTGGAAACAACGCTGAGGGAATTGGGTCTTGAAGACAAACCCCGGTTGCTGGTGCTGAACAAGATGGACCTCCTCCCCCAGGCATCCGATGAGTCCGATGGCTCCGGCGCGCCGGCATCCCTGGGAAGGCAGGATCAGAACAAGGTCTTCATATCAGCGGCCAAGGGCTGGAACATGGACTCGCTATTGCAAGAGATCGAGGCCCAGTTGATGGCCATAGACAAACCGTTGCTGGCCGTCGGCGGGTCCACCAACTACTGACACTAAGTAACAGACCCAGCAACAAAGCGACGAGCGCGGTAATAAAAGTAATTGGGGTTGGTTCGCACAAGATACGTTATGTAAGGTTTCCTCTTACCTCCAACCCTCTTTACATAATAAATGTCTACCCGCCCCGGCCTTCCAGGGTCATAATCGATAGCCCGAACATTTAGCTAAACAATTACCAGATCCGACAAAATTTTCAGGCGGGCCTCTGTCGCGCGATTTAAGGGGGTTTTCCGGCGATTTCCGGCCCTGTGGTCCACGCGAGCTATTTTTTATCAAGAAAAAATGACGGTCTCGAGGAGATTTGAAAATGCGAGTTGCCGGTAAGGTAGCACTGATCAGTGGCGGGGCCCGGGGCATCGGTGGGGCGGCCGCTCGGCTGTTGGCCCGGGAAGGATCCGCCGTGGTCATCGGGGACTTGCTGGAGGACGAGGGCCGGGAAACCGCGTCACAGATCATCGATTCCGGTGGCCGGGCGATGTTCGTGGCCATGGACGTCACCAGCGAGGATGATTGGCGTCGAGCGATCGATGCCGCGGTTAGCGCTTATGGAAAATTAGACGTGCTGGTAAACAACGCCGGCATCAGCGGCCGGTTTATCGTCGAAGAAACTTCGGTCGAACTTTGGGACCGGGTCATGGCGGTCAACGCCAAGGGGGTATTCCTAGGCGCAAAGCTGGCCATTCCGGTCATGCGCCAGGCCGGCGGCGGCTCTATCATAAATATCTCTTCGATCTACGGTCTGGTGGGAAGCGATTCAGGCGCCAGTTATCACGCGTCGAAGGGCGCAGTAAGGATCTTCACCAAGTCCGCCGCGATCCAGTACGCCAAAGACGGGATAAGGGTCAACTCGGTACATCCCGGATTCGTCGATAGCCCGATGACCGAGTCCTATCACGAACAACCGGAGATCCGGGAGGCCCGCGTGGCCGCGACACCCCTGGGACGCATGGGCCTTCCCGAGGACATCGCGTCTGGGATCCTTTATCTGGCCTCGGACGAATCCTCCTTCGTCACCGGAAGTGAACTGGTGATCGACGGAGGTATGACCGCTCAGTAACTCATAGTTATGTCAGATAAAGTTATGTCAACCAATTCCGCATCCGGGGATCCCAATGGGGAAGAATCACGATGGCGTCGCCTCTGATTCCTGCTGTACCGGGGTTGCGCTAGCTACGTGGCGTGCCTATAATTGAAGCTGCCCAAACGGAGGGGCGGTTAGCTCAGTGGTTAGAGCGCCTCGTTCACACCGAGGAGGCCGGAGGTTCAAATCCTCCATCGCCCACCATGTACCAATGACCGGGCACCATGTTGCCGAGGTGGCGGAACGGCAGACGCGCTGCGTTCAGGGCGCAGTGTCCTTACGGATGTGTGGGTTCAAATCCCTCCCTCGGCACCACCAGAGCTTTTCGGCCGGCAGTAACCAGCTTAATTCCTGAACGCTGATCGCTGACAGCTGAAGGCTACAAAATGCGCTTGTAGCTCAGCGGATTAGAGCGCTGCCCTGCGGAGGCAGAGGTCGTGGGTTCGAATCCCACCAAGCGTACCATTTCTAGGCATAGATAAGGTCCAGGGTATCTTCCCTGGGCCTTTATTTATGAGCCTTGCTAACAGTCTGCTAACGGCCGGGTTCATAGCTACCTTCGGTGCAAGGGCACCTTCCAGTCCCGCTACCGCCGAGGCCTGCAAACCAGGCAACATATGGGAATAGGTGTCCATGGTAATTCGCGCGCTGGAATGCCCCAGACGTTCGGATACCACTTTGGGGTTTACGTTCAACTTCATCAGTAAAGTGGCGTGGGTGTGTCTCAGGTCGTGGAGCCTCACACCTTCCAGGCCAGCTTTGCCGGCGATGCGGCGGAAAGCCTGGGTCACGGAATCAGGCCTTATCGGCATCCCGTCCCGGTGCGAAAATACGAGGGTCTCCGGCGTTATGTCCAGTCCCACCGTGGAGAACTCTTCTTCCTGTATCTTCCTTCGGACCCTGAGTACCTGGCATGAACTCGGCAACAACGCTACCTGGCGTCTGGCTTTGGGTGTTTTGGGTCCGGATTGGATGAAACTGCCGTCACCTAATTGGTGGAGTACTCTCGTAACTTTTAGGACGGCCGCCTCCAGATCTAGGTCCTCCCACCTGAGGCCTAAGACTTCGGACCTTCTCAGTCCGGTCCAGACTAGGGTATGGAGTACCGGATACCACTGGGTCTCCTTACAACTATCCAGGAGATGGTTGGCCTCTTCTTCGGTAAGAGCGCGCATCTCCTTATGTTCCACCCTTGGTGGATCGACCAGTTCCGCCACATTATGTTCAATAAGCTTCCACCTGACCGCGGTAGCCAGGGAAGACCGGAGCAGGTTGTGGTGTTTGACTAGCGTCGCGCTCGATAAGCCCGCATCAAGTTTGGCCCTGTGGTAGGCCTGGATGTGATGGGGCTGCAAATCGCATAACCTGAGGTGCCCGAGTGCGTCTATGATGCTTTTGGCCCGCCACCGGTAGCCATCCAGCGTTGTCGGCCTTACCCTGGTAGATATGTGGTCGGTAAGCCAGGTTTCTATGAAATCTCCAAAGGTATTCTTGCTGGGCTTTATGTAAAGCCCGTTGTTCACCTTATTCAGTATTTCGGCCAGCCGGCGCTCAGCTTCTTTTCTTGTTCCTCTGACCGTAGTCCACTGCTGGTTACGCCTACCGTCAGAGTCCTTCCCAACATCTACGATGATGGTCCAGGAGCCCTTGGCCCGTTTCAGGATCGTTCCTCTCATGAGTATCCCTTTGGCGAATGTTATGTTAACTATTATCCCTGGTAGGTAGAGAGATATTCAACCCCGATTTGGGTCTGAGTCAGCCTTTCTGCAAGGAGTTGAACGTTGGGTTACCCCGTATACGGTTTTTGCGCAGCTTTCTACGGTTCCCGTGAGAAACGCATACGGGTTGTCCCGGTTGTTCTCAACGTCCTCTCGACTCCTCCGGGGTTATTCAGAGCTTAGGTCTCGATTGGGCCTCTACTTTTCGGCACCAGGACCTCCAGTGCTCCGGGACTTTTTCTCAACTTCGCCTCAACTTTTGTCATCTTTGGCGCTAGTTTTGCTCGACTTTCCCTCGAGAAAGTTGACGACTTCCCGTGTTTTTCCCGTAAAGAAAAGTCGTGGAGTAGTGTGGGGCCACCGTGAACGAAGGTCTGGACCTCAAGGTCCTATCTTGGGAGTCCTGGTTGAGATATTGCGTTTCCGTCGGCTTCCCATCGAGTCCCCAACGAGTTTTCAGGACTTTCTATCGACTTCTCAGGATTTTATCGTTAGCCGCTCATCGACTTTCTCGTTAACCGTCCATCGGGTTTCTAACGACTTTCTATCGAGTTTTCACGACTTTATCGTTAGTCGTTGTCGACTATCAAGCAGTTTCCAACGAGAAAACCGCGAAGCAGCGGGTGGTCCCTCGAAGAATTCGTAGAATGTCCTGAAACTCGTGAGCCAGGGCTTAGTGTTCCGTGGTAGCCGGCTTGGCGATGCGGATGCCCAGCACGGAAACACCTGTCCGGAATTTAGTCCTTGGTAGAACTCAATGCTGCGCGTCCAATACGCAACGAAATCAAGGCCGGCCATGAGTTTGAACTGGAACAAGGGTATGCCCGCGGACCGCGCGATCGGCCCTAACACGGCTAGGTAGGGCAAATGCGGCCCTAAGCGCTGCTTGATTGCGTTGGCTGCCTCACGCTTCATTTTGCGTCGCCGGATCGAAGTGCCACACCCGCGCTAAGTTATCGCCGTTGGATATAAGCGCCGCTAGAGCTTCAGCCGGCGTCTACAAGGTGCGCCATGATGGGGTTCACAGTTGTAGGCCTGCACAGTCATACTTCGGGGCTTGGCCAACGTCCGGGCGGAATTCGCCCTCCTGGTGACAGTCTTCAAGCTTCGGACGTTATGGCGGGCCTGAAGGTGCCGCTGGAGGCCATCTCCTGGAGAACTTACCGTTACTGTGGGAGTAGGCCAATCTGGCGGAGCGCCACACGCTTTTGAGCGGATTATTGGAATGTGTCTCCGTCGATCTGAAGGAGCGTGGCTCAGTGGTGGGTCTCAAGCCCAAGTTCATGGGGCTTTTTCAGTTTATGGGCGCCAAGTCAAAAACCCCAATGCGCCTGGAAAACAATAGCTCCGAACCCTCATCAGGTTCGGAGCTATCTTTGACGGGTTAGTCGAGACGGGGGAGGGTCGCCTTATACCGAGAACGCGGGTGAAGTGTGATGGTGACCGTATAGTTTCGTGAAGGCAACTACCGGATGGGAGACTCCAGGCACTTGGTTAGTCATGGATGAAGTTTATTCGAACAACTTCTTCATGGAAGAACCTCAAACTACCCCTTATATCACCCTTCGCTTGAACTGTCCTACGGGTACCGACGACAGCTTGGCGCCTAAGAGTAGAATCCCCTTCAAGGCGTCAAGATACGTCCTGCGATTTTGCGAGCGAGGAGCTCATATCCAACTTCGTTAAGGTGACGATCCCCTTCGGGAAGAGAATCCCGGGTTTCTGTCGCAAATATAACGTCAGCAACATCTTGTACTGGGACTCCCGTGGCATCCTCGACATCGCTTACGGAGAATTCGGCACGGATGAACATCGGTTGCCCATCGAGTAGGACGCCCAGGTTTTGATACTCCCCTTCCCGGGATGACCAATTATCCTGCCATTGCCATAGTGGGTTCTTGGAACTTAGGTAATACGCTTGCGGTGCGATTAGAACGAAGTAAACACGGAAGTTGTTCAACTTGGCCAGTCGTTGCATCTCCTCGATTTCCAATGCAATCTTGGCCCGGCCCCATGCAAGGGGATCGTTCAAATGCTGAGATGGAACCTGAGAGAGCTTCTCCCTTTCATACCGCCGCATCAACAGGTTGACGACGTAGCTGTTCTTCTTAACTGACGATGGTAACGGTATCCAGTTGTACATTCGCAGCCGTCGGTAGTACCAATTCGAGCGCGCATCCAGGGGTGTCAACGTGTTGACCGACGAGATAGTATACGTTGCCAAAGAGACATTGTTCCACGTGTCGTTAGTGTAGAATTGCCACACTACAATCTGTGGGCTCAGCCTGGGAAGTATGTATTCTTTGAAAAGGCGGAGTTGCTGATCGGGACCGGTGTCCGCCACTCCAGCGCGGACCACTGTGGCTTTGATCCCGGCGGCCTTCAGCAGACGTTCCAGGACGCCTGGGTACGAGTCATCCTGAGGACAGGGAGGGCGTCGACCTCG
>ENA-ORDI01000521-ORDI01000521.1-marine-metagenome-genome-assembly--contig:-NODE-521-length-25973-cov-7.939952_pt1 | contig 25973 bp, 26 predicted proteins | sample MGYA00248628_ERZ508525 | MGnify/ENA primary metagenome ERZ508525 (study PRJEB26195, sample SAMN05422138) | marine metagenome | isolation source: East of Porto Seguro, South Atlantic Ocean | place... | reverse complement strand
TGGAAGCTTTACATTAGGCTACCAATACTCTGAGGAAGATAATGGTCACGCAACAACTACAACAGGGTACGATAATACTGGTTACGGTATAGTGTTTGCAATAAACGATGACTTATCGATTAGTTATAATAACTATCAGTCAAAACAAATTACTGGTACTGTATCAGCGACAGCTGGAAACACAGTTGAAGCTCAATCTTATCAAATTGCTTACTCATCTGGCGGGTTGTCAGTTAGATTTGCAGAGCAGGATGTAGAGAATAAAAATTATGCTACTGCTGCAGCGAATCAAAAAGAAGGCAGAACAGTATCAGTCGCATTGGCGTTTTAACTAGTATAGAGCAAAGGAGCAAATATGAACAAACTAAAAACAATGTTATGTGCTGTATTTACTCTAATGCTAGTGAATATGACTACAACAGCACGGTCGGATTCCAGTAATTTTGCTGGACCGTATATAGGTATATCAGCAAGTGGATACGGTATGCAATTATCGGGTAGTTCACAAGCAGGTGTAGGCCAGCCAACAGAGGAAGTTTCTCTTGGCCAGGTTGCGCCAATAACAGGATTTGGAGCTGGTTATGCAATTCCAATAGGAAGTGCGTTACTTATAGATATAGGAGCATCCATGTTTCAAGGGGCTGCTAAATTAGAGTTTCACGGCGATCAGGACAATGAAGTAAACACCAGAACTGACGCAGGTGACGCTACAGAGTTTAACTCTTCACCTCAAAATGTAAGTTTTACAATAAACGATTTAGTTCACTATTATATCGCACCGACACTCGTGCTTAGTGATACTTCATCACTTTATTTGAAAGTTGGACTAACAGAAGCAGATGTAACTGTGTCAGGTGATATTACGTCACCATCTAATCTGTCAGGTACAACATGGGCACTTGGAACACGAACAGTGTTAGAATCAGGTATCTTTATAAAAACTGAAGCAGGTTATACTGATTACAATGGTATAAGTGCTCATGGTAAGGGTACTAGCGTAGGTTCGAATAATACGTATAGTGCTGATCCAACTGTTGCATTTGGTACAGTTGCTTTAGGATTTAGATTTTAAATTTTAATTTTATAAATTAAATTAAAACTTATAAAAACCGGCCTTTTTTAAGGCCGGTTTTTTTTTGAATACCCTAATACCTCCAAAACCTTTAATATATAATAATTTAAGTTTACGGATGTTATTTTCAGAAATACCACCTAGTGCCAGAATATTTATTTTGTTCATGTGAGATAGGTAATTAAATTTGAATAATCCTAAAAATTTTTTTGATTTTTCTACATTAAAAACAGGAGAAAGGAAGATAGCACTACAATTCTGTGAAATTTTTCTATGAATTTCTTTTTGATTGTGGGCCGAACCTATGATTGCAATATTTTTTTTTTCTAAATTTGAAAATGTTTTTGTTTTGTTGAAAGAGGGAATATAAATACCATTTGCCTTAACTTTGAGCGCAAGTTTAAGATCATTTGAAACAAAAAGTTGATATCTATTTTTTTTACATGCTTTAGCTATTCTCATTAATTGTTTTTCTCTATCTCTATCTTTATAATTTCTGTAAATAACACCTATATTTAGGTTTTTATTTTTAAATATTTGATTATTGTATTGATCTACAAAAATAAAAATACTTGGTAAATGTTTATGCATGCAACTTTAGAAAAATTAAGCCGAGTTAAAAACAAGGTTAATGAAATTATTAGCAAAAAACAACTCAAAACTAAGCCAAAAATCGTTGTTGTAACAAAAACATTTCCTTTAAATAAAATTCTACCACTTTTGGAAAATGGACATATTCATTATGGAGAAAATAAAATTCAGGAAGCTGAAAATAAATGGATCGATACTAAAAATCGCTATAAGAATTTACAACTTCATATGATTGGTAAATTACAAACTAATAAAGCAAAAAAAGCGGTTAAATTATTTAATTATATTCATTCTCTTGACGATGACAGATTAGCTTTAAAACTGTCTCATCACGAAAAAGAATTAAACAAAAAGGTTAAATTATTTATACAAGTGAATCTTGCAGAAGAACCTCAAAAATCAGGAATAATGTTTAATGATCTTAACAATTTTTACAATTATTGTACTAAGGATCTATCATTGAATGTTATAGGTTTAATGTGTATGCCACCAGTTGATTCCAACTCTCAAGAATATTTTAAGAAATTAAAAAAAGCTGCACAACAATTAAATTTGGAAGATCTAAGTATGGGTATGAGTTCGGATTATGAACAGGCGATATTAAGTGGTTCCACTTATTTAAGATTAGGTACTACAATTCTGGGAGAAAGAAATTCTAACTAATTGAAATTCTTGTTTTTTTGTTAATTAACGGAAGTATTTTTAAAAAATCTTTTTTTACAATTGCTATGCAACCACTTGTAGGTTTGTAATTGATATTAGTTAAATGTAAAAAAATGGCACTTCCTTTCCCTTTTATAATTGGGCAGTAATTATATTTTATATTAATAAAAATATCATAAATATTATCTTTTCTATAAAGTTTTTCTGCATGATATTTAAATGGAAAATATATTTCTTGATTATATTTTTTACTCCTGCTGTCATTACACCAACCCATATTTTTTTTTATAATTCTTTTTTTTATTTTGCATTTTAGTGATTTAATTCTATCTTTCCTATAATAGAGAAAACCAAGTCTAAATATCCCTTTGGGGGATACTAAATCACCTTCCTTTTTTGAAGGTGTAATACCAGATTTACCAATACTGCATTTTAATTTATAACCTTTGTATAATAGTAAATGTTTTTTTATTATAATGTTCATACAAATTATTGTTAATGACTAATGTAACTATATCAATTTTTGGAAATAAAATCTTTTCAGAAATTTTGAATGAAATGAGGCTATTTTCTAAATACAAAATTAAATATTATGAAGATTTAAATTTATGCTTAGATGATGCTAAAAAAAAAAATCATTTAGTTATATTTTTTGTTTCTGGACTAGATAAAAATTTTTATAACGAAATCAAAAAAAATAATTTTCCATTAATTTTTGTTAATGAATCTTCATATGTAAAAAATATATTATCAGACGAACTTAACGATCAACTAAATATGCCATTTGCAATACTAGATTTCAAAAAGAAAATTATTAACGCTTTTGCTAAAAATGAATTTAAAAAGAATTCTTTAATTTATTTAAATAATTATATAATAGATAAAAATGAACGTAAAATTAAAAAAAATAACCTGGAACTTCAATTGTCCGAAAAAGAAATCAGTTTTCTTATTTTGTTTAGCAAAAGCAAAGAACCGATAAGTACAAGTTTAGTTTTAAAAAATGTTTGGAATTATTCTCCAGAGAGTGAAACTCATACCGTTGAAACTCATATTCATCGACTTAGAAAAAAGATTTTAGAAAAATTTGACGATAACAATTTTATCAAAAATAATAACAAGGGGTATTATATTTGAAAAAAAGATTGCGAAATTTTATCGCTAGAGATTTATTTTCTGCAAAATATAAAAAGCGTATTGTTAGACCTAAGAAAGGAAAGGGAAGTTATAAAAGAAAAAAGAAAGCTAGTTTAGTCTAGCTCCAATTTTTTGTATTATTTTTGAAGACATTTCAGTTCCTTTTTCTAAACTTTCTTTTATTGATAAATTATTAATATGACCATGTAAAAACCCCGCAGCAAAAAGATCACCTGCACCCGTTAAATCAACAATTTTTAAATCTTTTTGACTATCACATTCAACAACTTCATTTTTTTGTATTGCAATGCTTCCTTTTTCACCTCGAGTAATAACAAGGAGTTTTCCTAGTTGTTTTCCAAATGAAATAACTTCATTAAAACTTTTAGCGTCAATTAAAGATAAAATTTCTTGTTCATTGGCAAGGGTAATATCTAATTTATTATTTACTAAATCAAAAAAACTTTTTTTATGACGTTCAACACAAAACTGATCTGACAATGACATTGCTTTTTTTTTAGATATATTCATAGCTTTATTAAATGCCGCTTTAGGTTCACCCTCATCCCATAAATAACCTTCTAAAAAAATTAATTCACTATTTTTAACTGCGTTTTCATCAATATCTTTGTCGCTAATTTTTTCTGCAATACCCAAAAATGTACACATTGTTCTTTCAGAATCTGGTGTAATTAAAATTAAACAGGTTCCAGTTGGAATGGATTCTTTCTTTTTTTGATAACAATATTTTACCTTTTCATTAGTCAGGCTTTTTTCATATTTATTACCTAATTCATCATCATTTACTTTTCCAATAAAAGAAACTGTATTGCCGAATTGTGATAAGCCAACAATAGAATTTGCAACTGAGCCTCCTGCTATTGTTTCTTCAATTTTCAGATTTGATAATAGTTTTTTAAATTCAGCTTCATCAACAAGTTTCATGGTGCTTTTGGTAAGATTATTTTCGGATAAAAAACTTTCTTTTACTTTACAAATTACATCAACTATAGCATTTCCAATTCCTAATACTTTCATCTGAGTTCCTTGTTATTGTATTTACAATATTTGATTATTACACATGTCTTACACGAAGGTGTTCTTGCTTTGCAAGTGTATCTGCCATGGAGCAGTAAAGTATGACCGGCTTTTTTTAAGTATTTTTTAGGGACTACTTTGTACAAATTTTCTTGTACTTTGTCAGGATTTTTTCCATAGGCTAAACCCGTTCTATTACTAACTCTAAATACATGCGTATCAACTGCAATAGTAGGTAAACCAAAGCCTTCATTTAAAACAACACTTGCGGTTTTTTTTCCAACTCCAGGTAAAGCATATAAATCATCAAAATTTTTTGGGACTTGTCCGTTATGTTTTTCAATTAATTGCTTTGATAATAAATAAACGCTTTTAGCTTTATTTCTAAAAAGACCTATGCTTTTAATTAATTTTTCTATCTTTTTCCTTCCCAGCTTAACAAAATGTTCAGGTTTATTATATTTTGGATATATATTTTTGGTGACGTTATTAACATTAACATCAGTACACTGAGCGGAAAGAACTACTGAAACTAAGAGAGTAAATTTATTTTTGTATTTAAGATCGCTTCTGGGATTTTTTATTACTTTACTTAAATTTTTAAAAAGAGAATTTATTTCCCCAGATTTCATTTAAAATTTAATACGTTTCTCATTGAGTAAAGTCCAGGTTTTTTACTTATTAACCATTTGGCTGCAGTAAATGCGCCTTCAGAATAAAGAGCTCTGTCAAACGCTTCGTGGTCTAGAGTGATAGTTTCTTTTCCACTTGAGAATAAAACTTTATGATTTCCTACAATTTCACCTTTTCTAATTGAATTGAAATTGATTTTTTTACTGTAAGGAAAAGCCTTTTTATTTAAATATTTTTTTCCCACTAATTTATAAAAATCTTTCTTTTTTCCTACCGCGATACCTTTTCCGAGCATCAGAGCGGTTCCTGATGGATGATCTTTTTTGTGTTTATGATGTACTTCGAAAACTTTGCTTAAAAAATTATCCCCAAGGGATTTGGAGGCTATTTCAGTTAAATACATCAATAAGTTTATGCCTAAACTCATATTACCCGCTTTAAGTATGGGTATTTTTCTAGAATATTTTTTTATCAAATTTTCTTCTTTTTTAGAAAAACCAGTTGTTCCAATAACCACTCTTTTTTTTAGTTTAGAAGCAATTTTTAGTACTTCTAACGTGCATTTTGGAATTGTGAAATCTATAATTATATTTGCATTTTTAAATGCAGATATTGAATTTAATTGAGGTCTTAAACTAGCTACTTTTTTATTAACCATCCTGTTTTCTGTAACTGAAACGAGTTTAAAATTTTTTGCACTTTTAGATGATTTAACAAGTTGTTGTCCCATTCTTCCAAGGCATCCAGTGATTGCTAAGTTAATTTTTTTCATTTAATTCTTCCAAAACCTTTTTGCTTTTTCAAAAAAATCTTTCATAATTGGATTTGTTTTTGTGTCTTCTAGTTTTTTAAATTGTTCTAGCAGATTTTTTTGTTCTTTAGTAAGAGAAACAGGCACTTCGGTTATTGCTTGAATATATAAATCACCATAATTTTTATTTTTCATTATTGGCATTCCTTTTCCCTTTAACCTGAATTGCTTGCCATGCTGTGTTCCTGCTGGAATTTTTACCTTTGCCTTTCCTCCATCAATCGTTGGTACTTCAACAGTAGACCCAAGCGCTGCATTTGCTAATGAAATAGGAAATTCAAAAAAAAGATTTTCTTCTGATCTTTTGAAAATACTATGAGGTTTTATTGATAGAAAAATATATAAATCACCGTTTCTCGCACCTTTTATACCCGCTTCCCCTTTGGCTGATAATCTAATTCTTGTACCATCATCAACACCTTTTGGGATATTAGCAACTATTTTTTTTCTAGTTTGTTTTTTCCCCATTCCCCTGCACTCTTTGCATGGGCTAGAAATTTGTTCTCCTGAGCCAGAACATTCTGGGCAAGTTTGTTGAATTGTAAAAAAACCTTGGCTCGATCTCACTTGACCCTGTCCTCCACATGTGGAACAAGAAATAGGTTCAGATCCTGGCTCTGCTCCATATCCATCACATATTTCGCATTTATCTGAAGATGAAAAATTCATTTCTTTTTTTTTTCCGTTATATGCATCTTCCAGAGAAATGGATAAATCATACCTTAAATCTGCGCCCCTATAATCTGAAGATCTTCTCCGTCCTCTTCTCTTCGTTCCTCCAAAATCTTCAAAGAAATCATCAAAAGGATCCGAACCAAAAATATCTGAAAAAACGCTTGAAAAATCAAAATTTGAAAAACCTTCTCTTCCGCCCGCTCCTTCAAAAGCTGCATGACCAAATTGGTCGTAGTTAGTTCTTCGTTCTTTATCTGAAAGGACATGATAAGCTTCACCAGCATCTTTAAACTTAGCTTCTGCAGCTTTATCGCCTTTGTTTCTGTCTGGATGGTATTTTAGAGCTAATTTTCTGTAAGCTTTTTTGATTTCTTCAGCAGAGACTGATTTGATAACGCCCAAGACTTCATAGTAATCTCTTTTTGCCATATATATACCGACATTTTATGTCTTTAGACTTAGGCTCTTTTTTCTTTATCTTTGTCGCTTTTATCTTCTTTTACTTCTTCAAAATCTGCATCAACAACATTTTCTTTGTTTTGATTTTTATTTTTTGAATCTTGGTTTTGTTTTGTATCTTTTTCCCCAGCGTCTTTTTGTTGACTTTTATAGACAGCCTCACCAAGTTTCATTGAAGATTGGACTAAAGCCTGTGTTTTTTTCTTTACTTCTTCTGTGTCGGTGCCCTTAAGTGCGTTTCTTAGATCAGAAATTCCAGTTTCTATAGCTTTTTTATCAGCATCAGAAATTTTACCTCCATGTTCTTTAAGGGTTTTCTCTGTTGTATGAATAATTGTGTCAGCTTGATTTCTTGCATCAACGGCTTCCCTTTTCTTTTTATCTACTTCTTTGTTTGCTTCGGCATCTCTCACCATTTTATTAATTTCTTCATCACTAAGGCCTCCGGAAGCTTGAATTTGTATCTTTTGTTCTTTTCCAGTTCCTTTATCTTTTGCAGAAACATTTACTATTCCATTCGCATCAATATCAAAGGTTACTTCAATTTGCGGGACTCCTCTAGGAGCGTTTGGTATTCCAACTAATTCAAAATTTCCCAACAACTTGTTATCAGCTGCCATTTCTCTTTCACCTTGTAAAACTCTAATAGAAACTGCGGGTTGATTATCTTCGGCAGTTGAGAAGCTTTGACTTTTTTTAGTCGGAATCGTTGTATTTTTTTCAATAAGTTTTGTAGAAACTGCTCCCAATGTTTCAATTCCTAAAGACAAAGGTGTTACATCTAAAAGGAGGACATCTTTTACATCTCCTTGAAGAACTCCACCTTGAATAGCCGCTCCCATTGCAACAACTTCGTCTGGATTTACACTTTTGTTTGGTTCTTTTCCAAAAAAGGTTTTAACGCTTTCAATTATTTTTGGCATTCTTGTCATTCCACCAACAAGAACTACTTCATTGATTTCAGCAGCACTAAAACCAGAATCTTTTAATGCTGTTTTACATGGAGGAATTGTTTTTTTAATTAAATCTTCAACTAGAGCTTCTAATTTTGCTCTGGTTAGTTTTATATTAATATGCTTTGGTCCAGTTTTGTCTGCAGTAATAAAAGGTAAATTGATTTCAGTCTGCGCTGTTGAAGAAAGTTCAATTTTTGCTTTTTCAGCACCTTCTCTAAGCCTTTGTAAAGCTAATTTATCAGTTCTTAAATTTATTCCATTATCTTTTTTAAATTCATCAACTAAATAACTTACAATTTTATCGTCGAAATCTATCCCACCTAAGAAAGTGTCTCCATTTGTTGATTTAACTTCGAAAACACCTTCGCCAATTTCGAGGATTGATATATCAAATGTACCACCACCTAAATCGTATACAGCTATTTTTTTTCCACCTTTTTTGTCTAATCCGTAAGCTAGTGAAGCTGCAGTTGGTTCGTTAATGATTCTAAGAACTTCCAAACCAGCTATTTTGCCAGCATCTTTTGTTGCTTGCCTTTGTGAATCATTAAAGTAAGCCGGTACAGTAATAACAGCTTTTGTAACTTCTTGACCCAAATACTTTTCTGCCGTTTCTTTCATTTTTTGTAAAATGAAAGCAGATATTTGTGATGGTGAATATTTTTTGCCTCTCGCTTCTAACCAAGCATCATTATTGTCAGCTTTTATAATCTTATATGGTACCTTTGAAATACTTTTTTTAATGGATGTATCTTCAAAACTTCTTCCAATCAATCGTTTAACAGCGAATAAAGTATTTGCTGGATTAGTCACTGCTTGTCTTTTAGCTGGTTGGCCAACCAATCTTTCATCATTTTCGCCGAAAGATACTACAGAAGGTGTTGTTCTTGTTCCTTCTGCGTTTTCCAAAACTTTAGGCTGACTTCCATCCATTATGGCTACACATGAATATGTAGTTCCTAAATCAATCCCTATAACTCTACTCATAATATTTGCTTCCTTTTATTGCTATATGGGTGTTTTTTTGACTACTACAAGTTAAAAAAATCACTTTTTTTCCTCTTTTTTTTCATCATTTTTAATATTTTCTACCTTTTCTTCTCTTTTTTTAGTGACACCAACGAGGGTAGGTCTAAGCAAACGGTCTTTCATCATAAAACCTTTCTGGATCTCTTGAATAACAGTTCCAGCATCTTTGGTATTGTCTTCAAGCTCAAGCATTGCCTGGTGAAAATTGGGATCAAATTTTTTGTTCATACATTCAATTGGTGTTATTCCGTTTTTTTTAAAAATAGATACCAAGTCTTGTTTTATAATTTCTATGCTATCAATAATTTTGTTTAAATTTTTGTTATTTCTTAAGTTTTCATCATTTTTAAATGAAATAATTGCACGATCAATATTATCTAAGAGTGATAAAGATTCTCTAGCAAAATTAAATCCACCAAATTCATAAGCTTCTTGATTTTCTTTTTCAAATCTTCTCCTTTGATTTTCCATCTCAGCCATTGTTCTGAGTAGTTTTTCTTGAGTGACCTTAAGTTTATCTTCGATTGTTTCTTCTTTCGGTGGGGCACTTTCTTTTTCCGCTGCTGTGTTTTTTTGAGTTTCTTTCTTATCTTCTGATAGGATTTTTTCCACTTCTTTTTTGTCTGATTTTGTCATCGGTTTGATATATGGTCACTAAAAAAAAAAATACTAGTATAAAATGAGTAAAATTAAAGAAATTTTAATTGGAACAAATAATAAAGGAAAATATAGGGAAATATGTAATTTGTTACCAAATGAGCTAAAAAAATATTCTCCAAAAGAATTCAATATTCCAACTCCTAAAGAAACAGGGAAAAGTTTTGAAGAAAATTCATTTATTAAAGCTTCATATTTTTCAAAAAAAACAAGTTTAATTTGTTTGTCAGATGATTCAGGACTTGAAATAGATCTTTTGAAGAGTGAACCTGGAATCTATTCTTCTAGATGGAGTGGTGAAAAAAATAATTTTGATTTAGCGATCAAAAAAATTTTTGAAAAAATGAGCAATATAAAAAAGGATTGGACAAATGATAATACAGCAAGATTTATTTGTTGTATGACACTTTTATGGCCCGATGGCAAAAACTACTCTAGCAAGGGAGTTATAAGGGGGAAAATTTCAATAGCAAAAAAAGGAAAAAATGGATTTGGATATGATCCTATTTTTATTCCTGATGGTTATAGTCAAACTTTTGGAGAAATGGAATCTAAATTAAAGATGTCTATTGATCATAGATTTAAAGCGTTTCTTAAAATTAAAAAATTCTTTATTTAATATACTTTAATAAATTTTTTTTCTGACACTTTGTAAATTTTTAACTTTTGCTTACTTAGATTATTTTCTATAAGAAATTCTCCATGAAGACCTTTAAATCCTTTCTTATTATATAATTGATCTTGTTTGAATTGAAAATTATTATTAGACCAACAGTAATAAATTAATCCCAAGGCGTCATATGCGAGTATTGAAACCTTATTAGATTTTTCATTAAATGTATTGAAAAATTTTTTGTTGAATTTTTTTAAGTTTTCGAAATCAATGGATGGGAAATGTAAATTTTGCATGGCATTTTCATTAAAAAAAGTTTCATCGAACCATTGATTAATAGTAAAAAAATCAACTTTATCACTTAAAACATCAGAAAACATAAAAGATGTTAAGACACTTTTTAATCTTTCCCCAAAATCTATAACAACAACAGAATCAAAATTTACCTCACCTAAAGTATGCATTTGCTTTAATTTTTTTAGTTCGTTTTTGTCCTTATATAAATCAGATTTTTCTAATATTTTAATTCTTCTTTCTAGATCTTTTTTTCTTTCTCTATACCTAGTTATTTTTTCTATTTCTCCAGTTATTGTTTTTGGATTAGCATCATAGGAATAAGTTCTATAAAATTTTAATACATCTTTTTTAGCAACAGATTCCGACTGATAACTGAATTCTGACTTTGGTGATAGAAGTAAAGTTTTAGAAACTTTTATTTCGTTAAAATATTTCTTCAAAGCGTCAATTTGCGATTCAATGTTGATTCCAAAGGCAATCGTATTTTTTGGAATATCTTTAGTTTGATTAGTAAATGAAATAAAAGTAATTTTATTTATTTCACCAAGCCTTTCTAAATTTTCAAAAAAAATTGGACCTATGACGATTTTAATACCTTGTTCTTCAAATTCTTTGGCTGATAGATAAGAATTTAAAGCATTTCCCTTATTGTCTTTAGGATAAATTTTTACATCTTCATTCGATATATCGTACAAAGCTAACTGGATTGCTTTTAAAAAAGATTCCCCTATACCTTGAAATTTTCCAGACAAAGGAAGTAGAACACCTATTTTCAAAAAATTTGAGTTTTCTAAATTATTTTCACTCGATCCTTCATTAATCGCATTACTATTTATTGTAAATAATAAATAAGATAGTATTGAAAATGTTATTATTTTTTTCATAAATAAAAATTACCTTCAATAATATAAAATATAATTTAGGCATCAAATGGACAAAAATAAACAACAAACTGTTGGCCCCGGGCTTTACTTGGTATCTACTCCAATTGGGAATATGGAGGACATAACTTTAAGAGCTCTGAATATCTTGAAAAAATCAGATATTATTTTGTGCGAAGATACAAGAAGATCAGGAAAGTTACTTTCCTACTTTCAAATAAAAAGTAAACTCCTACCTTATCATAAATTTAATGAAAAAAAAGTTGGCAGTAAAGTAATTGATTCTATAAAAAAAGATAAAATTGTTTCACTGATTTCTGATGCTGGTACACCTGCTGTTTCTGATCCAGGCATGATACTTGTTAATAAATGTATTGATGAAAATTTAGATGTTCACCCAATTCCGGGATCATCTGCAGTCACATCAGCATTCAGTGTTTCAGGATTTAGTGATCAATATCTATTTTACGGCTTTTTGACAAAAGAAAAAAACAAACTAGAGAGTGTACTCAAAAATTTAAGTAATTTAGATTATTCGATTATTTTTTTTATTCCAGCTTCAAAAATTAATTTTTATATATCAAAATTAAAAAAATATTTTTTCGGTAGAAAAATAGTAATCGCAAAAGAAATGACAAAAATTCACGAAGAGTTTATCAGGGGCAATATTGAATCAATGGAAAATTTAACCGAACCTTTAAAAGGCGAACTAACTGTTGTTTTATCAGAGATAATAAAAAAAAATAATATTAAAAAAGAAATTCACGAATCAGTTAAAATAGAAATAAAGAAAATGTTAAAAAAATATACTCACAAGGATGTTGTCGAATTTGTTTCAAAAAAAGAAAATTTACCAAAAAAAATGATTTACAATTATTGTTTAAAATTAAAAAAATGAAATGAGAAAAAACTTTATAATATTATTTTTTTTACTTTTATTGAACTCTTGTGTTGGCTCTTCAACAAGTGGAGTTTTTGGTACTGGAGTAAGTGTTGCTTTAGATCCTCGAACATTAGGAACACAAATTGACGATTCTATAATGCAAAAAAATTTACGAGCAAGATTGGTTCTAACCGAAAAAAAATATCTTGTTAAAATTTCAGTAAAAGTTCTTGATGGTAGAATTTTTTTGGGTGGGAAAGTTGACGAGCCTGAAGAAAAGTTAAGAATAACCAAAATGGCTTGGGAAACTAAAGGCTCTAGATCTGTAAAAAACAATATCGTAGTAAAGCAAAAATTTTCCTTTAAAAATACAGTTAAGGATATTTTAATAACCGCTCAATTGAGAACTGCATTAATTTTAAACAAAAATGTAAAAGCAGCAAATTTTAATATTGATACTATTAATCAGAAAACTTACGTTTTTGGAATTGCTCATAATGAAAATGAAAAGAAAGAAATTATTCAAGAAGCAAAACAAATAGTTGATCTTAAGGAACTTGTGACCAGTATCTTAATGGTTTCCGATTTGAGTAGGCAAAGAGAGTAAGTTAATTTTTCTTTTTTTTTTTGTAATCTATTATGTCCGACGAATAGGCTGCTACCGAAGCCAGATTTATTATATCACTTGTTGATGATCTTAATGGTGCAATTTCAATAGGCTCTCCTAATCCAACTAACAAAGGACCAACTACTTTAACTGCGCTTAAACTTTTCATTAGCTTATATGAAATTGCAGCACTATGCCTTCCAGGCATTATTAAAATGTTAGCGTTACCTACGATTTCAGAGAATGGATAAAGTTCTTTGTATTCTTCATTTAAAGCTACATCTGGCTGCATTTCTCCATCAAATTTAAAATCAACTTTTTTTTCCTTTAATATTTCAACCGCATCCCTTAAATTTTTTGTAGAACTAGTTTTCGGAGTACCAAAAGTAGAGTGAGATAAGAATGCAACTTTTGGATTGAAGCCAAACAATCTAGCTACCCTTGCACTTGATATAGCTATTTGAGAAAGTTGCTCTGCAGTAGGAATTTCATGAACAGTAATGTCAGCTATAAAAACGGTTCTACCTCTATTAACCATTATAATTAGACCAAAAATTACTTCCCCTGATCTTGGATCCACTACACGCTTAACTTTATCTAATGTAGATGTGTAACGCCTTGTATTTCCAGTTACCATTGCATCTACATCTCCGCATGAAACCATACAAGTTCCCCAAACCACTCTGTCATTTCTTACTAACCTATCGCAATCTCTTTCCAAAAGACCTTCTTTTCGTTGTATTTTTCCGTAAAGGAATTTTGCATATTTTTCTCTCTTTTCATTATCTGTGGAGTTAATTATTTCAATATTATAATTTTCGTCCAAACCTATTTCCTTTAATTTTTTTTTTACTATTTCTTTTTTTGCTATCAATACGGGAATCCCAAGACCGTTATTTTTAAAAGCTATTGCAGCTTTTAAAGTGTTTTCATCCTCTCCATCGGCAAAAACAACTCTTTTTTTATTTTTCTTTATTTGTGAATTTATACCTAGCATTATAGTTAACGATGGATCTAGTCTTTGCCTTAGTTGATCCTTATAAACTTCCAAGTTTTCTATTTTTTTCCTTGCTACTCCACTCTTCATTGCAGCTTTTGCCACAGCAACCGGTATTACACTAATTAATCTAGGATCAAAAGTTGATGGAATTATATATTCTTTTCCATATTTCGGTCGTTCTCCTCCCATAGCGGCAGCAACTTCATCAGGAACATTTTCTCTTGTAAGTTCAGCTATTGCATGAGCAGCGGCCACTTTCATTTCTTCATTAATTGTTTTTGCTCTAACATCTAGCGCACCTCTAAAAATGTAAGGAAAGCCAATAAAATTATTTACCTGATTGGGATAATCTGATCTTCCGGTTGCAACGATAGCGTCATCTCTAGCTTCATGAACATCTTCAGGATTGATTTCGGGATCAGGATTTGCAAGAGCAAAAACGATTGGATTTTTTGCCATTGTTTTGATCATATCTTTGGAGAGTACGTTTTTTGTAGATAATCCTAAAAATACATCTGCACCCTTAATTGCATCTTTAAGTGTTCTTAATTTTGTATCTATTGCATGTGCAGATTTCCATTGATCAAGATTATCTCTTCCGCGATACAAAACTCCTTTTCTATCTAGCATAACTATATTTTCATTTGGCACACCATTGCTTTTAAATAAATTAGCACAAGCTATTGCTGATGCACCCGCACCATTTACTACTACCTTTATATCTTTAATAGATTTGTCAGATATATCTAAAGCATTAATTAATGCTGCTAAAGTTATTATTGCTGTTCCGTGTTGGTCATCATGAAATATAGGAATATCCAATTTTTCTTTTAATTTCTGTTCTATAACGAAGCAGTCGGGAGCCGCTATATCTTCTAAATTAATTCCTCCAAAACTTTTTCCAAGATTTGCTATACAATTAATAATTTCATTTACATCATAAGAGTCTACTTCTAAATCGATTGCATCTATATCCGCAAAACGTTTAAATAATACTGCCTTTCCTTCCATCACAGGCTTTGCAGCCAGAGCGCCCAAATTTCCTAGTCCAAGTATCGCTGAGCCGTTGCTAATTACAGCAACTAAATTTCCTTTAGTTGTATAGTCGTAGGCCGCATCTGGATTTTTTGCTATCATTTTAACAGGGGCAGCTACACCAGGAGAATAAGCAAGTGCTAAATCTCTTTTACTTGTCATTGGTTTTGAAGATAGAATTTCTATTTTTCCTGATTTTCCACTGTTGTGATAATCTAAAGCTTCTTGATCTGTGTATCTCTCTATTTTGGACTTTTTCTTCATTGGAAAAGCAAGTATCTTACAATTGTCACAAAAATAAGGCCTACATGTCAAGATGAACTTAATAGCATCTACCTCTACATTTAGTTTTTTTACTTTAATAAGCAGAATACTTGGCTATGTGAGAGACATATTAATTGCAATTTTTTTAGGAACGGGTCTTTTTGCTGATGCTTTTTTTGTAGCCTTTAGACTGCCTAACACTTTTAGAAGATTATTTGCTGAAGGAGCATTCAATGCTGCTTTTATTCCTAGTTATGCTAGCGAGTTAGCTCAGGATAAAGAACAAGCAGACCATTTTGCGAGGAATGTATTCAATTTACTTTTTGTTATTTTATTATTTTTTGTTTTGGTAGCAGAAATTTTTATGCCGCAGCTGATTTATTTAATAGCTCCAGGATTTTATAAAGATCCTCAAAAATTAGAGCTTGCAGTTGATTTAAGCAGAATAACTTTCCCCTTTTTATTTTTTGTATGTTTGGCTTCTTTTTTTGCGGCAATACTTAATTCATATAACAAATTTGCTGCTGCAGCAGCAGCGCCAATTATATTAAACGTAATATTAATTGGATCATTATTCCTTTCCCAGAGGCTGAATATATCTGATGTTACAACATTATCTTATGCTGTATCATTTGCAGGTTTATTACAGTTATTAATTTTATTATTTTTTGTTAGAAAAAATTTTAAACCAATCTTAACTTTAAAAATAAAAATAGATGAAAAAATAAAGTTCTTTTTTCGTAAATTACTTCCAAGTATTTTTTCGTCTGGTGTAACGCAAATTAATATTTTGGTTGGAACCATAATTGCTTCTTTTCAAGCAGGCGCGGTTTCCTACCTTTATTATGCAGATAGAGTTTATCAAATAAATCTTGCCGTTGCTGGAATTGCAGTTGGTACGGTTATGCTTCCAGAATTATCAAAACATGTTAAAAATAATAATTTTGAGCAGATCACTGACTTACAGAATAGAGCCTTGGAACTTTGCTTATTTTTATCTATACCGGCTGCAACTGCTTTAGTTTTAGCATCAGAGGAAGTTATTACATCATTATTTGGTTATGGCTCATTTAATGATGCGAGTGTCATTAATACTGCTATTGCACTTACTTTTTTTGCTTTTGGCGTTCCTGCATTTTCCATATTAAAAATATTCTCAAATTTCTTTTTTGCTAGAAATGATACCAAGACGCCATTTTACCTATCAGTTTTATCGGTGACTTTAAATATAATAATTAGTGTATCTTTATTTAGCAAATTTGGTTTTGTTATAATACCGATAGCAACTTCAATTTCTTCCTGGATAAATGTTTTTATGCATTACTATTTTATAAAAAAAAGAGATTTACATATTTTTGATAGTAAATTTATTTATAAATTTCCTCGCATGATATTATCTGTGGTTGTAATGGGAATAGTGTTGTATTTATTGTTAGGCTTTTTTTCAGATAAATTTGATTATAATGAAAGTTGGAAATTTATTTACTTATTTATTATAGTGATAGTTAGTTTAATAAGTTATTTTTTAATTTCAAATTTTTCGGGAGCTTTTAAATTCAAAGATATTAAATTAAAATAGTAATTTTTATATATGCATAAAAAAAGGGTATTTTCAGGAGTTCAGCCAACAGGTAATTTACATTTAGGAAATTATTTAGGTGCAATTAAAAATTTTGTTAATTTACAAAATAAGTTTGAGTGTGTTTATTGTATTGTTGATTTGCACGCTATAACTAACCGTCAAGATCCAAAAGAATTAAAATCCAATATTTTAGAAACTATTGCAAGTTTTATTGCATCAGGATTAAATTCAGAAAAAAATATCATATTCAATCAGGCTAGCGTAGCTGCACATAGCGAATTAGCGTGGATATTTAATTGTGTTGCAAGAATTGGATGGATGAATCGGATGACACAATTTAAAGAAAAAGCAGGCGTTAATAAAGAAAATGCCAGCGTAGGTCTATTGGTTTATCCTAGTTTAATGGCAGCTGATATACTTATATATAAAGCTACTCATGTCCCAATAGGCGAGGATCAAAAACAACATTTGGAGTTAACGAGGGACATTGCAAAAAAATTTAACAATGATTTTAAATGTGACAATTATTTTCCAATAGTAGAACCACTGATTCCTAAAGAAATTTCCAGGGTAATGAGTTTAAGAGATGGTATGAAAAAAATGAGCAAATCAGAAGATTCTGATCAAAGCCGAATAAATTTAAAAGACGATAAAGATTTAATTAATCAAAAAATTAAAAAGGCCAAAACTGATAATGATTCTATTCCATCAGAAACAAATGGACTAAAAAATAGACATGAAGCCGCAAATCTTATATCGATTTATGCAAGCATAAATGAAATTGAAGTAGCTAAAGTTTTAAAAGAATTTGGGGGTAAAAATTTTTCTACTTTTAAGAGTAAATTAAGTGAATCACTTATTGAGCGAATTTGTCCAATAGGTAACGAAATAAAAAAATTATTAAAAGATAAAAATTATCTAAATAAAATCCTAGAGAAAGGCTCAAAAAGGGCAAATATAATAGCAAAAAATAATCTCAAAGAAGTATATGAGATAATAGGCCTCACAAAGTTCACTTGATAAGAGATTTTTTGTATAATATTAAGTAGTTATTATGATGGTAGAGACAGAGCATACACCGAATCCTAATACATTGAAATTTTTGCCCGGAAAAAAAGTTTCCGAGGTAGGTCCAATCGAATTTTTAAAAAATGATAAAAGTATCAAAGTATCATTAGCTAATAAAATATTGTCCTTAGAAGGAACGGTAATGGTGTTTTTTGGAGAAGATTTTATTACAGTAAAAAAAGAAAAAGATTTAAACTGGGAGAATTTAAAGCACGGTATTATTTCTGAAATTAATGATTATTATTCTAAAGGAAATAATGTTGTTGTTAGCAAAGATTCAAAGTTAGAAAAGATTTTAAACAAGTCTAAGTCGAGCTCTGAACCAATTCAATCTAATGAAATAATTGATAAAATTAACGAAGTGTTAGATTCAAAAATAAGACCTGCTGTGGCAAGAGACGGAGGAGATATTACATTTAAGTCCTTTGCAGATGGAGTAGTTACGGTTGAATTAAAGGGTAGTTGCTCAGGATGCCCAAGCTCGATTATGACGCTTAAACAAGGAGTACAAAATCTTATGTGCCACTACATACCGGAAGTAAAAAGCGTGGAGGCAATTTAAACAGTGTCAAAAAAAATTGAAAAACTTTTTAAGTCATATCGAGATCAATTACTTCATTTAGCAAAACTTTATGGTGTAGTTGAAATCAAAAGTTACGCAAGAAGTTCAAAAAGACTTTCAATTTCCCAATTGGAGCTATTATTAATCAAGAATCGGATTAAATTACCGGTCAATCGTTCTAGTGATAAAGCAATAGCCAAACAAGAATTAAGGGAAAACGCAATAAGAAATATTTATCTATCAGTTGCTTTCGTGTTTTTTGTAGGATGTTTAATTGTAATGAGACCGTATATTAAAAATGTAGTTAACGAAGTCAAATTTACCTATGTTGCGCAAGAGTATAAATCATTAAAAACAGACAAGTTAAAGAAAACTAAAATAAAAAAAGATAAAAAGATTGAAATAGTTCAAAAACCAGAATTTACTCTAGAACACGATAATACTGTAAGTTTAAATGCAGAGACAACCTTAAATCTCTTTGATGATTTGGGTTATGATTTAAAAGGTATTCGAGCTGGTCAAAAAGTAAAACCGATATATCTTACCAAACTTCCAAAAGATCTTAAAACTTTAGGTGATACAAAAAAGAAAAGAGAATTATTTATTAAAATTGTCTTACCGTTAATACTTAATGAAAATGATAAAATTACTGAAGATAGGAAAAAACTCTTTAAAATATTAGGTAAAAATTTTAATACAGTAGGAGAGAGAGTTTGGCTTAAAAGAAGATTTAGAGAGTATAAGATTGAAGATCAAGACTCGGGAAAACTTAAAATGAGAATGGATATTATCCCCGTTTCTATTGCTCTAGCTCAAGCAGCAAACGAGAGTGGATGGGGAACATCTAGATTTGCCTTAGAAGGTAACGCTTTATTTGGTCAATGGACATGGAGTAAAAAAGGTATTTCTCCAAAAAATAAAGATCCTGACCAAAGTCATAAAGTTTTACAATTTCAAATTCTTAAAGCGTCAGTGCGAGCCTATAAAAATAATCTGAATACACATAATGCATATAAAGAATTTAGAGAGACAAGAGCAAAGTTAAGACAGGAAAATAAAAGAATTATAGGGTTAGATTTAACCAAGTACCTAAAAAATTATGCTGCAATAGGAGAAAAGTACGTTGTAATTATTGAAGATATTATTGAAAACAATTCGTTAACAGACTTTGACAAAGCAGATTTACTTCCTATAAAATTAAAAAAAGGAGTTGCCTTATAAGTATTTAGTTTGTCAATATTCTTCAATAACATATTGAATACCTAGCCATCTCCATTTTCCACTTTCTTCCCAAAGAGAACAATTTATTCTTCCTCTTTCACTTCGGAATTTTTCTTTTAGTAAAATAACTAATTCATTCTTACTTATGAACTGAATATTAGATTTTTTCCAAACATTACCTTCATTAGAGTAGCAATTAATATTTTGAACATCAATTAAGTCTTTAAAAAATTTAATTTTAATTTCTGGTGGATTTTCATTTTTTTTAAGATATCGATTTTCTGGTGAGATATTTTCGTATGGGAAGGGTAAAGTTTTAAGTATAGATTTAAATCTTTTTAACTCTCCGTATTTTTCATTTATGGGAAATCTTGGTAATTCTAGAAAATTTTTAGTAGGATCAATTACACCAGAATGTTGCCCAAATGCAAATTCAAAATTTAGATCTGCAACAATTTTTTTTAAATTAACGCTATACTCTCCAAAAGGGTATGAAAAAATTTTAGGTGAATATCCGAGTTCTTTTTCAAAAATTTGTATAGAAGTTATTAAATCAGATTTTATTTTGTCATCTTCCCAATCAATTAAATATTCATGAGTATGGCTGTGATTACCTATTGTAACCAAATCACTTGCTGCAACTTCTTTTATATGTTTCCAAGTCATGTAACCATATTTGCCAATTTCTCTGGTGCTAACAAAAAGTATAAATGGAATTTGTTTATTTTTAAGTATTGGCCAAGCGTTTAAATAAAACGACCCGAAAGCATCATCAATTGTTAGGAGTAAATAATTTTTATCTATTTTGGTTTTAATAATTTTTTCAAACTTTTCAAAGGTAATAAATTCAATTCCTAGGTTATTTATTTCTTTTAAATGTTCTAAAAAAATTTCATTTCTTATATTAGTTGATGGATATTTATTTTCTCCAAATCTGTGATACATCAAAGTTATTATACCTTCTTTTGTATTCAGGTTATTTATATCTATTCCAAAGGATTTACTTATTGATAATAATAGTAGTATCAATACAGATATTATGAATTTTTTATCAATTGATTGTAGCACAGATATAGGTTCATTATTTATAAAAACTAAAAATAAAACATTTAGTCAAGTTTTGCAAAGTGATAAATCTAACAACGATTTATTAATGAAACAAATTTTAGATTTTTTTAAAGAAAATAATATAAAGTTTGGTGATATATCAAGTATTTTCGTGAATCAAGGACCAGGAAACTTTTCCGGATTAAGAGGATCTTTGGCGACAGCTAAGGGAGTAAGTTTGTCAAAAAATTTGAATTTATTTGGTTACAATACATTTATATGGTCTTGCGCAAAATTTTTTAATAAAAGGGATTCTATTTTTAGCCTTATTAAATTTAGAGAAAAATATTTTATCAAAAAATTTGATAAAAATCTCAACAGCACTTCAAATGTAGAAGAAATTACAGAAGATATAATAATAAAAAAATATGATAATAAATTTAAAGTAATTCCAAAAAATGTGACAAAATACGTTGATGAAAAAATATTAAAACTCAATAATCTATGTATTGTAGATTTAGATCATCAAGAGCTTGAATTTCTTCAATTAAAAGGTTTATTAGATAAAGAATTGATTAAACCATTATATTTAAGTTAAAGTCTTTTTGAAAATATGTGTTTTGGTTGTAATATGAAATTATAAGGTATGAGTAGTGTTATAGAAAATAAATGCATCGAGAGAGGTGTAAGACTTACTGATCAAAGAAAACTAATTGCTCAGGTTATGTCGCAATCAACAGATCATCCAGATGTAGATGAATTGCACAAGAGAGTTAGCAAAGTTGATTCTAAAATTAGTATTGCGACAGTTTATAGAACTGTAAAATTATTTGAGGAAGCTGGCATTGTTGCAAAACATGATTTTAAAGGTAATAAAGCGAGATACGAGGAGGCTTCACAAGAACACCACGATCATTTAATAGATGTTAATACGGGAGAAATAACTGAATTTGTTAATGAGGATATTGAAAAACTACAACAAAAAGTTGCTAAAAAACTTGGTTATGAACTTGTTGATCACAGATTAGAATTATATGGTTCAAAAATTAAAAAATAAAAAAATTGCCTAAAAAAATATTTATCAAAACCTTCGGATGTCAAATGAATGAGTACGATTCAAATCGTATTTACGATTTAACTTCAATAATTGGTTATAGTAAAACTCATGTAAAAAAAGAAGCTGATTGTTTTGTTTTAAATACTTGTCATATCCGTAAAAAAGCAACTGAAAAGGTTTATGATGAAATTGGTAGAGTTAAAAAAGATTTTAAAAATTTAAAAAAACCATTAGTTGTTGTTTCTGGGTGTGTTGCTCAAGCTGAGTCAGAAGAAATGATAAAAAGAGAGCCATATATTGATATGGTAATTGGACCTCAATCTTACCATAAAATTGGGGATTTAATTTTGAATTATGAAAGAAAAAAAGAAAAAATTAACGAAACTAAATTTGATGTAGTAGGAAAATTTGATGAACTGAAAAAAATTTCTAATTCACAAAATAAAATTTCTTCTTATTTAACTATCCAAGAGGGATGTGATAAATTTTGCCATTTTTGTGTTGTTCCATATACAAGAGGACCTGAGTACTCAAGACCTTTTGAACAGATTATTGATGAGGCACAAAATTTAGTTAGTAATGGGGCTAGAGAAATTATTTTACTTGGTCAAAACGTTAATGCTTACAACTACAATAAAAAGTACAGACTTTCCTCGTTAATAAGAACGTTAAATAATATTAAAAATTTAAAAAGAATTAGATTCACAACTTCGCATCCAAAAGACATGACAGAGGATTTAATTGATTGTTATAAAGATTGTGAAAAACTTATGCCACTTTTGCATCTTCCTATTCAAAGTGGATCCAACAAAATTCTTAAATCAATGAACAGAAAACATAATCGAGAATATTATATGTCTGTAATCGAAAAACTGAACAAAGTTAATAAAAATACTAAAATTTCAAGTGATTTTATTGTTGGATATCCCGGAGAGACCGACGAGGATTTTGAGGACACAATGGAACTTGTAAAAAAAGTAGGTTTTGTTAATTCTTATTCGTTTATTTTTAGTCCAAGACCTGGAACACCATCAGCGACAAAAAAGTTGAATAATTTAGTGGAAAGTAAAATAAGACTCAAAAAATTACAAAATAAATTAGAAAATTTTCAACATAGAAATAACAAAGAATATCTACAACAGCATTGTGAAGTGTTAATTGAAAACAAATTAGATAATCAAGAAGAATATTTTGGCAGAACAAGATATATGACTCCAGTTATATTTAAGGCAAACAATTGTAAAGTTGGAGAGTTAGCAAATATAAAAATTACATCTTTTAATCAAAAGAATTTATTTGGTATTTACGAAACCAATAAAGTAAAAGCAGCATAATTTTTGTGAAAATAAATAAACAAAATAATAGTGATAAGGAAGTTGCAATAACACGTGGAGTAGATGACTCAATTAACGTTCGTATATTTAATAATCAAATTTTGATGGGAATCGTAGGATCTTTTGATAATAATCTTAAAGAATTAGAAAAAATTAGCGGTTCAAAGATTTATTTTAGAGGTAATTCAATTGCAATTAAGGGTGATAAACATGCAAATGAAAAAGTTAAAGATGCAATTGAGTACTTAATTAAACGCTTTATATCTGATAAAAAAATAGATGGAAATGATGTAACTACATCATTAAATAAAGACATGGTACTAGACACAAAAAACCAATCAACTGTGCAGCCCCTAGGAGATGTAATTAAAACTCCAAAAAGGTCTGTTATACCCAGATCATTAAAACAAAAAGAATATGTAAGATCACTTAGGACTAACCAAATAGTAATGTCACTAGGTCCAGCAGGGACAGGCAAAACCTATTTGGCCGTAGCTGTAGCTTTATCTATGCTGTTGGAGAAAAAAGTTGAAAGAATAATTTTATCGAGACCAGCAGTTGAAGCTGGGGAAAGGTTAGGTTTTTTACCTGGTGATATGAAAGAAAAAATAGATCCTTATTTAAGACCCTTATATGATTCTCTTTATGACTTATTGGACTACGATAAAATTCAAAGAAAAATTGAATCTGGCTCCATTGAAATAGCACCGCTTGCTTTTATGAGAGGACGTACTTTAAAAAATTCATTTGCTATTCTTGATGAAGCCCAAAACGCAACTGAAACACAAATTAAAATGTTTTTAACTAGAATAGGGGAAAAATCAAAACTAGTTGTAAATGGAGATCCGTCGCAAGTTGATTTACCAAATAAAAATCAATCAGGTTTAATAAAATCACAAGCTATATTAAAAGGTATTAAAGAAATATCAGTTATAAATTTTGACCATCAAGATGTAATGAGACATCCATTGGTAACAAAAATTGTAGAAGCCTATCAAAAGAATACCGATGATAAAGGTTAATGTTGAGGTAAATAGTAAATCTTGGCATAAAAAAATTAAAAATCCTAAAAAGTATTTTAGTAAAAAATTAAAAAAAATTTCAAAAATTGTTAAATTTTTTAAAGGAAAAAATATCACTTTTACTATTTTATTAACCAGTTCCTTAAATATGAAAAGACTTAATAAAAAATTCAGAAATCAAAACAAATCAACTGACGTTTTATCATTTCCTTTTTTGTCTTCAAATAATTTAAAATTTATTAAACAAAAAAAACTTTATATAGGAGATATGGCTACATCTTATGAAATTATTAATTCTCGAACAAAAAAAAATAATTTCCTTTTAGAATTTGATAAAGCTTGGGTTCACGGCCTTTTACATCTGATAGGTTATAATCACATTAAAAATCAAGATTATTCCAAGATGAATAAAATTGAAAAGAGAATTTTAAATTCAATTAATTAATAATAAGGATTTTAATTTGATTGCTAAACTTAATAATAAATTATTCGTTATATTTTTTGCCCCCTTTTTACTTGGTGCAATAACGATCCTCGGTTTTGCTCCATATAATTTAACATTTATAAATTTTTTTACATTTTCAATTTTATTATTTTTAATTTCAAAAGTTAAAAAAAGTACACAATCTAAATATAGGAATAAAAAGTCTAATCGGTATTTTTTTTATTTAGGATGTTCTTTTGGGTTTGGCTTTTTTTTATTAGGCAATTATTGGATTACTATATCTTTAACTCACGATGAAATGTTCAAAGGTTTAATTCCTTTTGCTCTTATATTGATTCCTCTATTCTTATCTTTATTTTTTGGGCTAGCAATTTTACTAGTAGGGACCTTTGTAGAGAAAGATATTTCTTTTATTTTATTTTTTTCTTTAGTTTTTTCTATATTTGAATTTTTAAGAGGAAATTTATTTACTGGGTTCCCATGGAATTTAATTTCATATACTTGGTCATGGTCAACAGAAATTGTACAAATACTATCATTAATAGGTGCATATTCATTAAGTTTGATTTCGATTACTTTTTTTTGCATTCCTTTTCTTTTTTTTAAAAAAGAGTTTGTTTTAAAAAATATTTTTTTTGTTTTGTTTTGTTTAATAATTTTTATTGGAAATTATTCATACGGAAAGTTTAAACTTAACAACAGCAATTATAAATTTGATAAAGAAATCAATGTTAAGATAATTTCACCTAATTTTTCACTTAAAGATTATAATAATCAAAGTGAAGAATTTCAAATTAAACGACTTATTAAAATTAGTGATCCGAAGAAAGATAAAAAAACTTTGTTTATTTGGCCAGAAGGGATATTTTATCAATCTTATTTAGAAGATATAAAAAAGTATCGAAATTTATTTAAAGATAAATTTTCTGAAAATCATTTAATAATTTTAGGAATAAATAATTTTACTAGCATTAATAACATAGATGATCAAAAATATTTTAACAGTTTAGCGGTCTTAAACTATAAATTAGAAATTTTATCATTATATAATAAAATTAATCTTGTTCCTTTTGGTGAATTTTTACCTTTTGAAAAAACTTTATCTAAATTTGGATTAAAAAAAATAACTCCAGGATATAGTTCATTTTCTTCCGGAGACGAAAGAATGATGATAAATCTTGGTAGTCAGTTTAATGAAAAATTGATTCTTCCACTAATTTGTTATGAAATAATTTATCCAGCTAAAATAAAAAAAGCAAATCAACTTCCTGATCTAGTAGTTAATATTTCCGAAGATGCTTGGTTTGGTCGCTCAATAGGTCCACATCAACACT
>ENA-ORDI01000516-ORDI01000516.1-marine-metagenome-genome-assembly--contig:-NODE-516-length-26134-cov-3.382968_pt1 | contig 26134 bp, 14 predicted proteins | sample MGYA00248628_ERZ508525 | MGnify/ENA primary metagenome ERZ508525 (study PRJEB26195, sample SAMN05422138) | marine metagenome | isolation source: East of Porto Seguro, South Atlantic Ocean | place... | reverse complement strand
TCGGAGAGGTTGAACAGGCCGACCACCTTGTTGCCGTCCTTCTGCCGGACCCAGCCGAACAGCTGCTGCGGCCTGTCGTTGACGACCTGCTGCATCACCGCGCCCCATTGCCCGTTGCCCAGCGCGGGGTTGGCGGTGCGAAAGGCGATCAGGTCCTTGAGAAGTGCGCCATAGTCGCAGCCTTCGCGCTGGCTCCAGTCGATCGGGTCCTTCTCGAAAAAGGCGAGGCGGTGCGCGTTGCACGCCTCCATCCCGTTATGGACCAGCGGCAGCCCTTCGCCGGTAAAGGCGAGCGCGGTCAGCGCTTCCAGCCCGTCACCGTAATTCTCGTAGATCGTGCCTTCCCACGCATTGCTGTCGTGGTTCTCGATATAGGTCAGGCGCATGGCCTCGCGCGGCCACAGGCTCTCGTTCTCGGCGTAATAGCCGAACAGCGCGGTCGCATCCGCCTCGCCCTTTGCGATCCGCTTGCCTGTATGGTGCCAGTCCCATGCGTAGGTCGCATCGAAGGCGGCGCGGTGGTGGACGGTCTGCTGCACCTCGCCCAGCATGAAGACCGGGCGGATCGCATCGAGCCGTGCGCGCATCGTCTCCCAGAAATCGATCGGGAAATAGCCGGCGACATCGGCGCGATAGCCGTCCACGTCGAATTCGCGGACCCAGTATTCCATCGCCTTGCCGACATGCTCGCGCACCCCGGGCTTCGACCAGTCTAGATCGATGATGTCGGACCAGTCCCACCACGGGGTCGGGCGGAAATGGCCGTCCCAGGTCTTTTCGTACCAGTCGGGATGCTCGCTCGCGAGGGCATTGTCCCACGCGGTGTGGTTGGCCACCAGGTCGAGGATGACGTGGAAGCCCTGCGCGTGCGCGGCGTCGATGAAGTTGCGCAGGTCCTGCTCGGTGCCGAACTCGGGATTGACCGCGTAATAGTCGCGCACCGAATAGGGGCTGCCCAGCGTGCCCTTGCGGTTGACCTCGCCGATCGGGTGAATCGGCATCAGCCACAAGATGTCGACACCCAGCTCCTTCAGCCGCGGCAGCTCCTTCTGCGCGGCGGCGAAGGTGCCCTCGGGCGTGAACTGGCGGGTGTTGATCTGGTAGAGGACCGCATCGCGGCTCCATTCGGGATGCTCGATCTCGACGAAGGGCTGCGGTTGCCACGGATCGGCGGTCTGCGCGGCGGCGGGCGCTGCGGCGCAGGCCAGCAGCGCGGCGATGGCGAGTTTACGCATCGGCGGTCTCCGGATTTGATTGCGCGGGCAGGACCGATCCGACCCGCAGCATGGCCAGCGCGGCGAGAGCCCAGGCGGCGGCGGCGAACAGCATTGTCCAGATCGGTTCGCCCGGGAAGAAGGCCTTCATGATCGATCCCATGATCGTCGCCACCAGCAGCTGCGGCACCACGATGAAGATGTTGAACAGCCCCATGTAGATGCCGAGCTTGGCCTGCGGCAGATTGCTGGCGAGGATCGCGTAGGGCATCGCAAGGATGCTGGCCCAGGCGATGCCCTTCAGCACCTCGCACCCGATCAGCAGCATCGGATCGCGCAGCACGAAGAAGCCGAGGAAGCCCAGCGCGCCCGCCAGCAGACACGCCATGTGGGTGTATGCCTGGCCGAACTTGCGCGCCATCACCGGCAGCACGAACAGCGCGGCGATCGCGGCGACCCCGTTCTGCACGGTGTAGATCAGGTTCCACCAGTTGGCACCGTCGTTATAGGCCGCGCTCGCCGGATCGGCGCTGCCGTAGAAATATTGCGACACGATCGGGCCGGAATAGATCCACATGATGAACAGCGCGGACCAGCTGAAGAACTGCACCAGCGCGAGCCGTTTCATCACTTCAGGCATGCCGGAAAAGTCGCCCACGATGCTCGACAGCATGTTGGCCGACTGGCCTTTGCGCGCCATGGAAATGCCGATCGCGCTGAGCAGGCCGTAGGTCGCGAGCAGGCCGCCGAGCAGGTAAATCTCCTTCTCCAGCCCCAGCGGCGCAACTGCGAGGATCACCGCCGCGCCCGCCACCAGCCAGACCAGTGCGAAGCCGTAGTTCTTCGCCGCCAGCGCGCGGATCGTGTGGCTTTGCTCGATCTGGTTCTCGGCCTCGAACGCGGCCATTTCCTCGGGCGAATATTCTCGCGTGGTCAGCACGGTCCACGCGATCGCCACGAACAGCGCGCCCCCGCCCGCCCAGAAGCTCCACCGCACGGTGTCGGGAATCTGCCCTGGCGGCGCGATATTGGCGACGCCCAGATGCTCCAGAAACCACGGGAAGATCGCCGCGACCACCGCGCCGCTGCCGATGAAGGCGGTCTGCACGGCATAGCCGGTCGCGTGCTGCGACTTGTCCAGCATGTCCCCCACAAAGGCGCGGAACGGCTCCATCGAGATGTTGAGCGAGGCATCGAGCAGCCACAGCAGGCCTGCGGCAAACACCAGCGGCGCGGCGAAGGCGGGCGCGAAGGGCATCAGGAACAACGAGAATGCGGCGAAGATCGCCCCGGTCAGGAAATAGGGCCGCCGACGGCCCAGCCGGTTCCACGTCCGGTCAGACAGGTAGCCGATGATCGGCTGGACGATCAGCCCGGTCAGCGGCGCGGCAACCCACAGCGCGGGCAGATCGTCGAGCGATGCCCCCACCGTCTGGAAGATGCGGCTCATGTTGGAATTCTGCAGCACGAAGCCGATCTGGATTCCGAAGAAGCCGAAGCTGATGTTCCACAGCCCCGCCCAGCTCTGGCGTGGTTTCTCCATCGGCCTTGTTATCCTTTCCCCTGTCGGCGGGCGAACTCGCGTCACCCTGCCGATCGATGATGAGGCAAGGCTTTCACCAATCCGGGAGGCCGGACAAGCAACATACGAATGCGCTCAGGAGCTTGCGCGCACGATCAGCCTGGTCGGCAGCCGCGTGGGCGGCGGGTCGGAGCCTTCGATATGCGCCAGCAACGTTTCGACCAGCAGCTCGCCCGCACCTTGCGTGTCCTGCATGATGGTGGAGAGCGGCGGGTGGGTCATGCTGGCGGCAGGGATATTGTCGAACCCGACCACCGCGACATCGCCCGGAACAGAGAGCCCCGCCTCATCCAGCGCGCGCATCGCGCCGATCGCGATCACATCGCTCGCCGCGAACACCGCGTCGAATGCAGCGCCGCTTTCGATCAGGCGGCGCGCGGCGGCATAGCCTGCCTCGTCCGATGTCACCGCGTCGAATTGCAGCGCCGGATCGGGCTGCACGCCATTGCTGCGCAGCGCCTCGCACAGGCCCTGATAGCGGTGCGCGAATTCGGGATAGTGCTCGTCCGCATGGCCCAGAAACGCGACCTTCCTGCGCCCACGCTCAATGAAGTGCTCGCCGACCAGCTGCCCCGCGTCGATATTGTCTGAACCGACAGTGGCCCCGCTGCTGTCGCTGCTGACCGAACCCCAGCGGGCGAAATGCGTCCCCGCCTTGACCAGCTGGGCCAGCCTTTCCGCGTAGAGCGTGTAGTCGCCATAGCCGAGCAGGATCAGCCCATCGGCGCGATGGCTGTCCTGGTACTGGACATGCCAATCGTCCTCCATCCGCTGGAACGAGATCAGCAGGTCGAGTCCCCGGTCCGCGCAGGCGCGCGTGATCGATCCGAGCATCGCGAGAAAGAAGGGATTGATCATGCTCTCGTCGGGAGTCGGGTCTTCGAAGAACAGCAGGGCAATCGTGTTCGAACGCTGGCTACGCAGCGACGACGCGTTCTTGTCGACCGTGTAATTGAGGTCGCGGGCAATCTGTTCGATCCTGGCGCGCGTCTTGGCGCTGACAGCCTTGTCCCCACGCAGAGCACGGCTGACGGTCGGCTGCGAAACCCCCGCGGCGTAAGCAATGTCGAAACTGGTCGGTCGACCCGTCGGCTTGCGACCCATCACGCGTCTCCTGTGCCGGGTCGCCCCGGGTACTCTCCCCAGCTTGCATAGAAAGCCGGCGGCGGTCAGGCAACGCCAAGCCTCTGAAAGGCGCAGGAAACCGGGAGTCCTGTGGCACTATTGCAAATGTGCATCGCGCACAGTTGCAGCGCAACAACATACGTATGCTCTCTTCCGCACACTGCAGCGAGCGACCTATGCGGCGCTCACATCGGGCGCTGCAGGGACGCCGCATCCGAAGGGACTGAAGAATTCTGCCCAGGCAACCGCAAAGGGTTCCGGGCCACTTGGGGAGTGCATTGAAATGGCAATTCGCAGCAAGCTTTCTGCAACCGTCAGCCTGTCGGCATGTGCGGTCGCCCTGACCGGTTTGGCGACGCCCGCCTGGGCGCAGGACGCCGAAGAGGCGGCCGATGAGGGCGATGTAATCATTGTCTCGGGCTATCGCGCCTCGCTGGAAAGCGCGATCGCGGAAAAGCGCGAAAAGGACCAGATCATCGAATCGGTCTCGAGCGAGGACATCGGCAAGCTCCCCGACGCCTCGATCGGTGAGTCGATCGCCCGCCTTCCCGGCCTGACCTCGCAGCGTATCTCCGGCCGTGCCGGTTACATTTCGGTCCGTGGCTTCGGCCCCGACTTCTCGAGCACGCTGCTCAACGGCCGCCAGCAGACGTCGACCAACGACAACCGCGGCATCGAGTTCGACCAGTACCCTTCCGAAATCGTGAGCTCGGTCGATGTGTACAAATCGCCCTCCGCCGACCTCATCGGCCAAGGCCTCGTCGGCACCATCGACATCCGCACCATCCGCCCGCTCGAAAAGGGCGAGCAGGTCATCGCCTTCGGCGCACGCGGGGTCTATGCCGATCTCGGCAAGCTCAACAGCGGCTCGGACGACATCGGCTATCGCGTCTTCGGGACCTATGTCGACCAGTTCCTCGGCGACACCGTCGGGCTTGCGCTTTCGGTCGCCTATTCCGAAGAGCCCTACCAGACCGAGGAATTCGAAGCCTGGGGCTACGCCGATGGTCCGGATGGCGACAAGATCGTCGGCGGCGTGAAGCCGTTCGTGACTTCGTCCAACCTCAAGCGGCTCGGCATCAACGGCACCGTGCAATACGAGGCATCGCCCTCGACCATGCTGACGCTCGATGGCTTCTATTCGGATTTCGACGACACCAACATCAAGCGCGGCATCGAAATCCCGCTGGCATGGTCGGGCGCCGCGCTTTCGCCCACCGGGCTTGAATCCACCGACGGCGTGATCACCGGCGGCACCTTCTCGGGCGTCGAGGCCGTGGTCAACAACCACAATTACGTACGCAAGGCGAAGCTCTATTCGGGTGGCCTCAATGTCGAGCACGAGGGTGAGGACGGCTGGAACGTCAATGCCGACATCAGCTTCTCGCGCACCGACCGCAACGAGCTGATCCTCGAATCGAACGCCGGCACTGCGCCCGGCGGCGGCACCGGCGCAACCGATACGCTGACCTTCCGTTCGACTCCCAGCGGTACCTTCTTCACCGACCAGGTGCTCGACTACAGCGACCCGACGCTGATCCAGCTTACCGACCCGCTCGGCTGGGGCGGCGGCGCACCGGGCGGCCGCCAGCACGGCTATTACAACGACCGCATCGTCGAGGACGAACTGTGGCAGTTCCAAGCCGACATCGAGAAGGAACTCGACGGCGGCTTCCTCAGCTCGGTCCAGGCCGGTTTCGATTACGTGACCCGCAGCAAGTCGCTGGTTCCCGACGAATACTTCCTGCAGCTGTCGGGTGATCGCCTGCAGGCGCAGGTACCCAGCCAGTACCTGCTCTCGCCGACCAATCTCGACTATCTCGGCCTCGGCCCGATGGTCAGCTACAACCCGCTCGACCTGCTGGAGGGTGGCGAATACGTCATCGTCCCGAACACCGCAGAAGACGTGTTGTTCAAGACGTTCTCGATCGACGAGGACATCATGACCTTCTTCGTCCAGGGCAACATCGAAAGCGATGTCGGCAACGCGCTGCTCACCGGCAACTTCGGCGTCCAGGCGATCCATACCGACCAGAGCTCCACCGGCTTCGTCAACACCGGTGCCGCGCAGGGCATCATCGAGCGCACGATCGGCGACAATTACTGGGACATCCTGCCCAGCCTCAACCTGTCGCTGCGCTTCGACAGCGATTTCGTGATCCGCTTTGCCGCGGCCCGTGAAATCCAGCGCCCGCGTCTCGACGACATGCGGGTCAATTTCAGCTATGGCGTCGACCCGGTCGAGCGCATCGTGACCGGTTCGGGCGGCAACCCTTCGCTGCGCCCCTACCGTGCTACCGCCGTCGACCTGAACTTCGAAAAGTACTTCGGGAACAAGGGCTACCTTGCGGCGCAGCTGTTCTACAAGAAGCTGCACAACTACATCTACACGGCGGAATTCCCGTTCGATTACAGCAGCTACCCCGTCGTCGATCCGGGCTACGCCTTCAGCTACCAGGGTCGCATCAGCGCTCCGATCAATGGCGATGGTGGCGAGATCTACGGGATCGAGGCAGCCGGTACGCTGCCGTTCGAGACCTTCGTCTCCGCGCTTGAAGGCTTCGGCGTGACCGGCGGCGTCAGCTACACCAAATCGAAGATCCAGCCCGACCCGAACACGCCGGCATCGGACATCCCCGGCTATTCGCGCTGGGTCGCCAACGGCACCGCCTATTTCGAAAAAGGCGGGTTCTCGGTTCGCGGCTCGATGCGCTACCGTTCGACCTTCCTCGGCGATTTCTCTGGCTTCGGCGCGAACCGCGTACGGCGCCGGGCGAAGGCCGAGACGATCATCGACGCGCAGATCGGCTACGATTTCCAGTCCGACAGCGCGCTGGAAGGTCTCTCGCTCTTCATTCAGGGTTTCAACCTGACGAACGAGCCCTTCGTCGCAATCAATCCGGGCGAACCGCTGCAGGTGATGAACTACCAGAACTACGGGCGCCGCTTCATGGGCGGTTTCACCTACAAGTTCTGATCCCCGGGTCGTCATTCCCCGGTGCGCACAGTACCGGGGAGTTCCCGAACCTTTCGTGGGGGATAGGTGATGGCTGAGCAACCGCAATCCAACCGTGCCCGCAGTCCGCGGCCGGGCCGTCGCATCGTAATCGTGGGTGGCGGTACGGCCGGATGGATGACTGCCGCTGCGCTGTCGCGCTTCTGCGGTCGCGACTGGGGGATCACGCTGGTCGAATCCGACGCGATCGGCACGGTCGGCGTAGGCGAGGCCACCATCCCGATGATCCGCAACTTCAACGCGGCGCTCGGGATCGACGAAGCCGAATTCATCGCCGCCACCAATGGCACCTACAAGCTGGGCATCGAGTTCGTCGGCTGGGGAGCGCCCGACAGCCGCTATCTCCACGCTTTCGGACTGGTCGGGCGCGGGCTCGGCCTGCTGCCCTTCCAGCATTACTGGCTGCGCGCGCGTGCCGAAGGTTTCGGCGGCCCGATCGGCGACTACGTGTTGAATGCCATCGCCTGTCGCGAAGAGCGCTTTGCTCATGTCGAGCGCCAGCCGGGCAGCGCCTTGCCCCCGATGCCGTTCGCCTATCATTTCGATGCCGGGCTCTACGCCGCCTTTCTGCGGCGGTATGCGGAGACGCGTGGCGTCCTGCGCGAGGAAGGACGCATCGACCACGTCGAAACATGGGCCGAAAGCGGTGACATATCCTCGGTCCGCATCGACGGCGGACGCGTCGTCGAGGGCGATCTGTTCATCGATTGCTCGGGCTTTCGCGCCCTGCTGATCGAGGACACGCTTCAGACCGGATGGACCGACTGGTCGCACTGGCTGCCGTGCGATCGGGCCATTGCCGTACCGTGCGAACCGAGCGAGCCATGGCTTCCCTACACGAGGTCCACCGCCCGCGAAGCTGGCTGGCAATGGCGCATCCCGCTGCAGAACCGCATCGGCAATGGCCACGTGTTCAGTTCCGCGCATATGAGTGAGGACGCCGCACAAGAAGCGCTGCTCGCCAACCTTGACGGCGAACCCACAGCCGAACCGCGGTTGTTGCGGTTCACCACCGGGATGCGCAAACAGGCATGGAACCGCAATGTCGTAGCGATCGGGCTCTCATCGGGTTTTCTCGAACCGCTTGAATCGACCAGCATTCATCTGATCCAGACGGGGATCAACCGGTTGCTGGACTACCTTCCCGTATCCGGATTCGGCCCGCGCGACCGCGAAAATTTCAACCGCCGCACAGCTTATGAGATGGAACGCATCCGCGATTTCATCATCCTGCATTATCACGCCAATGGACGCGAAGGTCAGCCGTTCTGGGATATGCTTCGCACCATGGCGGTTCCCGACACGCTGGCGGAAAAGATCGAGATGTTCCGTGCCGGCGGGAAAGTCGTGCGCGACCAGGACGAGCTCTTCGACGTGCCCGGTTGGGTGCAGGTGATGCTCGGTCAGGGCGTCGAACCGCAAGGCTGGCACCCGCTAGCGGACGAACTTCCGCGTGACCAGCTCGAGCAATTCCTCGCGACGGTGAAGAGCGCCTACGAGCGCGACGTCGCACGCATGCCATCCCATCAGGATTATGTCCGCAGGCTCGCCCGGCAGGGCCGCAGCAAACTGGAAATCGCATAATGATACGACATGCCCTCCCCCTTCTCGCCCTCGGTCTCGCAGGGGTTGTCCATGCGCAACCGCAAGATGGCGATGCAAAAGCCCAGTTCCGCGAGCGCCTGCCCAGCGAGGAGATTGTCTATTTCGTCCTGCCCGACCGGTTCGAGAACGGCGATCGCACGAACGACAAGGGCGGCTTTACGGGTGACCGGCTCGCGCACGGGTTCGATCCCGAACACAAGGGTTTCTTCCATGGCGGCGACCTCAAGGGTCTGACCGCGCGACTCGACTATCTCGAACAGTTGGGCGTCACCGCGATCTGGTTCGCGCCGATTTTTCAGAACAAGCCCGTACAGGGCGACCCGGGCTCCGAAAGCGCTGGCTATCACGGCTATTGGGTGACCGATTTCACCCGGCCCGACAGCCATTTCGGAACGCGCGCCGAGTTCAAGGCCTTCGTCGAAGCGGCGCACGCCCGCGGGATGAAAGTCTATATGGACATCATCACCAACCACACAGCCGATGTCATCCGCTATGCCGAGGGTGACGAGACCGGCTACGTCTATCGCAGCCGCGGCGACTATCCCTATTCGCGAAAGGGCGGTGTCGGGGGCGAGCCGATCAATCCTAACTTCATGGGCGATGCCGACCGCAGCGCCGAGAATTTCGCGCGGCTGACCGATCCGTCCTATGCCTACACACCCGTAGTCCCCAAGGCGGAAGCCGAGATCAAGGTCCCCGCCTGGCTCAACGACCCGATCTATTACCACAATCGCGGCGACACGACCTTCAGTGGCGAAAGCAGCCGGTTCGGCGATTTCGTGGGGCTCGACGATCTCTACACCGAGCATCCGCGCGTGGTTGAAGGGATGATCGACATTTACGCGGCATGGATCCGCGACTTCGGCATCGACGGTTTCCGCGTCGACACCGCACGGCATGTGAACCCCGAATTCTGGCAGGCCTTTGTTCCCGCCATGCTCGAAACCGCGCGCGAAGCGGGCATTCCCAACTTCCACATCTTCGGCGAGGTCTACCGCGATAGTTCGGACAATGGCTATATCGCGCAGTACACGCGCCGTGACGGATTTCCCGCGGTGCTCGATTTCGCTTTCGCCCAGGCGATCCGCGAAACCGTGGCGCAGGGCAAGGGAACGCATGTCCTCAACGAACTGTTCGACGGCGACGTGCTCTACGAGGGCGGTGAGGAAGCCGCGCTCGGCATGCCGACATTCCTCGGCAATCACGACATGGGTCGCTTCTCAACGATCGTGAAATGGGACCGGCCCGAGATCGGCCAGGAAGAGCTGCTTGCGCGCGTCAAGCTTGGTCATGCAATGCTGCTGACACTGCGCGGCAGCCCGGTGGTCTACTACGGCGACGAACAGGGATTCGTCGGCGACGGCAACGACCAGGCGGCGCGCGAAGATATGTTCGCTTCGCAGACCGCCAGCTACAACGACAACGCCCTGATCGGCACCGATGCGACGACTGCGCAGAGCAATTTCGACACCGCGCATCCGCTGTACGAGCAGATCGCCGGACTCTCGGCGGTTCGTCGCGCGCATCCCGCACTGTCGCGCGGACGCCAGATCGTGCGCCACTATGGCGACAAGGAAGGAATTTTCGCGGTAAGCCGCTTCGACCCGGAGACCGGCGGCGAATATGTGCTGGCCTTCAACACGGCCGATCAGCCGCAGGAAGCGAATGTTCTGGTCGGCTACGATGCGCGCAGTTTCGAAACGCTTGCGGGCGACTGCCCTGCCGCGGTTGCCGCTCCGGGAAGTGCTCCGTTCGCCCTGCCCGCCTTGGGCTGGGCCATATGCCGCGTGGCGGAGATCGCCGAATGAACCGCGCCGATCCGATCGAGACTGCAACCGCTACCGCCACCACGCGCCCGTGGTGGAAGGGGGCGACAATATACCAGATCTATCCGCGCAGCTTCCAGGATTCGAACGGCGACGGGATCGGCGATCTGCCGGGCATTACGCAGCGCCTCCCGCATGTCGCCAGTCTGGGGGTCGATGCCATTTGGATATCGCCCTTCTTTACCTCGCCGATGAAGGATTTCGGCTACGACGTGGCGGACTATTGCGATGTCGATCCGATTTTCGGAACGCTCGCGGATTTCGACGCGCTCATTGCCCGCTCACACGAACTGGGCCTCAAGGTGCTGATCGACCAGGTCTATTCGCATACTTCGGACGAACACCCCTGGTTTGCCGAAAGCCGCATGGGACGGTCGAACCCGAAGCAGGACTGGTACGTCTGGGCCGATGCCAAGCCCGACGGGTCGCCGCCTTCGAACTGGCAGTCCGTCTTCGGCGGCCCCGCCTGGACCTGGGACGCACGCCGCGGCCAGTACTATCTGCACAATTTCCTCAGTTCGCAGCCGCAGCTCAACATGCACAACCCCGCGGTGCAGGATGCGGTGCTCGACGTAATGCGTTTCTGGCTCGAACGCGGCGTCGACGGTTTCCGCATTGATGCGTTGAATTTCGCGATGCACGACCCGCAGTTGCGCGACAATCCGCCCGCCCCAGCGACGGACAAACCGCGTACCCGCCCGTTCGATTTCCAGCTCAAGAAGCACAATATGTCGCATCCCGACATCCCGGGCTTCATCGAACGCATCCGCGCGCTGACCGACCGATATGACGGAATCTTCACCGTTGCCGAGGTCGGCGGGGACGAAGCCGAAGTCGAGATGAAGGCCTTCACCGAGGGCGAGACCCATCTCAATTCGGCCTATGGCTTCAACTTCCTCTACGCCGACCGACTGACCCCCGGCGCGATCTGCGCGGCGTTGGCCGAATGGCCCGACCAAGGTGGCGTAGGCTGGCCAAGCTGGGCCTTCGAAAATCACGACGCGCCGCGCGCAGTCAGTCGCTGGTGGAACGCCGCTCATCGCGACCGCGCGGCGCGGATGAAGATGACGCTGCTCGCCTGCCTGCGCGGCAATATCATCCTCTATTACGGAGAAGAACTCGGGCTCACGCAGGTCGATATTCCCTTCGACCAGTTGCATGATCCCGAAGCGATTGCCAATTGGCCGCTGACGCTCAGCCGCGATGGCGCACGCACGCCGATGCCCTGGGAAGCGGGCGCGCCCTATTGCGGATTCACCAGCGGCATTCCCTGGCTGCCGCTTGGAGAAGATAACGTGACGCGCGCGGTCGAAACGCAGCATGACGATCACGGGTCGCTGCTGCATCACACGCGCGAGATGATTGCCATGCGCAAGGCGCAGCCGGCGCTCACCCATGGTGCAGTCACGCAATGCGAGGCGCGCGGCGACTTGCTCGTGCTCGAACGGCAAGCCGAAGGCGAAACGGTGCGTCTCTTCGTCAATCTGGGCGAAACGACATGCACACTCGATGGCGATGAAACCGCCGGCGAAATCATCGCCGCGGTGAACGGCGCCACGCCAGACGAACTTCCTTCCTTTGCAGCCCTGGTGGTGAAACCATGAACATCCTCCGCGCCTTCGTCCCGCTAGCCTTCGCGATACTGGCCCCTACCGTGGCCCATGCCGGCAGCGTCGCATCCCCCGACGGGCGCATCGTGGCGACGCTGGACACCAGCGGCGAGGGAACCCCGACCTATTCGGTCAGCTTCGATGGCGAGCAGGTAATCGATCCTTCCGCGATCGGTTTCATCTTCACCGACAGCAACCCGATGCGCCGCGATTTCACCGTCCTCGAAGAAAAGACCGCCAGCGTGAATACGCAGTGGGAGCAGCCCTGGGGTGAACGACGCTTCGTCACCGACCGCCACAACGAACTGGCGGTGACTTTCCGCCAGCGCGATGCGGCCGCACGCGAAATGACCGTGCGAATGCGCGTGTTCGACGACGGGCTCGGTTTCCGCGTCGAGTTTCCCGAACAGGACGGCATGCCGGTGGCAAACATCGCCGAGGAACTCACCGAGTTCCGGATTGCCTCGGATGGCGAGGCATGGTCGATCCCCGCGGGCGACTGGAATCGCTACGAATATCTCTATGAGCGTACGGCGATCAGCGCGCTGTCCACCGTGCACACGCCGGTCACGATGGTGCTGGAGAACGGCACGCATATGTCGTTTCACGAAGCCGCCCTCGTCGACTATTCGGGAATGTGGCTGCGACGGATGGAAGGCACGCGGCTGCGCGCGCAGCTCAGCCCAAGCCCGCGCGGCCCCAAGGTCGTGCGCAAGGGCGCGTTCAACACGCCGTGGCGCACGATACAGATTGCCGATGGGCCCGCAGGTCTGTTCGAAAGCGCGCTGATCCTCAACCTCAACGAACCCAACGCCCTGGGCGATGTCAGCTGGGTGGTCCCACACAAATACATCGGCATCTGGTGGGAAATGCACCTCGATGAAAGCAGTTGGGCATCGGGCGAAAAACACGGCGCCACGACGGCAAACGCCAAACGCCATATCGATTTCGCCGCCGAACATGGTTTCCGCGGCGTGCTGATCGAAGGTTGGAACCTTGGCTGGGACGGCAATTGGTTCGGCAATGGCCGCGACTACGACTTCACCACCGCCTATCCCGATTTCGACATCGCTGAAGTCGCTCGGTACGCGCGCCAGAAGGGCGTGCGCATCATCGGCCATCACGAAACGGGTGGCAATATCGATGTCTACGAGCGCCAGCTTGATGACGCGATGGCGCTCTATGGCAAACTCGGCATCGACGCGGTGAAGACCGGCTATGTCGCGGACGCTGGCGGGGTTATTTCGCGCGATGCCGATGGTAATGAAATCTTCGTCTGGCACGACGGGCAGGAACAGGTGAACCATCACCTGCGCGTCGTCGAAACCGCGGCCGCAAACCGGATTGCGGTCAATCCGCACGAACCGGTGAAGGACACCGGACTGCGCCGGACCTATCCGAACTGGGTCAGCCGCGAAGGCGCGCGCGGGGGCGAATACGATGCCTGGGCCGAACCCAAAAATGGCCCCGACCACGTTCCCGAACTGATCTTTACGCGCCTGCTTTCGGGGCCGATGGATTATACGCCAGGCATCTTCTCGCTCGAAGGCCGCGACGCCGTCGCGCCCGACATCCCCTCCACGCTGGCACGCCAACTTGCCTTCTACATCGCGATCTATTCGCCGATCCAGATGGTGGCCGATCTGCCGGAGAACATCGCCGCGCATCCGCAGGCGCTCGACTTCGTCAAACGGGTAGCGGTCGACTGGCACGCCAGCCGCCTGCTCGAAGGCGCGGTGGGTGAATATGCCGTCATTGCGCGGCAGGTCCGCGACAGCGACGCATGGTTCATCGGTGGTGTGACCGACGAGACCCCGCGTCGTCCGAACATCGCGCTCGACTTCCTGCCCGAAGGTCGCACCTTCGTCGCGACCATCTGGGAGGACGGCGAACAGGCCGATGGTCTGGGCCATGATCGGCACGCGATGGATGTTCGCCAAGTGACCGTGCGGCACGGCGACACGCTCGACCTGCGCATGGCGCGCGCCGGAGGCTTCGCAGTCGAACTCATGCCCGCGGCCCAATAAGCCGACAGGGGGCGCAATGCCCCCTTCTCCGCAAACTAGCGATCGGATCTAGAGGCCGACCTTCACCCCGGCCCAGACCGTGCGCGGCACGCCCAGGTCGATCGACCCGCTTTGGTTGCGCGTGACGATAGTCTCGTCGGTGAGGTTTTCGCCGCGCAGCACAAGCGCAATGTCGGGCGTCATCGGCACTTGGACGAAGGCGTCGAGTGTCGTGGCCGCTGGTAGGACATTGCTTTCCAAATCATCCTCGAACTGCGCGCCGACATGGCGCACGGTCGCCGACAGCAGCCAGTCGTCTGCCGGGGTCCATGATAGCGTCGCGCCACCCGTGAACCGCGGCGTCTGCGACGGCCGGTTGCCGTCCAGCGCAACGGCAAAGCCAGATCCTTTTGCTTCGGCATCGGTCCACACTGCCGAGGCATCAAGCGAAAAGGCCCCCAGCGTTGCGCTCACAGATGCTTCCAGTCCCCGCGACTGGATCGCGTCGATATTGCGCCGCTGGCGCAGGTTCTCGGCGATTGTCACATTCGCGACGGCGTTCTTCACGCGGTTGTCGAACGCGGTCAGCGACAGCGCTACAGCGGGGTTCGGGGTCAGTTCGATGCCGGCCTCGAAACCCTCCAGCCGTTCGTTCTCGAGCGCGGCATTGGCCTGCGTAACCACGGGGAAGACCACGAAAGGCCGATAGAGCTCATTGAGCGTGGGTAGGCGCAACCCGGAATAGGCGGCCGCACGCAGAGCCACGACATCGTTCGCGCGGTAAAGCACGCCGCCGCGAAACGAAGCGTCCCATCCGGCGCGGTCCGCAAAGCTGTCGGTCGAAAGCAGCTCACCGCTGGCATCCCGTTCGGTATAGAAACCGTCGCGAATGGTCCACCGGTCGAGCCGCGCGCCCAAGGTCAGGACAAGGCGCCCCAGCGACCAGTCGTCTTCCACGAACAGTCCCAGATCGGTGTTGGTCCCGCCGGCATTACGCCGCGCGGTGATGTTGCCCGAGAAAGCACTGATTGCGGTCTCGAAGAGCTCACCTTCGGCGCGGCGAAAATCCATGCCGACCCGCAGGACATGGGCGTCCCCCACGGGCGGTCGCAGTTCGAGCTTGCCGCCCAGCCCGGTAGCCGGCGTATTGCGCTGGTCGAGCACAGGGACGAACCGCGTCGAACTGACCACGACATTGGTGAAATTGCGCGCCTGCAAATAGGCCAGCGCATCGAATTCCCATTCGCCGCGACCGACCAGCCGAAGGCTCGCATCCTGCCCCTCGATGCTGCTGTCGGCGCCCTTGAAGCGCAGCGTGCGTTCATCGCGATATGCCAGCCCGCGGACCTGCAATTCGATTTCGTCTGAGACGGGTGCGACGCCGCGGATCTGCGCCGACCAACCGTCGAACGCAGCCCGCGCGCTTAGCGGCACGCGGTCCGCCTCTGGCGTGGTGTAGAAGCCCTTGCCGCGATCCCACCGGCCCGAGGCCACGAGAAAGCCGCTGCCTAGCCGTGCACCCGCACTACCCGACAGTTCGGTTTCCCCGCGATCGTTGACCAAGGCCTGACCGGCGAAACCGTCGAGCTGGTCGATTCCCGCGCTTTCCATCTCGATAGTGCCAGCCAGCGCGCCCGCGCCGAAGGGCCCCGCCCCGCCGCCGCGTGTCACGCGAATCTGCGAAAGCCGCTCGGGCGCGATGGCGCTGAACGGAATATAGCCGAAGAAGGGATCGCTCATCGGTACGCCGTCAAGCAACACCAGTGCGCGACTGGTGGCATTGCCGCCCAGCGCCCGCAGCGTGGCGCCCTGCGCGGAAGCGTTTGCCGATCTGCTGTCCGAGCGGCGGAATTGCTGGAATCCCGCGACCGAAGCCAGCGCATCCTCGATCCGCCCCGAAGGCACCGAAACCAGTTGTTCGCGATCGATGACCTGCTGGTCATAGGCGGGCGTCGCCGGAGTCTCGTCGAGCCCTTCGCCGGTAACCACGATGACCGGCGCTTCGGTCTCCTGTGCAGAAAGCGGGAGTGCGAGGGCGCAAGCAAGGGCCGTCCCGGCCAGCAGGGTGATCGATCTATTCATGGTAGCGGTCCCTATCGCCTACGTTTCGCGATTGCGAGAGCCGACTAAGCGATTGCAGCAGCGTGCCGAATGCCTAGAGTTGCCCGTGGAAGAGGAGACAATCGGCATGACTGAGGCACAGGATCGTTCGGACTGGGTGAAACGGCCCGCAGCGGCGATCGAACGGACCGGCTGCACGCTGGAGCAGTACCAGGCGCTCTATGCGCGCAGCATCGAGGACAGCGAGGCCTTCTGGGCCGGTCAGGCCGAACGGATAGACTGGATGACCCCGCCGGCAAGGATCGCCGACTGGTCATTCGATCCGGTAGCGATCAAGTGGTTCGAGGACGGTGTGCTGAACATCTGCCACAATGCGGTCGACCGGCATGTCGCCTCGGGTCGCGGCGATCAACTTGCGTTGATCTTCGAGCCCGATGACCCGGAGGGCGAGGTCCGGCGCATCACCTATGCCGAATTGCAGGCCGAGGTTGTCCGCATGGCTAATACGCTGAAAGCGATGGGTGTGCAGAAAGGCGATCGCGTAACCATCTACATGCCGATGGTGCCCGAAGGCGCGTTCGCCATGCTCGCCTGCGCGCGGATCGGCGCGGTGCATTCGGTGATTTTCGGCGGGTTCAGCCCCGAGGCCATCGCCGGTCGGGTCGAAGACTGTCGTAGCGACTGTATCGTGACCGCCGACGAAGGCTTTCGAGGCGGAAAGCGGATTCCGCTGAAAGCCAATGTCGACGCTGCGCTCGAAAAGGTGAGCGCAAAAGCGGTGCTCGTGCTGCGCCATACCGGCGGCCAGGTTGCGATGACCGATGGCCGCGATCACTGGTATCACGAGTTGTCCGCCGATGTCGCAGCCGACTGCCCCTGCGAACCGATGCGGGCCGAGGACCCCTTGTTCATTCTCTACACCTCGGGCTCAACCGGCAAGCCCAAGGGCGTGCTGCACACAACCGGCGGTTACGCGGTCTGGACCGAGACCACTTTCCGATATGTCTTCGACTATCGCGAAGGCGAGGTCTTCTGGTGCACGGCCGACATCGGCTGGGTCACCGGACACAGTTACATCGTCTACGGTCCACTGCTCAACGGCGCCTCGGCGGTCATGTTCGAAGGCGTTCCGAACCATCCGGACCACGACCGGTTCTGGCAGGTGTGCGAGAAGCACAAGGTCAACATCTTCTATACCGCGCCCACCGCCATTCGCGCGCTGATGCGCGAAGGCACAGCGCACGTCGCCAAGCACGATCTCTCCGCGCTGCGGCTGCTCGGCAGTGTTGGCGAGCCGATCAATCCCGAAGCCTGGCGCTGGTATCACGAGAATGTCGGCAAGTCCGAACTGCCGATCGTCGACACCTGGTGGCAGACCGAGACCGGCGGCGTGATGATCACCACCCTTCCGGGCGCGCACGATATGAAGCCCGGGAGCGCAGGGCGCCCCTTCTTCGGCATCTGTCCGCAACTGGTGGATAATGACGGCGAAGTGCTCGACGGTGCGACCGAAGGAAATCTGTGCATCACACGCAGCTGGCCGGGGCAGGCACGTACCGTCTATGGCGACCACGACCGCTTCGTGCAGACCTACTTCAGCACTTACAAGGGCAAGTATTTCACCGGCGACGGCTGCCGACGCGACGAGGACGGCTATTACTGGATCACCGGCCGGGTGGACGATGTGATCAATGTGTCCGGCCACCGCATGGGTACCGCGGAAGTGGAAAGCGCGCTGGTGCTGCACCCCAAGGTGTCGGAGGCGGCGGTCGTCGGCTTCCCGCACGACATCAAGGGCCAGGGCATCTATTGCTATGTCACGCTGAATGCCGACGAGGCCGAAGGCGAGGAACTGACCGCAGAACTGCGCACGCATGTACGCACCGAAATCGGCCCGATCGCCACGCCCGACCACCTCCATTTCACCCCCGCCCTGCCGAAGACGCGCAGTGGCAAGATCATGCGCCGGATCCTGCGCAAGATCGCGGAGAACGACTATGGCGCACTCGGCGACACCTCGACGTTGGCCGATCCCGGGGTTGTCGATGCCCTGATCGAAGGACGGCGCAACCGCTGATATCCTCCGATCGGACTTCGGGATTGGCCCAGTGTAGCATTATCACGAGGTTAACCAGACCGGCCGGATAATTGCCGCATGACAGCGGACCGGCCAATATGTGGGTGATCAGGCAGTTTACTGCGCGCTCATTCCGCTCCGATTGGCGCAGCTATTTCCTGATCGGCTGCGTCATCGTGCTGGCGTTGCTGCTTGCGGGGGCAAGCTGGAGCGCATGGCGCTCCTCGGTCGAACGCTCCGCTGCCGAACAGCGGCAGGACCACACGCTGCAGGTCCTCATCGAAACCGACCGGCTGCGTTCTGCAGCGCTACAGCAAATTCGCGGTGGCAGGGGCTACCTGCTGACTGGCCGGCAAATGTTCCTCAGGCCGCATATATCGGGGAAACGGCAAGCGGAGATGGCGCATGCCCGACTTGCCAGCCTGTTGGCTGACAATCCCCAACAGGTCCTGCGGGTGAAGGCTCTCGGCACGGACCTCGCTCACCTCCGACTTGTAGTGGACTCGATGGTCGCGCGCGCGAGCGAGGGCCGGCAGGCCGATGCGCTGCAACTCATGCGCAGCGGCAGCGATCGCGATGCAATCGAGGCGATCATGCGTACGCTGGACGACTTGCAGGCCAGCGAACGCGCGGAGCTGGCGCAGCGCACCGCAACGGCAAAGCAGCGCGCGATCGCCAACGAACGCTACCAATACCTACTCGCGGCAATCGGCTTGCTGCTGTTAGCACTGTCGATCGTCACCACCATCTATGTTCGAAGGGCGCTCGAACGCGAGCGTCTGGCTCGCCGCGAATTGCAGCACTTCGCCATGACCGATGCCCTCACCGCGTTGCCCAACCGGCGTTCCTTCATGAAGGAACTCGATCGCGCGATAGAGCGGGCGCAGGCAAAACCAGACCGGACCTTGAGCCTGGCGATCTTCGATATCGACCATTTCAAGCGCATCAACGACCGCTTCGGACACCCGGCGGGCGACGCAGTGATCAAGGATGTCGGCAAACGCGCCAAACAGGCCCTACGCAAGCGCGATCTGGTCGGCCGGATAGGTGGAGAGGAATTCGGCGTAATCCTGCCCAATGCCAATCTCGCTGCAGCGACTGCGATATGCGAAAGGTTGCGGCAGGCGATCGCGGGCAATCCGGTGGTCCGCGAAGACGCGATCATCGCCTTTACCGCCAGCATCGGGATTGCCGAGTTCCAAGCGGGCGACGAAGCCGACCATTTGCTCACGCGCGCCGATGTCGCGCTGTACGATGCGAAGACCGGCGGACGGAACCAGGTGCGTACGGGCATCTGAAACCTTGCAAAACCGGTCTGGCACAGCCTAGTCCCGAGGTATGGCCAAACCCAGCATTCTGTTCGTCTGCCTCGGCAATATCTGCCGCTCGCCCCTTGCCGAGGCGGCGTTTCGCCAAGCCGCGGCGGAAGCCGGTTTTGCGGCCGAGATCGATAGCGCAGGCACTGCCGATTATCATGTCGGCGAAGCCCCCGACCCTCGCACCATAGCCGAAGCGCAGCGTCGCGGTATCGACGTGTCGGGCTACCGCGGCCGGCAACTCGTGCCGGACGACTTCCATCGGTTCGACTACATCCTCGGGATGGACCGCTCGAACATGGCCAATATCGCGCGCGTCGATCCGGGGGACGGCAAGGCGAAAACCGCGATGCTGCTCGACATCGTACCGGGCCAGAAGGGCCGCGAGGTCGCCGATCCGTGGTTTGGCGAAGAGGATGGCTTTGCCGTGACCTGGCATGAAGTCGACGCTGGCGCGCGCGCATTGCTCGCGGTGCTGCTCGATGAGTACGGCTGAGGCCAAACTCGCCGAATTATGCGGCGCGCAGATCGTCGCGCGCGAACCGTTGGCGGGGGGCGACATATCCGGAGCCAGCCGGATAGCGCTGGCTGATGGAAGGACCGTCATCGCCAAACGCGGCCCGGCAGTCGCCCGTGAAGCGTGCATGCTCGCAGCGATCCGCATGCTCGGAGCCCCCGCCCCGGCGGTAATCGGACAGGCAGACGATTGGCTGGTACTGGAAGATGTCGGCCCTTCGCGGCCTTTCGATGCGCGCGCCTGGGAGGAAATCCCGCAGGCGCTCGAACCGCTGCGTTCGGCCGATCAGGACGAGACCTATGGCTGGCCCGAAGACTACGCTTTGCGCGATGTAACCGTATCCAATACGCGCACCACCGACTGGGCCGCCTTCTGGCGCGACAACCGCCTCGTGTGCCACTGCCCCGATCTCGCACCGCCCCTGGCACGACGGGTCGAAGCGCTGACCGTCAAGCTTGCCGACATCATTCCGGCGAGTCCGCCGGCTGCGCTCGTTCATGGCGATCTTTGGGGAGGAAATGTGGTCTGGAACGGCGAGCGCGCCTCGCTGATCGATCCTTGTGCCTATTACGGTGACCGCGAGGTCGATGTGGCAGCGATGACAGTGTTCGACACGCCGCCCGAGGCGTTTTTCGATCGCCTCGAGCTGTCGCCCGGCTGGCGCGCACGCCTTCCCGTCTATCGCCTGTGGATGTGGTTGACGCATGTACGCCTGTTCGGCGAAAGTTATCGTCCAGCGGCAGAGGCCGACCTCGATCGTCTGGGTTTCTAGCCCCCGCGCAGGGTCTTCACGCCGAAATCGCGTTCGAACAGATAGAGCAGCACGCGCGCGGCTTCGCCTCGCTTGCCTTCCAGCCCGCCATCACGCTCCATCAGCAAACGCGCATCGTCATAGGCCTTGGGCAGCAATTCGGTGATCTGTTCGAGCGAAGCGACAGTGAACGGTGTGTCGCCGGACTGGCGCGTGCCCAGCAATTCCCCACCGCCGCGGAGGCGCAAATCCTCTTCTGCAAGCAGGAAACCATCCTGCGTCTGGCGCATCAATTTGAGCCGTTCCTGCGCCGTTTCGGACAGCGTCTCGCCATGCAGCAGGACGCAGAAGGACTTCTGGCTCCCCCGCCCTACCCGGCCGCGAAGCTGGTGCAATTGCGCCAAACCGAACCGCTCCGCCTGTTCGATGACCATCAGCGTGGCATTGGGCACATCGACCCCGACTTCGATCACCGTGGTCGCGACCAGCAATTTTGCGTCTCCGCGCGCGAAACGCTCCATCGCCGCATCTTTGAGTTCGCCCGCAAGCTGCCCATGGACCATCACGACAGCGTCGCCGAAGCGCTCGTGCAGTGCCGCGTAGCGCGCTTCGGCAGCGGCGATGTCCTCGGGTCCGTCCATTTCGCGGACCATGGGGCAAACCCAATAGGCTTGCCGGCCCTCGGCGACCTGCGCAGCCAATCGCTCGACGAGTGCGCCGAGCTTGTCCTGCCCCATCACCACCGTGTCGATAGCCTGCCGCCCGGGCGGTAATTCGTCCAGCTTGCTCACATCGAGTTCGCCATATTGTGCGAGCGTCAGCGTGCGCGGGATCGGGGTAGCCGTCATCGCCAGCACATGTGGTGCGCGCTTACCCTTGCTCGCCAGCATCAGCCGCTGGCCCACACCGAAGCGATGCTGTTCGTCGATCACCACCATGGCAAGATTGCGGTAAGCGACCTTGTCCTGGAAAATCGCATGAGTGCCGACGACAATGTCGATGCTGCCGTCGAGAAGCCCCATCAGCGTCGCTTCGCGCACCCGGCCCTTGTCACGCCCGGTCAGAAGCGCGACGCGTGCGCCGGTCGGCTCCGCCATGCGGCGCAAGCTTTCGAAGTGCTGACGCGCGAGGATTTCAGTTGGCGCCAGCAATGCCGCTTGAGTCCCGGCTTCGACCGCGATCAGCATCGCTTGGAGCGCGACCACGGTCTTGCCCGCCCCGACGTCGCCCTGCAGCAGGCGCAGCATCGGCGCTTCCCGCGCCATGTCGCTTTCGACCTCGGCAATCGAGCGCTTCTGCGCACCGGTAAGCGGGAACGGCAGGTCGAGCCGACTGCGATAGCTGCCGTCGCCCTTGAGCGGCTGCCCCTTGCGTTTGCGATTGTCCGCACGCACCAGCATCAACGCGAGGCTGTTGGCAAGGAGTTCGTCATAGGCCAGCCGATCGCGCGCATCCCGGTGGTCCGCCTTGTGCGCCTGTCCGATCGCTTCGCGCCATGACGGCCAGTCATGCTTTGCGCGCTGGCTTCCCTCGATCCATTCGGGCAATTCGGGTGCCTTGCCCAGTGCCTGCGCAATCAGCCCCGCCAAGCGCGGCTGCGTGAGCCCTTCGGACAGCCGGTAGACCGGCTCGCACAAACGTTGCAACGTGTCGCCGCCTTCCTCCACCACATGGTCGGGATGGACGATCTGCAGCATGTCGCCGAACCGTTCGAGCTTTCCCGCCACCCAGCGCGTTTCGCCTACGGGAAGTTGTTTCTTCGCAGTATAGGACGCGCGTCCGAAATAGGTCAGCGCCAGGACATTGCCGAGTGTGTCCTGTGCCAGCACGCGGTATGGCGCTCGCGGGCTTCGGCCGCCGCGATGCTCGGTGACGGTCAACCTGATGACGATTTGCTCGCCCTCGCCGGCCTCGTCCGCATTATCCACCGCGCGCCGCGTGACGAACCGCTCGGGCAAATGATAAGCTAGGTCGCGCACCCGTGTGAGGCCGAGCCGATCCAATGGCTTTTTCAGTTTGGGCCCAACGCCGTCGAGTGTCTCCGTCTCGGCAAACAGCGGATTGAGAATGTCCGGGCGCATGGCCATCCCCTAGACCAACGAAAAACGTGCCGTCACCCCTCCACGGGCGGGGGTACGGATAAGCTGTCGATATCGCTCGCAGGGTACGTTTGAACGGTAGAGATTCGCCGGATGAGTGAATGCGCAGGGATGACGAGGCGAAGCTTCGGGGCTATGGGGCTTCCATGGTTCAAGCCCTGACACTCGAAGGCCGTAAGCAGCGCGCCAAGTTCCGTGCCTGGCACCGCGGCACGCGCGAAGCCGATTTCATGATCGGCGGTTTCTTCGATCGCTATCACGCCGCTTGGGGCGAAGAGGAGCTGGGCTGGTTCGAAGCCCTGCTCGAGGAAGACGACGTCGATGTCATGGCCTGGGCGCTCAAGACCGCGCCCGCTCCCGCGCGTTTCGAGGGTCCGCTGATCGAGGCGATGCAGCGGCTCGATTACGTGGACATTCCGCGTTGACGACCCGGCGCTAGCGCCTATTTCACCTACACGATTGCCGAACCCCCTTCCCGACCGGGATGGGGGCATCGCTGCGTGTGCGGAACGCAGTGCGCGGACGAACGCTAGGAACATCATGCCCGACCTCTCCACTATCCTCAAAGCCCGCCAGCCGCTCACTCTGGCTCAGGTGGCGCGCGGCGCGCAGCCGCTGGTCATGGCCGACCTCGCGCGGGCCAGCAGCGGCCGTGCGGTATTCATCGCGCCCGACGACGCGGCGATGCGCGGTGTGGTCGATGCGGCAACCTTCTTCGCGCCCGAACTCGAGGTCATCGAATTTCCGGCGTGGGATTCACTCCCCTACGATCGTGCCAGTCCCGCATTGTCGATCAGCGCCAAGCGACTGGCAGCGCTGCACCGCCTGCAAGCGGGCAAGGCCAAGGCGCAGCTGGTCGTCACCACCGCCAATGCCGTGCTCCAGCGCGTGCTCACCCCGTTCCGGATCCGCGAAAGCGTTCGCGAATTCAAACCCGGGGCCGAAATCGGACGCGAGAGCCTCGGCGCATTGCTGCAACGGCAAGGCTATGGCCGCACCGACACCGTGATCGACAAGGGCGAATATGCCGTGCGCGGCTCGATCGTCGACATCTTTCCCAGCGGCATGGATGAGGCACTGCGGCTCGATTTCTTCGGCGACGAGCTGGAGAGCCTGCGTACTTTCGATCCGAATACGCAAATGAGCACGGGGCGGCTGGATTCGCACCTGTTGCTCCCCGCAAGCGAAGCACTGCTCGATGACGACAGCATCAAGCGCTTCCGCAGCCGCTATCGAGAGATGTTCGGCGCCAATGCCACGCAGGACCCGTTGTACGAAGCGGTCAGCGAAGGGCGCCGGCTGGCGGGCATGGAGCACTGGCTCCCGTTGTTCGAGGATAAGCTTGCCACGCTGTTCGATCATCTCGGCAAGGACGATCTGGTGGTGATCGATCAGGGCGCGCTGGCCGCCGCCGACGAGCGCGTGAAGGACATTTCGGACTATCACGACCAGCGCAAGGCGATCACCGGACAGGCGAAGGGCAATTATCGCCCGCTTGCACCCGATGCGCTCTACCTTTCCGATAGCGAGTTCCGCGAGGCGCTCGCCGCAGCGCCCGCGCACCGCGCGACGGCATTCGACGAACCCGAAAGCGATGGTGTCGTGGGCTTCGGGTTCCGCTCGGGCCGCGACTTCGCCCCCGAGCGCGCGCGCGGTGACAATGTTTATCCCGTTCTCGCAGAGCATCTCGCCAAGCTCGCGAAGGACGGCAAGCGCCCGCTGCTCGCGGCCTATTCGAAAGGCAGCCGCTCGCGCATCGCCTCGATCCTCGAAGAAGCCGGTACGCCGGTCCAGCTGGCCGAAACGTGGCAAGAAGCGCTCGGACTGTCGGCCAAGGGCAAGCCCGCGGCGATGATCCTGCCGGTCGAGGCCAGTTTCGCCAATGACGAGATGGAACTGCTGACCGAGCAGGACATCCTCGGTGACCGCCTTGTCCGCCGCAAGAAGAAGCGCAAGGATGCCGACGCCTTTCTTGCCGAGCTGCAGGCACTCAGCGTGGGCGACCTGATCGTGCATACCGAGCACGGGATCGGCAAATATCTCGGGCTCGAACCGATCGCGGTGGGCAAGTCCAAGCACGATTGCGTCCAGCTCGAATACAAGGGCGGCGACAAGCTGTTCATCCCGGTCGAGAATATCGATGTCCTCAGCCGCTACGGCAGCAGCGAGGAGGCGGTGATGCTCGACCGGCTAGGCGGAGAAGCCTGGCAGAAGCGGCGCGCGCGGCTGAAGGAGCGGATCCGCGAGATTGCGGGCGAACTGATGCAGGTCGCCGCGCAGCGAGCGCTCAAGAAGGCGCCCGTGCTCGAGGTCGAGGACGGCTCATACAATCAGTTTCTCGATCGCTTCCCATGGGAAGAAACCGATGATCAGGAACGCGCGATCGAAGACGTCCTGCGCGATCTGGAGAGCGGCAAACCCATGGATCGGCTGGTCTGCGGCGATGTCGGCTTCGGCAAGACGGAAGTCGCGCTGCGCGCCGCCTTCGTCGCGGCGATGAACGGCCAGCAGGTTGCAGTGGTCGCGCCAACCACCCTGCTTGCGCGCCAGCATTTCGAAAACTTCTCAAATCGCTTCAAGGGCTTCCCCCTAAAGGTTGGACGGTTATCGAGATTGGTTTCAGCCAAGGAGATGAAAGAGACGCGCGAGGGGCTTGAAAGCGGCCAGGTCGATATCGTCGTTGGAACGCATGCGATCCTGTCGAAACAGACCAAGTTCAAGGAACTGGGTCTTGTCATCGTCGACGAGGAACAGCGCTTTGGCGTCACGCATAAGGAGAAGCTCAAGCAGCTTCGCGCAGACGTGCACATGTTGACGCTCACCGCCACGCCCATCCCGCGTACGCTGCAAATGGCCATGACCGGCCTGCGCGAACTGTCGACCATCCAGACCCCGCCCGTCGACCGGTTGGCGGTGCGCACCTATGTCATGGAATGGGACGACATGGTTATGCGCGAGGCGCTGCTGCGCGAACACCATCGCGGCGGGCAAAGCTTCATCGTGGTCCCGCGCATTTCCGACATGGAGCAGATTTCCGACTGGCTGCACGAGAACGTGCCCGAGGTGAAGTTCGTTGCTGCCCATGGCCAGATGAGCGCTGGCGAGATTGAGGAGCGCATGAGCGCCTTCTACGAGGGCAAGTATGAGGTACTTCTCGCGACGACGATCGTCGAAAGCGGGCTCGACTTGCCGAGCGCAAACACGATTATCATCCACCGCGCCGACATCTTCGGCCTTGCACAGCTCTACCAGCTGCGCGGGCGTGTGGGGCGCTCGAAACTGCGCGCCTATGCCTATCTCACCTATGGCGCGGACACTCAACTTTCCGA
>ENA-ORDI01000513-ORDI01000513.1-marine-metagenome-genome-assembly--contig:-NODE-513-length-26242-cov-3.109918_pt1 | contig 26242 bp, 22 predicted proteins | sample MGYA00248628_ERZ508525 | MGnify/ENA primary metagenome ERZ508525 (study PRJEB26195, sample SAMN05422138) | marine metagenome | isolation source: East of Porto Seguro, South Atlantic Ocean | place... | reverse complement strand
CCCGCAGGCCTGCGCCTGCCGGTCGATGGGCGCACGCTGCGCGGTTTCGGATCGGTCGACAGCTCGGGCGTGCGCAGCGATGGCATCCTGCTGCGCGCGGGCGGCGGGGCGCAGGTCGTCACCCCCGCACCGGGCCGGGTCGCCTTCGCCGGGCCGTTTCGCGGCTATGGCCGGATCGTTATCGTCGAACATCCGGGCGGCTGGACCAGCCTCGTCACCGGGCTTGCGCGCACCGACGTGACCGTGGGTGAGCAGCTGGGCGAAGGCGCATCGCTGGGGGTCGCCCCGTCTGCGGGCGGTCCGATCGGGTTCGAACTGCGGCTGGGCGGGCGCCCGGCGAACCCTCTCGACCACCTGTCGAACTGAGCTTGCCCCCTCTCGGCCACGCCCCAAGTGCATCTGGCGTTAATGGCTTGCTCCCTATAAACGGGGGCGAATGTCCGGAAGGCTTGAGACTATGAAACTGCCCGTCGTCGCCCGTTCGCTCGCGCTGGTCACCGCCGTTGCGATGATTCCCATCGCCACTGCCGGGATGGCCCAGGTCGACAGCCGCGTGGCGCCCGAGTTCGCCAAGCTGTTCGCCACCTATCAGCGGATTCAGGCGAGCTATGTCGACGAGGTCGATAACGAGAAGCTGATTCGCGGCGCGATCGACGGGATGCTCGCCAGCCTCGATCCGCATTCGGCCTATCTCGACGGCAGCGATCTGGAGCGGCTCGAAACGCTGATCGACGGCAATTATTCCGGTCTCGGCCTGTCGGTCGTGATGGAAGACGGTGCGGTCAAGGTGATCAGCCCGTTCCGCGGTAGCCCGGCGGAAAAGGCCGGAATCAAGGCGGGCGATTTCATCACTCACCTCGACGGCAAGCTGATCTACGGCGGCGATCTGGACGAGGCGGTGCAGCAGATGCGCGGCCCCGCCGGGACCTCGATCAACCTGACGATCTTCCGCCCCGGCAGCGACGAGCCGATCGAAGCCAGCGTGACGCGCGGCGTGATCGAGCTGGAGCCGGTCACTTACGAGGTGAAGGACGGCAAGATCGGGGTCATCACCGTCAATGAATTTTCACGCGATGTCGGCGCGGACGTGTTCGCCGCGTGGAACGATATCCAGCGCGAGGCGGGCGGCCGGGTCAACGGCCTGGTGCTCGACCTGCGCTCCAACCCGGGCGGGTCGCTGGACGAGGCGATCGCGCTGTCGGACCTGTTCCTCGACGAGGGGCGGATCGTCTCCCAGCGCGGTCGTGCGCGAGGCGAATCGATGTCGTTCGATGCGGAAACGGTCTATCGCGGGCAGATCGCTGCGGATGTGCCGCTGATCGTGCTGATCGACGCGGGCTCCGCCTCGGCGAGCGAGATCGTCGCGGGCGCGCTGCAGGATCACCGCCGCGCGCTGATCATGGGCGAACGCAGCTTCGGCAAGGGCAGTGTGCAGTCGCTGGTCCCGCTGGGGCCGGACGCCGCGCTCAAGCTGACCACCGCGCGTTACTACACGCCGTCGGGCCATTCGGTGCAGGAAGGCGGGATCAAGCCCGACATCCGCGTGCCGCAACTGTCCGATCCGGATATGGAACGGCGCCGCAAGTACCAGCTGCGCGAAAGCGACCTGCGCGGCCACCTGATCAACGAGGCCGATCTGAAGGACGACGATCTGGAGAACGATATCCGCCAGGATCCGCGCTTCACCCAGACCGCCGCCGAGTTGGAAGAGCAGGGGATCGAGGATTTCCAGCTCGACTATGCGCTCAAGACGCTGCGCCGGACCACGCCCAGCTCGGTCGCGCTGCGCAAGTAGCACGGGCGATAGAAGCATGATCGATACGCCCGCCGCGCGCACCGCACGCTGGATCGTCCTGCTTGTGCCCGCGCTGTTGCTGGGCGGGGCCTATCTCAGCCAGTACGGCTTCGGCCTGTACCCGTGCGAAATGTGCTGGTGGCAGCGTTACCCGCACTTCGCCGCGCTGGCACTGGCGCTGCTCGCCTTCATCGCCCCTCCCCAGCGGGTCTGGATCGCCCTTGCGGCGCTGGCGATCATCGCCTCGGGCCTGATCGGCCTGTTCCACGCAGGGGTGGAGTATCACTGGTGGCAGGGGATCACCGGCTGCGCCGCGATCCCCTCGGCCAGCGAAGGCGGCAGTGCGCTCGACGCGATCATCAATACGCCGCTGGTGCGCTGCGACGAGGCGGCGTGGAGGTTGTTCGGGATCTCGCTGGCCGGCTACAACTTTCTTATATCCAGTGCGGCGGGCATCGCCGCGATCTGGCTGCTGGCGAAGAAGGGCAGGCGCGCATGAAAGACCATATCCACCGGATGATCCGGGTCGATCAGGCAGGCGAGTTCGGCGCGACGCGGATTTACGCCGGTCAGCTGGCGGTGATGGGCGATCGCGGGCCGCATTCGGGCGAGATCGCCGCGATGGCGCGGCAGGAAGACGAACATCACGACGCGTTCAACCGGCTGGTCGCAGAGCGGGGCGTGCGCCCGACCGCGCTGCACCCGTTCTGGTCCGTCGCAGGCTATGCGCTGGGCGCGGCGACCGCGCTGATCGGGCCCAAGGCTGCGATGGCCTGCACCGCCGCTGTCGAGACCGAGATCGACCTGCATTATTCCAAACAGCTCGACGAGCTGAAGGATGCCGACGAAGATCCCGAACTGCAGGGCATGATCGAACAGTTTCGCGAGGAAGAGCGTGAGCATCACGATGCCGCGATCGCTGCTGGGGCAGAGGAAACCCCCGGCTACCCGCTGCTCTCTGCCGCGATCCGGCTGGGCTGCCGCGCGGCGATCCGCCTGTCCGAGCGGGTGTGATGCGCGGGAACCGCCCCTCGCGCTCGCTCGCTTCAGTCACAGTTCAGCCATTAGGCGCGCTTATGCAGTGCGCCTACAGACCATCCCATTCCTTGCCGCAGAGGCCTGCCATGAAAATCTTCGCAACCGCCGCCATCGCCAGCCTGATCGCCCTTGGCGCAGGTGCGCCCGCCGCCGCACAGGACGAGGCCGGGGACAAGGTCAGCATGGTCATCGCCTATGGCGACGATGAGGTCGACTGCCCGGAAGACACGATCTGCGTCGTCGCGCGGATGGACGAGAGTGAGCGCTTCCGCATCCCCGAAAACCTGCGCTACAGCAACGACCCGGCCAATACCGCCTGGGCCAAGCGGGTCGAAAGCTTCGAATATGTCGGCAAGTTCGGCGCGATGAGCTGCTCGCCCTCGGGCGCGGCGGGTTTCACCGGCTGTACGCAGAAGATGATCGACGCCGCCTACGAAGCGCGCGAAGGCGGGTCTGCCGCCCGCTTCAGCCAGCTGATCGCCGAAGCGCGGGCCGAGCGGCTTTCGACCATAGACGAGGATGCCGCCGCCGAGCAGGAGCGCGTCGAACAGATCGAGCGCGAATATATGGAGCGGATCGAGCGTGAGCGGGAGGCCGAAGTCGCTGCCGAGGCGCTGCCGCAACCCACCGCGAAGCAGCCTGACGGCTCTGGCGACGAGTAAGGCCCTCGAACGGCGTTAACGCGCCGTCTCGGCTTGTTAACCGATTTTGCGTAAGCGGGCGACATGGCCCGCACGAACACCAATGCGCCGCTCAAGATTGCGATCGTCTTCGGCACCAGGCCGGAGGCGATCAAGCTCTTCCCGCTGATCCACCTGCTGCGCGACGACCCGCGCTTTGCGCCGGTGGTCGTCTCTACCGGGCAGCACCGCGCGATGCTGGACCAGGTGCTCGATATCGCGCAGGTTGTGCCCGACCACGATCTCGCGGTGATGCGCGCGGACCAGAGCCTCGACGCGCTGACCGCGCGGCTTCTGACCGGAATCGGCGAAACGCTGGATGCCGAGTCGCCCGACTGGGTGGTCGTGCAGGGCGACACGGCCAGTGCGATGTGCGGCGCACTCGCCGCGTTTTACCGCAAAATCCCGATCTGCCATGTCGAGGCGGGTCTGCGCAGCGGCGACATCCACCATCCCTGGCCCGAAGAGGTCAACCGCAAGGTCATCGGCACGATGGCCGCGCTCCATTGCGCACCGACGCAGACCGCCGCCGACGCGCTACGACGCGAGAATATCGACACTGCCAGCATTCACGTCACCGGCAACACGGTGGTCGATGCGCTCCACTGGGTACTCGGCGCGATCGAGCGTAAGCCCGCTCTTGCGGCGGATCTGCACACGGCGGCCCAGCGCTTTGCAGGCAAGCGGATCATCGGCGTCACCACCCACCGGCGCGAGAATTTCGGCGAGGGGATGCGCGCGGTTGCCCGGGCGATCCGCGCGATCGCGGAGCGGGACGATACCGCCGTACTGTTCCCCGTCCACCTCAACCCCAATGTCCGCGCGACCATGCATGACGAGCTTGGCGGGCTTGGCAATGTCGCGCTGCTCGAACCGCTCGACTATCCCAATTTCGCCGCGCTGATGCAGGCGAGCACGCTGATGCTGACCGACAGCGGCGGCGTGCAGGAAGAAGCGCCCGCACTGGGCAAGCCGGTGCTGGTGATGCGCGCGACGACCGAGCGGCCCGAAGGGGTCGAGGCAGGCACTGCCAGGCTGGTAGGCACCGATCCCGAAGCGATCCAGCGCGAGGTGTTCCGCCTGCTCGACGACGAGAGCGCCTATGCCGCGATGGCGCAGGCGCACAATCCGTTCGGCGATGGCCACTCATCGCAGCGGATCGCGGAATTGATGGTGGGGAACTGAGGGTCGCGCGGCGCGCCCTAGTCGATCCCGTGATAGGCCTTGAACCAGCTGACGAAGCGCGGGAAGCCTTCGTCGGCGCTGGTTTCGGGCTGGAAGCCGTGGTCACGCGCGATCGCATCGATATCGGCGAAGGTGCGCGGCACGTCGCCCTTCTGCATCGGCAGCAGCTCGATCTGCGCCTTGCGACCACACGCGGCCTCGATGATCCCGATCACCCGCATCAGCTCTTCGGAGCGGTTGTTGCCGATATTGTAGAGCGCGTGCGGCGCTACGCTACCACCCGGCTTGGTCGCTCCGTCGTCGCCCGGCGGTCCGTCGAGGCAGGCGACGATGCCGCGCACGATATCGTCCACATAGGTGAAATCCCGGCTCATCTCGCCATTGTTGAACACCGGAATCGGCTCGCCTTTCAGGATCTTCTGCGTGAAAATCCACGGCATCATGTCGGGCCGGCCCCACGGGCCGTAGACGGTGAAAAACCTGAGGCCGGTCTGCGGCAGGCGATAGAGATGGGCGTAGCTTTCGCTCATCAACTCGTCCGCCTTCTTGGTCGCGGCGTAGAGCGAGTAGGGGTGATCGACCCGGTCCTCGACCGCGAAGGGCACTTTCTCGTTGCCGCCGTAGACCGAGCTTGAGCTGGCATAGACCAAGTGGTCGACGCCGCGTTCGCGCCCCAGTTCCAGCATGTTGAGATGGCCGGAAATGTTCGAATGCGCATAGGCGCGCGGGTTTTCGAGCGAATAGCGGACCCCCGGCTGGGCGCCGAGATGGACGATCCGGTCGAAGTCGTGTCCGTCAAGCGCGCGCGCCAGCGCCTCGTGATCGCCGAAATCGCATTCGATGAAGCGGAACGCCTCGCCCGCCGTCGCCGCCACCCGCGCGAGCCGGTCGCGCTTCAGAGAGACCGCGTAATAGGGGTTGAGATTGTCGATCCCGATCACGCGATGGCCACGCGCCACCAGTGCCTCGGCCAGCGCTGCACCGATGAAGCCTGCCGCTCCGGTAACCAGAATGTTCACGCAGGTCTCCTTGCTCGCGCATGCCCCTAGCACCGGGGCCGTTACCATAAATTTTACCCGCGCCATGCAAAAGCGATGCGGAAGACTAGGCCACAGGGGCACGCAGACGCATGACCAACGACACACCCACGGTTGCCGTGGTCGGGCTCGGCTATATCGGCTTGCCCACCGCTGCAATCATCGCGCGCACCGGATGCGCGGTCACCGGCGTCGATGTCTCGCCCGAAGTGGTCGAAACGATCAACCGCGGCGCGATCCATATCGAGGAAGTCGATCTGGACGGGCTGGTCCAGGCGGTGGTCTCGCGCGGGACGCTGTGTGCCTCTACCCAGATGCCGCGCGCCGATGTCTATGTCATCGCGGTGCCTACCCCGTTCGAGAAGGATGGCGAGCATACGCCCGATACCGGCTACGTGATGGCCGCTGCCGACGCGATCGCGCCGGTTCTGGATGCGGGCGCGCTGGTGATCTGCGAAAGCACCTGTCCGGTCGGCACGACCGATGCGGTGCGCGACCGGCTGGCCGCGCTGCGCCCCGATCTTGCGATGCCAGGGCTGGCCGCGGGCACGCCCGATATCGCGATCGCCTATTGCCCGGAGCGGGTGCTGCCGGGCCGCATTCTGGAAGAACTGGTCCATAATGATCGCTCGGTCGGCGGGGTCACGCCGCGCTGCGCGCGCAAGGCGATCGCCTTCTACAAGCGCTTCGTGCGCGGGGAATGCATCGCCACGGACGCACGCTCGGCAGAGATGACCAAGCTGGTCGAAAACGCGTTTCGCGACGTCAACATCGCCTTTGCCAACGAATTGTCGATGATCGCCGACAAGCAGGGGCTGGACGTGTGGGAGGTGATCCGCCTCGCCAACCGCCACCCGCGGGTCAACGTTCTCCAGCCCGGGCCCGGTGTCGGCGGCCACTGCATCGCGGTCGACCCGTGGTTCATCGTCCACGGCGCACCCGAAGACGCCCGCGTCATCCGCACCGCGCGTGAGGTCAATGATGCCAAGATGCAGCACGTGCTGGAGCGCGCGAGTGCGCTGATCGAAGAGAACCCGCGTGTGCCGGTCGCGTGCCTTGGGCTCGCGTTCAAGGCGAATATCGACGATTTTCGGGAAAGCCCCGCGCGTTTCATCGCCGCACGGCTGGCGCGCACATTCGGCTCGCGAATCAATATCGTGGAGCCGTTTGCGCGCGAACTGCCGATCGAATTCGGGGAAACCGGCGCGAAGCTTGTCGACATCGACACCGCGCTGGAAACCTGCGGCATCCTGATCGTGCTGGTCGACCACGACCTGTTCCGCTCGATCCCGGCGGAAGAGCGCGCCCACGCGCTGGTTTACGATACGCGCGGTATCTGGGCGGCGGATACGCCTGCACCGGGCCGGGCGACTCCGCTACGCCTGGCAAGCTGAAGATGTGAAGCGGCAGGCGTGACTCAGGTCTTGGCCTTGCCGCCCTTCTCATCGTCTTCTTTGCCGTAGGAGTATCCATATTCGTAGCCGTAGGAATAACCGTAGGCGGATTTTTTGGCTTCGAACTTGGTGAGGAGGGCGCCGAAGATGCGGATGTTGGCGGAGTTCAGGCGTCCGATGGCGTTCTTGACGAGGCCGGCGCGGATATTGTGGGATTCGACCACGTAGAGCACGCCTTCGACATGGGTTGCGATGAGCGGCGCGTCGGCGAGGCCCATGACCGGCGGCGAGTCGATCACGACATGGTCGTAGGTTTCCAGCAGGCGGCGCATCAGCAGGTCGAGGCGGTTGCCGGTCAGCAGTTCGGCGGCGTTGGGCGGGATCGGACCGGCCGACATCGCGGTGAACCCCAGGTGGGTCATCGGGAAGGTCATGGTCTCGATATCGTCGTCGCCGGCGAGGAAGTTGGACAGGCCGCGATCGTGATCGACCCCGCCCAGCTGATGGACCGAGGGTGAGCGCATGTCGCCATCGACCAGGATCACGCTCTTGCCCGCACGCGCCAGTGTGGTGGCAAGCGCCAGCGAACTGGTCGACTTGCCTTCCGCAGGCCGGGTCGAGGTGACCGCGAAGGAACGCGGCACGCCGTGTTCGGTGGTGAAGCCCAGGTTGGTGAACGCGGCGAGATAGGCATCGACCAGGCTCGACTTGCGATCGAGCAGCGCCTCGTCCGGGCGCCCTTCGGCAACCGTGGGGATCGTGCCGAGCAGCGGCAGGCCGAGCTTGCGGCGCACCTCCGTGGGATCGGTGATCGCCTCGTCGATCTGTTCGAGCAGGAAGGCCAGCGCCGCGCCCAGACCCGCGCCCACGATCAGCGAGAGCAGGATGTTCATCAGCAGGTTGGGGCTGGAGGGGGCCTGCGGGACATCGGCCGGATCGATGATCGAGACATTGTTGACCCCGACCCCGCCGGCAACGCCGATCTCCTTGAAGCGCTGCAGCAGCCCGTCATAGAGCGCGCGGTTGGTATCCACCTCCTGCTGGTAGATATTGTACTGGATCGAGCGGCGACGCAGGTCGAGATAGTCCGCCTTGAGGCGATTGACCCGCGCCTGGAGCGTCTGTTCGCGCTCCAGCGCGGCGCGGTAATCGCCCTGCAGCGAGCCCGAGACGCGCGCTTCCTCGCGTGCGATCGCCCGGTCGAGCTCGTCGATCTGCGATTGCAGCGCGCGCGCCTGCGGATAGCCCGGCTCGAACCGGACCATCAAAAGCTCGTACTGGCCGGCCAGATCGGCGCGCTTCTCGCGCAAGTTGTTGATCGCCGGGTTGGAGAGCGATTCGGTGGAGGAGGAGCCGCCGCCCGCCTGGCGTGCGCGCGCCTCGGCCTGGATCCGGTCGGCGGTCGCCTCGGTCAGCGCGGCGTTGAGCGCGGCCAGATCGTCGGCCACGATCGAGCGTTCCTGCGTGCGCCCGTCGGCCCCGGGCTGTGCGGGCAGGTTGATGATCTCCTCGCTCGAGGCGTAGGTCACCAGCTGGCGCTGGGACTCATCGAGGCGTTCCTTGTAGTCGGCCAGCTGCGCCTGCAGCTGGTCGCGCCCGTAGGAGGTCGCCTGGACCTTGCGCTCGAGGTTGGACTGGATGAAGTTTTCCGCCCAGCTGTTCGAGACCCGCGCGGCAAAAGCCGGATCGGGCCCGGTAAAGCTGATGTCGACCAGCCGCGAGAGGCGCGCGGGCGCAACGCTGATATTGGCGAGCAGGATCTCGCCCGCGATCCGCTGACGGTCCTGGCGGCCCTGCGCGGTGTAGCGCCCGTTATCGAGCGCGAAGGCGGGGTCGTCTCCGCCTTCCACGCCGTAGGATGCGAAGAACTCGGGATTGTCGATCAGGCCCAGCTGGCCGGCCACCCGCTCGGCCAGGGTGCGCGCGCGCAGCAGGCCGTACTGGGTCTGGTAGAACTCCTGGTCGGAGATGGAGACCTCGCGCTCGACCCCTTCGAAGTTGGTCACCTGGCTGCCTTCGCGCGAGATCTCGATCGTCGCGGTGGCGGTGTATTGCGGGGTCATCAGCAGGGTCGCGACCAGGCCCAGCGCAACGCAGGCCGCGATCGAACCCAGGATCAGCCAGCGCCAGCGCTGCGCGATCCGCAGGTAATGCTGCACGATCGAGGGGCCCTCGCCCTCGCCCGGCTGGCCCGCCTGCACGCCCAGCGGATTGCCGCCACCCTGCGGGGGCTGGTCGGAAGGGCCGGACTCGCTGCCGAACCGGGAGGCCTGGATGTTCATGCTCGGCAAAAACCTTGTTGCAGGCGCACGATTGCGCGCGCCCGGAAAAACCTACTGCAAAATCGTGACCAGCGGCGATGCCAGCAGCGGCGCCACCGTCAGGAAGTCGCGGAACAGACGTCGCTGGGGGGAGTCGCCCACCACCACGATGTCGTTGGCGTAAATCGCGGGGTCGTCGTACAGCCCGCGCTCGATCGCCTCAAGGCTGTAGAGCCCGGCCATCCGCCGGCCGTTGACCGTGCGCAGGATCACCACCTCGTCCTTGCGCGCAAACTCGCTCGTCCCGCGCGCCGCCGCGATCGCACGCAGCAGCGTCGTCTGGTTGGTCACCGGATACAGGCCCGGGGTCTCGACCTCGCCCGACACGGTCACCACCTGGCTGACCGAGTTGACGATGTTCACCGTCACCTCCGGATCGCGCACGTAACGCGCATCCAGCGCCCGCTCCACATCCATCGCCAGCTCGCCCGCGGTCTTGCCGCCAGCCTCGACCGTGCCCAGAAACGGCAGCGCAATCCGCCCGCTCGCATCCACCTGCACATCGCGCGTGAACTCGGGATAGTTGAATACCTCGATCCGGATCGTGTCCAACGGACCAATCAGCGCAGGACGATCCGGCGCCACCAGATCATCCCGATTGGGAATAGGCAGCCCATCCGCAGCCTCCACCACCGTCATACGGTCCGTCGATACCAACGGCTCACGAGAACCGCACCCCGACAAAACCAGCACACACAATAGCAATATCAATCGATGCATCGCCAATCCCTTGCGGGCTTCTCCCCCATGCGGGCGCTTGGTTAGGCCAAGAAGCCGAAAGAATAAAGCCCTCGCCAAGACTTGCCGCATGCAGACCCGCCGGGGTTGCGCGATTGCGGGACGCGGGCGGACAAAAGAGATGCGCGGATGCCACGCCTTTCCTAACGGCTTAAATACACGGTTGGAAAGCTTCGGCGGCCCGGCTAGAGGAGCGCCGCATCGGGCGCTGTGCTGATTGTGCGGGTATTGAAAATGGGACAGAACGCTGTTGACGCGGCACGCTCGTCGCGGGCGGCGGGCGCGGTTGGCCGAAGGCGGCACACGACGCGGAGAAAAATCAAACGTTCGGTGACGATCAGCTTGCTTGCAGTGCTGGTGGCGATCCTGCTGCGCATCGTTATTTTTGGCATGCCCGAGGCGAGCCTGTTTCAGGTCGGCTACGCCTGCCTGGCGGCCTTCGCCTCTTCGCTGATCGGTGTCCTGCTGATCGAGAACGTCAACCGCTATCCAGGCGTGGAGCGCGCTTCCGCAATCGTTCCGTCCTTTGCGCTGGCCTACGGGCTGATCGCGATCGGCCTGCTGATGTTCAAGCTCGATTACAGCCGCTTCGTGCTGATCGGCAGTTTCGTGGCGGTGGTGCTGCTCTCGTACCTCGAACATTTCCGTTACAAGGATGAGCTGGTGCTGCGCATCAGCGTGCTTGCGCAGCCCGACGGGGCAGCGCTCCCGCAGCTCCCCTCGATCGACTGGCTGAAACATTCGGACCATGCCGGTTTCGACCATGCCGATGCGATCGCGGTCGACTTCCGGCTCCCGCTGAGCGACCGCCAGAGCGAGATGCTGGCCGACGCCGCGCTCGCGGGGATTCCGGTCTACAACCTGCGACATCTGATCGAATCGGTGACCGGCGAAGTGACGCTGGAGCATATCTCCGAGACCGCGTACGGATCGCTCACGCCCTCTCCTGTGTACCAGACGATCAAGCATGTGCTCGATCGTCTGATCGCGCTGGTCGTGTTGATCCCGCTGCTGCCGTTCCTGTTTCTGGCGGGGATCGCGATCAAGCTCGACAGCCCGGGCCCGATGATCTTCCGCCAGAGCCGGATGGGCTATCGGGCGCAGCCCTTCACCGTCTACAAGTTCCGCACCATGCAGCATTGCACCGCTCCCACGCCTGCCGGGCTGGACGATCTCGTGACCAAGGATGCGGATGCGCGGGTCACCCGGATCGGGCGCATCTTCCGCCGCACACGAGTCGACGAACTGCCGCAGATCGTGAACATCCTGCTGGGACAGATGAGCTGGATCGGCCCGCGTCCCGAGGCCGAGAAGCTGTCACGGTGGTATGAGGAGGAAATTCCCTATTACCGCTATCGCCACGTGGTGCGCCCCGGCATCAGCGGCTGGGCACAGACCGTTCAGGGCCATGTCGCCGATGTCGACAGCGTGAGCACCAAGCTCAATCACGATTTCTTCTACATCAAGAATTTCTCCCTTTGGCTCGACCTGCTGATCCTCGCCAAGACGCTGCGCGTGATGGTCAGCGGGTTCGGCTCGAAATAGCTATCATCGACCTGTCATACGAAGCGCACAGTCGGGCGGCCGACGCCCTTCGCAAACGCACCGAGATTGAGGAACACAGCCATTGCATAGCCAGCAACTGATCGATCGCCTGACCAACGGCACCGCCACAATCGGAGTGGTCGGCCTCGGCTATGTCGGCCTGCCGCTGGTGCTGCGTTATTGCGAAAAGGGCTACAAGACGATCGGCTTCGACGTCGATGCCCGCAAGGTCGAGAAGCTCGGTCAGGCGCAAAGCTATATCGAGCATATCTCGAGCGCGGACATCGCCGCGGCCAACGAGGCCGGGTTCGAGGCGACCACCGACATGGCCCGGATCGACGAGGTCGATGCGATCATCCTGTGCGTGCCAACCCCGCTCAACAAATATCGCGAACCCGATCTGACCTACGTGCTCAACACGACCGAGGCGATCGTGCCGCACATGCGCGCAGGTCAGGTCGTCTCGCTCGAAAGCACCACCTGGCCGGGTACCACGGACGAGGAGCTCAAGCCGCGGATCGAGAAATCCGGCCTGACCGTGGGTGAAGAGGTGTTTCTGGTCTATTCCCCCGAGCGCGAAGATCCGGGCAACGAGAAGTTCGAGACCGCGACCATTCCCAAGATCGTCGGCGGGGTGACCGAAACCTGCCACGCAGTCGGCCAGGCGCTCTATGGCGGGGTGATCGACACGGTGGTCCCGGTCAGCTCGACCAAGGTTGCCGAGCTGACCAAGCTGCTCGAAAACATTCACCGCGCGGTCAATATCGGGCTGGTCAACGAGATGAAGATAGTCGCCGACCGGATGGATATCGACATCCACGAGGTGATCCGCGCGGCGGCGACCAAGCCGTTCGGCTTCGTGCCCTATTACCCCGGCCCGGGCCTCGGCGGTCACTGCATCCCGATCGACCCGTTCTACCTCACGTGGAAGGCGCGCGAATTCGGCCTGCACACCCGCTTCATCGAGCTGGCGGGCGAAGTGAACAGCTCGATGCCCGATTTCGTGGTCAACAAGCTGGCGCTGGCGCTCAACGGCAAGCACAAGTCGATCGCGGGCTCGAAGATCCTCGTGCTCGGCATCGCCTACAAGCCCAATGTCGATGACATGCGCGAATCTCCCTCGGTCGAGATCATGGAGAAGTTGCGCGATCTGGGCGCTGACATTCACTACAGCGACCCGCACATCCCGGTCTTCCCCGAAACGCGCGAGCATGATTTCGACCTGTCCTCGGTCGATCTGACGGCGCAATCGCTCGCCGGGTTCGACGCGGTGGTTCTGACCACCGACCACAAGGCCTTCGACTACGACCTGATCCTCGAACACGCCGCCGTCATCCTCGACACGCGCGGCAAGTTCGATCGCAACCACGAAAAGGTGATCCCGGCATGAGCAACACGCGCATCGCCCAGATCGGCGTCGGCCACTGGGGCAAGAACCTTGCGCGCAATTACGCGCAGCTGGGCGCGCTGGCGGCGGTGGCCGACTATCACGCGCCGACGGCGGAGCGGATCGCGCAGGAGCACGGGACCGAGGCGCGCAGCTTCGAGGATATCCTCGCGGATGACAGCATTCACGGCGTGTCGCTGGCGACACCGGCGGAAACCCATGCCGATGTGGCGATTGCCGCGCTCGAAGCGGGCAAGCATGTCTATGTCGAAAAGCCGCTTGCCCTGCTGCCCGCCGACGGAGAGCGGATGGCGGCCAAGGCCGAAGAGGTGGGCAAGATCCTGATGGTCGGCCACCTGCTGCAATACCACCCGATCTTCCGCAAGGCGAAGGAGCTGGTGGCGGGCGGCGCGATCGGCCAGCTGCGCTATGTCTATTCCAACCGCCTCAGCCTGGGCAAATTCCGCACCGAGGAAAACGTCATGTGGTCCTTCGCGCCACACGATTTCTCGATGCTGCTCGCGATGGTGGGTGAAGCGCCCGATGCCGTGACGGCCGAAGGCGCGGCGTGGATCACGCCAGGCATCGCCGACTGGTGCACCGCGCACCTGCAGTTCCCCGGAGGTGTGCGCGGCCATGTGCAGACCTCGTGGAGCCATCCTTTCAAGGAGGCGAGGCTGGTCGCCGTGGGCGATGAGGGCATGCTGGTGTTCGAAGACAGCGCGCCCGAGTGGGATCGCAAGCTTGCGATCTATCGCCACGGGATCGACCGCTCCGGCCCGGCCCCCGCACCGATCAAGGCCGATCCGGAATATATTGCGGTCGAACAGGGCGAGCCGCTGCGTTCCGAATGCCAGCACTTCATCGATTGCATCGAACAGGGCACGCAGCCGCTTACCGATGTGGCCGAGGGACTGCGCGTTCTCAAAGTCCTCGACCGCGCGGAAGCCGCGCTGCAGGCCTCGCTGGGAGAAAAGAAATGACCGACAGGAAGCCCTATTTCGCGCACGAAAGCGCCTATGTCGACGAGCCCAGCACGATCGGCGCTGGTACCAAGATCTGGCATTTCAGCCACGTCCTGCCCAACACCACGATCGGCGAGAACTGCGTGCTCGGACAGAACGTGGTCGCAGGGCCCGACGTGACGATCGGCAATAACTGCAAGATTCAGAACAACGTCTCGCTCTACAAGGGTGTCGAGCTGGCCGACGGGGTGTTCTGCGGCCCGTCCTGCGTCTTCACCAACGTGCTGACTCCGCGCGCGGAGATCGAGCGCAAGTCCGAATTCGCACCCACTCCCGTGGGCCGCGGCGCGACCATCGGGGCCAACGCGACCGTCGTGTGTGGCCACCGGATCGGCGATTATGCGATGATCGCGGCCGGTGCCGTGGTTACCAAGGATGTAGCCGATTTTGCGCTGGTCGCGGGCGTTCCGGCAAAGCGGATCGGCTGGGTTTCGCGCACGGGCGAGCGTCTCGACGAGACGCTGGTATGCCCGCGCACGGGCGAGAAATACGAATATGACGCGAGCAGCGACACACTCCGGCTGACGGAAGAAAGGGCCTAACCCCATGCAATTCATCGATCTCGCCGCGCAGCAGCAGCGTATCCGGCCTGCTCTCGACGCGCGCATCGCCGCCGTGCTCGACCACGGCAAATATATCATGGGCCCCGAAGTGGCCGAGTTCGAAGGCAAGCTCGCCGAATTCTGCGGCGCGAAGCACGCGCTGGGCTGCGCCAACGGCACCGACGCGCTGCAGCTGGCGCTGATGGCGCTGGGCGCCGGGCCTGGCGACGCGGTATTCTGTCCCACCTTCACCTTTGCATCCACCGCAGAAATCGTGCCGATGACCGGCGCGACCCCGGTGTTCGTCGATGTCGACGAGCGGACCTACAACCTCGACGTCGAAAGCCTGAAGCGCGCGATCGCCTTCGCCAAGGCCGAGGGAATGAAGCCCGCCGGAGTGATCGCGGTCGACTTGTTCGGCCTGCCCGCCGACTACGACGCGATCGAGGCGGTTGCGCAGGAAAACGGCATGTGGGTCGTGAGCGATTCGGCGCAGGGCTTCGGCGCGGATTACAACGGCCGCCGCACCGGTTCGATCGGCACCATCGCGACCACCAGCTTCTTCCCGGCCAAGCCGCTTGGCTGCTATGGCGATGGTGGTGCGGTGTTCACCGACGACGACGAGCTGCGCGCGCTGCTCGATTCCTACCGCGTGCACGGCAAGGGCACGCACAAGTACGATAACGAGCGGATCGGCCTCAACTCGCGGCTCGACACGCTGCAGGCGGCGATCCTGCTGGAAAAGCTGGCGATCTACGAGGACGAGATCGAAGCCCGCCAGGTGGTCGCCAACCGCTATACCGATGCGCTGGGCGACCTGCTGATCACCCCGCACGTGCCCAATGGCTGCCGTTCGGTGTGGGCACAGTACACCGTGCGCACCCGCGACGGTTCGGGCCGCGATGCGGTGATGGCGACCCTGAAAGAACATGGCGTTCCCTCGGTCGTCTACTACCCGCGCCCACTGCACCTGCAGACCGCCTATTCCTCCTTCCCCGGCGACCCCGAAGGGCTCGCCACGTCGGAGCGGATGGCCAATGAGGTCTTCAGCCTGCCGATGCACCCCTACATGGACGAAGGCACGCAGGCACAGGTGATCGAGGCGCTGCGCGCGGCGGTCGTCCCGGCCTAGCGGCGGAGGGCCCAGGTGACAGGCGCAAATCGTGGTGCAGGACGAGGCAGGGATTTCTGGTATTCGCGAGATCGGCGCGCGCATGGTCGCGGCGACACCGCAAGATAGCGCGAATTTCTTCGGCTTTTACGATCTCTGCCCGTTCTCGCCCGATGGGCGCGACCTGCTGCTGCTCAATTGCCCTGCCGACTGGGTGACCCTGCCCGTGGGGGAGCCTGCACTGGTGCGCCGCTGGCGGCCCGAGGATGCCACTTTCGAGACGCTCGGCGAAACGCGCGGCTGGAACTGGCAGCATGGCGCGCGCCAGCAATGGCTGCGCGACGGATCGATCCTGTACAACGACGTCGACGGGCAGGGGCATGCGGTTGCGCGCCATGTTAGCCCGGATGGCACGCCGATCCGGACGCTCGATATGGCGATCGGCGCGCTGTCCCCCGACGAATCGATTGGCGTTGGGGGCAATTACGCGCGCCTCGCCCGTCTCGACCCGACCTATGGCTATGGCGCCGCCGTCGATCGCCATCTCGGCGAGGGGCCGACGCAGGACGGGCTGTGGAGCGTCAGCATGGCCGATGGGGCCGTGTCGCTGCTGCTCTCCTATGCCGAACTTGCCGAGATTGTAGGTTCGCCCCATTCGGATCGCCGGTTCGTCACCCACCCGGTCTTCTCACCCGACGGGACCCGGCTGGCCTTCTTCGTGACCGATGCGGGCGAGGGCGGGACCACCTATGCCCGGCTGCTGGTGCGCGATTGCGCCAGCGGCAAGGTTCGCGTGGTCGCGCAGGAGAGAGTCAGCCATCCGGCGTGGATCGGTGAGGACCGGATCTGGTATTGGGGCCGCAATTCCGGAGCGGTGCGCGCGCTTGCCACGAACCGGCTGCTCGCCAACCCGGTGGTGCGTGCGGTCGCCAGGTTTGCCCGTCGCCTGCTGCGCGCGCGGATGAACCAGCTGGTGGCCGAAGGGTTCTACGTGTCTGATCTGAACGACGACACGCGCAAACGGGTCGCCGAGCATACCCTCACCGAAGATGGCCATTACAGCTGGCGCGGACACGGATCGGTCTTGCTGGGCGATACCTATCCCGACGAAGACGCGTGGCTGACCCTGTTGCTGTTCGACCTCGCCTCTGGCCAGCGGGTGGATCTGGCCCGCATCCGGCACGAGGTCGCGACCCGGGAAGAGCCCATGCGGTGTGACCTCCACCCGCGCTGGGATCGATCCGGCACGCGGGTGTGCATCGACTTCGTCACCGACGGATGCCGCCGCACCGGCATTTTCGATGTTGGCCCTGCGCTCTCCCGGCTGGCAACGGCCGGCGCATGAACGAAGAGCCGCCTGTGACCCCCGCGCCCGATTCTGGCGCGACCCCGCCGATTGGGCGGATCGCGGCGCTGCGTGGGCGCGTGTCCGCACTCGCCCAGCAGGGGCTGGTTCGTTCCACTGGGGTGCTGATCGGTGGCACGGTCGGCGCCAATCTCATCACCGCACTCTCGCTCCCGGTGGTGACGCGCCTCTACACCCCAGTAGAGATGAGCGTGCTGGCGGTTTTCGCCAGTCTGCTCCAGACGCTGTATGCGTCGATCTGCCTCCGGTTCGATGTGGCGCTGTCGATGCCCGAGAACGACGAAGACGCGATCAATCTGCTGGCGCTGGGGGCGTTCTTCGCGGTCGTCCTTTCGGGTGTAATCGCGCTCATCCTGCTCGCACTGCCGGCGTCGGCCTATGATTCGTTCGGCCATCCCGAGCTTGCGGAGCTTATCTGGTTTCTGCCCCCATCGCTGGCGTTGGCCGGGATTTATAGCCTCATGCAGCTGTGGTATGTGCGGCGAAAGGGCTTCGGCCCGATCGCGCGAAGCCGGATGGTGCAGGCCGGCAGTGGTGCCGCGACCCAGATCGCACTGGGTTTGCTGCGGACCGGACCGTTCGGGCTGCTGCTCGGCTATGCGATCAATTTCAGCGCCGGTTCGATTTTGCTCGGGACGCGCTTCCTGCGCGGCGAGTCTGCGCTGCTACGCAAAGTTTCGGCGCGCAAGATGCGGATGTTGTTCCGGGAATATAGCCGGTTCCCCACCTATTCGGCACCCGAGGCGCTCGCTCATGCTGCGGCGTGGCAGTTGCCGATCGTGCTGATCGCGGCGATGGCGATCGGGCCGGAGGCGGGTTACCTGACCCTCGCGATGTTCGTCGTCCAGGCGCCGATGTCCCTGCTCGGCAATGCATTGTCTCAGGTCTACCTGTCCGAAGCCCCGACCCGTCACCGTGACGGTGCGCTCGGCCCCTTCACCGTCCAGGTCGTCGGCGGCCTTATGCGGATCGGGGTGGGGCCGCTGATCGCGCTGGCGATCGTATCGCCCTTTGCGTTCGCCTTCGTCTTCGGGTCCGAATGGTCGCGCGCCGGCATGCTGGTGGTGTGGCTGACTCCCTGGTTCATCGCGCAGCTGTTGACCGCACCTGTGTCCATGGCGCTGCAGGTCACCAACCGCCAGCGCACCGCCTTCATCGTGCAGTTCGTCGGCCTCGCCCTGCGGCTGGGGCTGGTCGTCGCGGTGGGCACGCTGTCCCCCCGCTTCATCTCGGAGGCCTACGCGATTTCGGGCGCGATCTTCTATTTCGGCTACCTTGCCTTGCTGCTTCACGCGGTCGGTGCCCGCGCGGGCGATATTGCGCGCGAGCTGCGCAAGGCTCTGCTGCCGATCGCGGCTTTCTGTGTGCTTGGTGTAGTCGGCGCGGTCGGCGTGCACTGGCTGGACATCGTGCTGTGAAGCGCCGCGTGTTCCTTGGCGCGACGGCTGCGATGCCGCTGGTGTTTGCCGGTGGAGCGTGGACGAGCCGTGCGCGGAGCGTGCGCTGGCTCGATCTGCTGGACGAGCGGCAGCGCCGCCAGGTGCTTGTCGGCAGGCCGGATTTCGACGTTGCCGCCAGCCTGCGCCAGGCCCTCGAATCCCTGCCCGATAACGCAACGCTCGACGCGCGCGACCTGACCGGAGTGGTCGATCTGGCGAGCGATCCGTTTCCGCAGGCCCAGCGCCGCGCCTTTGCGCTTCGCACGGGCGATGCGACATTCCGCTTCGATTTCAATCAGGGTTCGATCGCCTTGCCCTCCTACGCGACCTGGCAGGGTGAGCGCACGCGGATCGAGCCTGCCCGCCCGATCGAGCGCGTGCTTACCGACGCCTCGCCCGCGGGAGGACTGGTCACCACCGCCATCGCCCCGGGCCTGTGCAGTGGGCGTGCGGGTAGCGACACGATCGAGTTGTCGCACCCGATCGAGGCGCAGAGTCTGGTCCCGGGAATGCGGATCGCGATTTTCGGGCTGCGCGAGACGCCATCGCTGGCAACTTCGCTGGCATCCTTGATCGGACCGCAAACCCAGGAATTCGCCTTCGCCGGGAATGTCGATGCAACCATCGGGGCATCGCAGGTCTATCTGAGGACCGGCGAAGAAGTCGTGCTCGGTACGGTCGCACAGGGTCGTCTGCGGGTGTCCACCGATGGTCGCGGTGCGCTGGGCACGCTGCCCGCCGCGCACCGTGCCGGGGCGGAAATCGTACCGCAGCTGAGCTTCCTCGCCTCCATCACCGGAGTGACAGGCACATCGGTGACGCTCGACCGGCGGCTACCGCGCACTATTGTGCGGGCGCCGTTCCGTGCCGGTTCGGTCGGTTCCCGGCTGGTGGGCCGGTTTGAGATCGACGGCAGCTACCAGGGCGGCGAGGCGGGGGCGTTTAGCTGCCTTGCCTCGACCCTCTCTCAAGATTTCATGGTTGAAGGAGAGATCGCCCTGTCCCGTGCCTCGCATGGCGGGTTCATGGGCTTTGGCTGTTCGGACGCGAAGGTTGCGCTGGCGAGCGTGACCGCGATCGGCCGTCCGCAAGAGCAGTTCGGGGGCAGCATCTGGCTGTATGGCTCGGCGAGCGGCAACCGGGTCTCGGCCGGAATTCTCAGCGATGGCAATGGCGGCGTCTTCATCGACGACAAGTCGTACGGCGTGTCGCGCTACGCGCTCGAAGGGCCGTGCGACGACAACATCGTGCACATAGGACAGATCGTCCGGCATCGGATTGCCGGGCAGATCAGCGGGTCGAGCGGCAATGCGGTGACCATCGGCCTCGCCCAAGTGAGCGACACTGCCTTCATCGTCGACAAAGGTGCAACCCAGTCGTCGCGCGCGGTCGGTGCCGAGCGCAACAGGGTCGATATCGCGCAATTGGCCGGGGCCGATCGCATATTCGGCGATGCCTTGAACGAGACCGAGCTGCGCGGCCCGTTCCGCATCGAGCAATAGCGCGATGGGAGGATTGGTCCTGACTGCAGGCTCTGCTAACCCGGGCCCGTCCAAACCCTTGCCCGACCGAATACAGCCGCGTCACGGCGTGACGCGATATACCGGAACACCATCATGCTAGATCGCGCCCAGCCAACCGCCGCACACCGGTCACCGGCCGCACGCACCAGCCAGGTCGTGCTGGAATCGCTGGATTCGAGCGCGGCGGTCGTGATCTGCTCGCTCATCTTCGCATGGGCCATCCACCAGGCGCACATCACGATTCTTCAGCCGCAGTGGGATTATGTGGGCTTCAGCTTCGCTGCCCCCGGTCTTGGCACGATCGCGATCATGATCCTGCTGATTTCGATCGGGTCTCTGGCGATGCCGAGCCGGATCGAGCGGCCCTCGTCGATGATCCTGCTGTTCCTCCACGTGACGGTGTTCGTGCCCGGTGTCACCATTGCGCTGTGCCTGCGGATCGACAGCCTGCAGGCCTACGCGCCGATGCTGGCCGTATTGACGCTGGTTCACGTCATTACCGGTCTGGTGTCGCGCAACGGCCCCGCACCGCCCGAGGGGGAGACATTCGTGCCCGGGCCGGAGGTCACCCTGCTGCTGATCGGAGTGTGGGCGCTGGTCACCTTGCTGATCATCTACATCTTTGGCGAGATTATGCGCTTCGCAAGCCTTACCGAAGTGTACAACCAGCGGTTCGCTGTCGATCGCTCGACCAGCATCATCGGCTATATCCGGTCCTATTACATCAACCTGATCTGCCCCGCGCTGGTCGCGATCGGACTCCTGCGGCGAAACGTGGTGGTGGTCGGGATCGGATGTTTGGGTTGCCTCATCGCTTACATGGTCGACGCGCAGAAAGCCGCGCTTGCGCTGCCGGTGTTGATGATCGCGATGTACTACGCGCTGCGCTACGCCCAGAACGTGGCGAAGCTGTTCACCGTACCAATCCTGTTCCTCGCGTTTCTCACGCTGGTCTGCATCGTTCTGCGCAGCACGGAGGTTGGCTTCGCGCTTCAATCGGTGTTCTTCACCCGGGGGATCGCGATCCCCGCGCTGACCTTGGTGCAGTATTACGACCTGTTCTCCACCTACGGATATACCTGGTGGAGCAATATTACCGGTCTATCGCTGATTCTTCCCGCACCGCCGGCTTTCGCCAACGACCCGTCGTGGCCCGCTCTCGGCCAGATCGTGGGGGACCACTACTACGGTGCCGGGACCAACCTGAATGCCAACGCAAACCCCTATTCGGGCGAGGGGCTTGCCGCAGGCGGGCTTGTCGGCCTGCTGGTGATTGGCGTGATCATGGCGGCTTTCCTGCGGGTCTACGACCTGTGCGTTGCGGGATGGGATCGCCTGTTCGTGCTGCTGATCGCGGTGCCGGTCGGCTTCGCGCTTAGCAACGCGCACCTCAGCACCGTGATGGTATCCTTCGGGCTCGCCGCCTGGCTGCTGATTTTCGCCTTCTACAAACCAGGCAGGGGTGGGTGGCTCTGATGAGGATCTTCATGCTGTGCGATTTCTTCAACGAGGAACTCGAATATCAGGAAAATCATCTCGTCGATTATTACCGCCGGCACGGCCACGAGGTGATCGTGGTGTGCTCGCTCTACGAGAACGTGTTCGACTATTACACGGATAAGAAGGTCGGCGGGCCGGGCCGCGATTACGAGGTCAACGGTGCGCGGATCGTTAAGCTGCCCTATCGCTACAACATCCTCAACCGCATGCGCGCCTACCCGAAGATCGATGGGTTGCTGGAGGAATTCGAGCCCGACCTGATCTTCGTCCACGACATCATGCTCAACCTGCCGGAATGCATCGCCTATGTGGAAAAGCATCCGCAGACCAAGATGATCATGGACTATCACGCGGATTATTCGAACAGCGGCAAGAACTGGATCTCGCTGAAGATTCTGCACGGGGTGCTGCGCAAGCGCTTCCTCGACAAGGCGCGCCCGCATCTCTCGATGATCTATCCCATCGTCCCCGCCGGGTTCGACTTTCTAAACGAGGTCTATGGCGTCCCGCGCGACGAGATGAGCGTGCTGCCGCTGGGGACGGACCTGGAATATGGCGCGCAGGTTCACGCTTCGGGGGCGGGCAGGGCAATCCGGCGCGAACTGGGCATCGCGCAGAGCGACTTCGTCATCTTCACCGGTGGCAAGCTGACCCCTTTCAAACGGACCGAAACGCTGATCGAGGCGGTTAACGCGCTGGATCGTGCCGATGTGCATCTGCTGGTGGCGGGTGCGGCAGGCCCCAACGAAGCGGAGTATTTCGCCGGGCTCGAACAGATGGCCCGAGGCAATCCGCAGATCCATTTCCGCGGCTGGCAGGACAAGCCGGGCGTCTACCGCCATCTCGACGCGGCGGACATCGCGGTGTTTCCCGCCAGCCAGTCGATCCTTTGGCAGCAATCGATCGGGATGGGACTGCCCGTGATCGTGGGCGACCGCTCCGAATTCATGGTCCCGTCCGATGCCAGCTACCTCAACCGCAACGGCAACCTGATCGTGCTCGACCACGAGGAAGAGACCGCCCCCCAGATCGAACGGCTGCTGCGCGACCTGATCGACGATCGCGAAGCGCTGGCCAAGATGGCCGAAGGCGCGAGTCGGACCGCGGACGAGATGCTTGACTGGAACAAGCTGATCGAAGAGACCCTGCGCCACAATCGGGGGACGGGGAAGCAATGAGTTCGGCAACGCCAGCAACGGCGTCCGCGCAAGGCGTGGCGGAGAGCGGGTTCGCGAAGCCTGCCGCCCGGCGCAAGCTGACCCCCAACAATTTCGACCTGATCCGCCTGTTCGCCGCATCCGAAGTGGCGTTGAAGCACATGCTGCTGCATCTGGAGCTGGGCGAGAAGTGGCTGGATCGGATCAGCATCCTGCCCGGGGTGCCAATCTTCTTCTTCGTCAGCGGCCTGCTGATCTTCCAGTCGTACCGCAATAGCGGCACCGTCGCGACCTTCTCTATGAACCGGATCTACCGGCTGTTCCCGGGTCTGATCCTGTGCCTGATCGTCGGCATCATACTCGCGATCGCGCTCGGCGCGCTGACCATGGACGAGATCGCGTCACCTGGATTTGCCATCTGGGTTTTCGCCCAGTCGACCATAGGCCAGTTCTACAACCCTGAATTCCTGCGCGATTTCGGGGTCGGCGTGCTCAACGGCAGCCTGTGGACCATCTCGGTCGAGATCCAGTTCTATATTGCCACGCCGATCATCGCGCTGCTGGTGCTGCGCTGGCCGATCTTCTGGGTGCTGGGGCTCGCGACCTCGATCGGGTTCAACGTTCTGCTCGGAGCCCTGCCACCCGATGCCAGCACCGCCAAGCTGCTGATGGTCACCTGCCTGCCGTGGATCTACATGTTCATCGGCGGCGCGTGGCTTTCCACCCGGCACGATGTGCTCGGCCGGCTGATCGCCCTCTCCTGGTGGAAAGTGCTGGCGATTTTCGCGGGAACGATAGGGCTTTCGTGGCTGCTGGGTCTGCCCTTCAGAGGCAATGACATCGGCCCGATCGCCTTTGTGGGGGTGGTCTTCGTGATCGTGAAGGCGGCCTATTCGCGCCCGACCCTGTCGGACAGCCTGCTCAATCGCAATGATCTCTCCTATGGTATCTATATCTACCACATGCTGTTCGTGAATGCGGCAGTCGAGCTGGGCTTCATCGGCACCGGCTGGTCGCTGATCGCGGTGATCCTGGCGACGGTCGGTGCGGCAGCATTCTCGTGGTTCTTCGTCGAGAAGAAGGCCCTGGCAATGAAGAAAAAATCGATCCGCCGGGTCGATCCACGCGAGCCCAAGGCGCACTGGTGATGCGGGGGTGCACCACCGCCGCACGCGCGGACTTTCGGGGGTTGGTAACGCGGGACATGTCCGCTATCAGCCCGCCGAACATCCCTTGAGGTTTCCCGAACATGTCCGAGATCTCCGCCCAGGCGCGGCCCTACCAGATATGCACAAACTGCATCATGGACACGAGCGATTCGAAGATCGTGTTCGACGAGAATGGTGTGTGCGAATACTGTAACAATTATTACAGTAACATTCTGCCCAACTGGCACACCGACGAGCGTGGCGAGCGCGAGATCATGGCGCAGATCGAGAAGATCAAGCGCGACGGCGAGGGCAAGGATCACGACTGCCTGATCGGCCTCTCCGGCGGGGTCGATTCCAGCTACGTCGTGCACCACGCGAAGGAAAAGTTCGGCCTGCGCCCGCTGCTCTACCACGTGGATGCCGGCTGGAACTCGCAGCAGGCGGTCAACAATATCGAAAAGCTGGTCGATGGGCTCGACCTCGACCTCTATACCGAGGTCGTCAACTGGCCCGAGATGCGCGACCTCCAGCTGGCCTTCTTCAAGGCGCAGGTGCCGCATCTCGACACCCCGCAGGACCACGCCTTCTTCGCCGGGCTTTACAACTTCGCGGCCAAGAACAAGGTCAAGTACATCCTGACCGGCGCGAACTACTCGACCGAATGCGTGCGCGAGCCGCTTGAGTGGCATTACCACGCGTCGGACCTGCGCCAGCTGAAGGACATCCACAAACGCTTCGGCACGCGTCCGCTCAAGACCTTCCCTCTCGCAGGGATCTTCAAGTTCAAGATCTACTACCGCTACGTCCACGGCGTGCAGGTGGTGAAGCCCTTGAACTACATGCCTTACCACAAGGAACAGGCGATCGAGGAGCTGGTCGGGATCTACGGCTGGCAGCGCTATGCTCATAAGCACTATGAATCGCGCTTCACGCGGTTCTACGAAGGCTACTGGCTGCCGAGCAAGTTTGGTTACGACAAGCGCCGCGCGCACTTCTCCTCGCTGATCCTGACCGAGCAGATGAGCCGCGAGGAAGCGCTCGAAAAGATCGCGATCCCCGCCTACACGCCGGAGCAGATCGCCGAAGACTTCGAATATATCGCGACCAAGCTGGGCCTTACGGTCGAAGAGCTGCAGGCGCTTCACGACGGGCCGAACAAGACCCACTTCGACTACAAGAACAACACTGCCTTGATCGATCTGGGCACCACGGTGATGCGCAAGCTCGGCCTGCAACGTTCGGTGATGCGTTGATCACCATCGTCGACTACGGCCTCGGCAATATCGCCGCCTTCCTGAACATGTACAAGCGCCTGAACATTCCGGCGCGGGCGGTTCAGACGGCGGCGGAGCTGGCAACGGCGGAGCGGATCGTGCTCCCCGGCGTGGGCGCGTTCGACTATGCGATGGACCTGCTCGATGCATCGGGCATGCGTGAAACGCTCGACGAGATGGTGACGCAGAAGAAAGTCCCCGTGGTAGGCATCTGTGTCGGCATGCAGATCCTCCTCGATGGCAGTGACGAGGGCACGCGCGAAGGACTTGGCTGGGTGCCCGGGCGGACCCGCGCCTTTGCCACTCGCAACGATATGGAAGGTCTGCCGCTGCCGCATATGGGCTGGAACGACGTGACGCCGGGCAGCGGGCGCGTGCTGTTCGATGCGCTGGACGAAGATCCGCGCTTCTACTTCCTCCATTCCTACTACGTCGAGCCGGCCGAGCAGTCCGACGTCGCGGCGACCGCGCATTACGGGTTCGACTTCGCCTGCGCGATCCATCGCGACAATGTGTGGGGCGTGCAGTTCCACCCGGAAAAGAGCCACCATTTCGGCGCCGCCGTGCTGAAGAGCTTTGCGGAGCTGTAAGACCTGATGCTGCGTCCCCGGATCATCCCCTGCCTGCTGGTGCACGAAGGCGGCCTCGTGAAGACGGTCGGCTTCGGCAATCCGAAATATGTCGGCGACCCGATCAATGCGGTGAAGATCTTCAACGAGAAGGAAAGCGACGAGCTGATCGTGGTCGATATCGACGCGAGCGTGACCGGCGCGGAGCCCGATTTCCAGATGATCGCGCATCTCGCCGCCGAATGCCGCATGCCGCTGTGCTATGGCGGCGGGGTGAAGACTGCGGCGCAGGCCAAGCGGATCGTCAGCCTGGGCGTGGAAAAGGTTGCGGTCAGCGCCGCGGCCGCAGAACGCCCGGCACTGATCGGCGAAATGGCCAACGAGGTCGGCCGCCAGAGCGTGGTCACCGTGATCGACTACAAGAAGCGGCGGCTGCGCGGCGGCTACGAAATGGTCACCCACAAC
>ENA-ORDI01000511-ORDI01000511.1-marine-metagenome-genome-assembly--contig:-NODE-511-length-26264-cov-7.741780_pt1:0-25000 | contig 26264 bp, 23 predicted proteins | sample MGYA00248628_ERZ508525 | MGnify/ENA primary metagenome ERZ508525 (study PRJEB26195, sample SAMN05422138) | marine metagenome | isolation source: East of Porto Seguro, South Atlantic Ocean | place... | reverse complement strand
TGACACGCATGGTGGTCCAACAGCGCAGCGGGCCGAACCATGGGGCGGACTTGTCTTTTAAGCTGACGGTAGACAACGGGGACGATACCGCTGCTTGGCAAACCGGCACGGCGACCGAACTCTTCACCACGGACACGGTGGTGGAAGGGGTCCACTTCACTCGGGAAACTACCCCTTGGCGGGACCTGGGTTGGAAGTGTATCGCCTCCAATGTCAGTGACATCGCCGCCATGGGGGGGCTGCCGATGTACGCCTTGGTCACTTTGGGGTTGCCGCCGGACACGGAGGTAAATGACCTGGAGCAGTTGTATCAGGGTATGCTGGAGATCAGCAACGAACATGGAGTTGCCATAGTCGGCGGCGACATGGTGCGTTCCCCGGTGGTGTTCATTACTATCGGTCTCACCGGAATCCATGCCGGCCAGCCGATGCTGCGGTCCACCGCTCGTGCGGGCGACCAAGTGGCGGTAACTGGATACCTGGGAGGTTCAGGAGGAGGACTGCGGTTGATGCTTGGGGCTGGTCACGATTCGAACCTGTCCGATCAAGTCTCGGAAGAAGCGGCCGAGTACTTGCGCGGGTGCCACCGCCGGCCACGACCGGCCTTGGCCGAGGGCCGTATTCTGTCCGCCTCCGGTGTGGTTACGGCGATGGATGTCAGCGACGGCCTGGGCGACGACCTTTCCAAGCTTTGCCGTTCCAGCGGCCTCTCCGCCCGTATCCATGCCGGCCAAGTGCCGGTTCACCCTTTGCTGAAACAGGCATATCCCGATGATTACCTGGACCTGGCTCTGGCCGGCGGCGAGGATTATCTATTGCTGTTCACCGCCCCGGCGGAGGTTATGGCCTTGGTCATGCCCCAATTGTCCCAAGGCGCGGCGGTGGTGGGGGAATTGCTGCCTGGAGAGCCGGGACGGGTATCGGTTCTAGATGTCGATGGGTCCGAAAGGCCGGCGTCCGCCGCCGGTTGGGACCACTTCAGGTAACGCATGCCATTCTCAGCGGACATAGTCACTCCTGGATCGGAACAGACCCAAGAGGTGGGACGGGGTATTGGCGAACAAGCCCTGGCCGGAGACATTTTCTTGTTGACCGGACCCTTAGGAGCTGGAAAGACCTGCTTGACCCAAGGCATCGCCCAAGGGCTTGGAGTGTCCGGATACGTGCGCAGTCCCACCTTTGTATTGACCACCCGATACCAGGGACGCCTGACCCTGCATCATATGGACCTTTACCGTATCGGCGGCCCGGAGGAGGCTTGGGACCTGGGGTTGGACGAACAGCTTTTCGCAGGCGGCATCTGCGTCGTGGAGTGGGCCGACCGGGCCGCCGGGATATTTCCACCAGAGGCTCTGTGGATCGAATTGGATCACGCCGGCACCGGTGATCGTCGGTCCATATCTTTCGCCGATTGGCCCGATCGATGCGGTCCGCTGTTGGAGCGGTTGTTGGGCGCGTTCCCGCCTGGAAAGAAGGTAGGTTCATAAGTGCTGCTGGCGATAGATACGTCGACCCGGTACGCCGGCGTTGCCCTGGCGAATGAAGAACGGGTGGTTTCCTGCCGGGTCTGGTATTCCAACGTGAACCACACCACGGAACTGATGCCGGAGATAGCCGCGTCGCTTCAGGATCATAGCATCGATGTAGGAAGCCTTGAAGGGGTGGCCGTGGCTCTGGGGCCGGGCGGGTTCAGCGCCTTGAGAGTGGGAATGAGCGTGGCCAAAGGGCTGGCCTTGACTGGCAAAACCCCTCTGGTAGGCATCGGCACTCTTGACTTAGAAGCCTTTCCCTTCATCGAGCCGGGACGGGAGTCGGGGTTTTCCGTCTGCGCCCTGCTTGAAGCCGGCAGAAACGAGTTGGCCTCTGCCCATTTCGCTCCCGGAGGGCGGCGCACCAGAGAGGACATCATCGCTCCTTTGGAGGAAATCTTGGAGTCCGTCACGACGCCAACGTTGTTCTGCGGCGAAGGGGTCCAAGGACGGATCCAGGAGATCCAAGAGCGGCTGGGGGATCTGGCGACGGTGGTCCAACCCTCCGCGGCAACCCGGTTGTGGTCGTTGGCCGCTCTGGCCCGGCAACGGCTGGAGGCCGGCCTAGTTGACGACTTGGCCGACTTGCAACCATATTACTTAAGGATGCCTAGTATCGGCGGCCCAAAAACTAGGGACATGAAAGTTCAAAGCTCCTAGTAATAAGTAAGCCACAGAGACACGGAGCGATTGTGGGAGGAACCATTTAGATAAAAACTTCCGTGTCTTCTGCGACTCTGCGGCCTATCAAACTGCAATGAAACTTGCGATATTATATGGAAGGTGAACATGGAACGAACATTGGCGTTAGTTAAACCCGACGGGGTCCAGCGCGGACTGATCGGGGAGGTAATTTCCCGCCTGGAGCACCGTGGGTTAAAACTGGCGGCGATGAAGCTGATGCGGCTGGATCAAGCCACGGCACAGGAGCACTATGGCGAGCACGTCGATCGGCCATTTTTCTCCGGGTTGGTGGAGTTCATTACTTCAGGGCCGCTGGTTGCCATGGTCTGGGAGGCCGATGGGGCGGTGGAAATCGTGCGCAACACCATGGGGGCAACCGATCCCAAGAATTCGCCGATGGGGAGCATACGAGGAGATCTGGGCGTTAACATCGGCAGGAACTTGGTTCACGGCTCTGACAGTGTCGAATCGGCTTCCCGGGAGATCGCGTTGTTCTTCCAGCCAGGAGAGATCCTGGACTACGCTCGCAGCAACGACTCTTGGATCATAGAACCCTGACGATCTGAGGGGCTTGAAACCAGAGCCTCTCTAATTCGTAGAATTCCCGTTCCTCCGGCCCCATGATGTGGACAATCACGTCGCTGAAGTCCAGTAGCACCCAACCAGAGGCGGAGGTGCCTTCACGATGGAAGGGCCGGATGTCGGACTCCTTCAGGGCCTTAACGATATCCTCTTCCAACGCCTGTATCTGCCGGGAAGAGTCTGCGGACATGATTACGAAATAGTCTGCGAAATAGGTTACAGGGCGTAGGTCTAACATCCTGATGTCCGCAGCCAGTTTGTCCGAGGCGACCTCTACAACCATTTGTGCTATTTCCGTCGAATCCAGTCTATCCACTCCCATGATTTGCGCCGAAATACCTAAATCCAGTATAGGTGACTGGCAACTTGTGGTCAAGATTGTGAGATTTGTAACAAAGATTTAACATTTCGACTTAGAAAGTTGGACTTAAGGGGTACTCAGGGAAGGGTTTCGAGTGTATAATGCTTCCCTTACCCAATCGATTGTGATACATTTAACAAACTTTCGGGCACTCGGATCGGCCAGTCAACCCGAAATCTTCTTGTTTGCTTTTGCCCTATGAATGAGCTGAAAGAATTAGCCAAATTTGGACTATATTCCCCGGAGCAGGAACACGATAGCTGCGGGGTCGGCGTTGTCGCCAACATAAAAGGCGGCAAGTCTCATCAGATCGTCTCGGAAGGTATCCAGGTGCTAATCAATCTGGGCCATCGGGGTGCCTGCGGCCGGGACCCGGAGACCGGCGACGGGTCTGGCGTCATGATTCAGATGCCTGACTCCTTCTTCCAGATCGAGTGCGCCAGCTTGGGTATGCCCCTGCCGCCGGCCAACGACTACGGCGTGGGTATGGTGTTCCTACCACCGCAAGAAGACGCGCAGGTCAAGTGCCAGGCGCTTATCGAGCGGGTGATCGTCGACGAAGGTCTGATTCTCCTGGGCTGGCGAGACGTCCCTACCGACCCAAGGAAACTGGGTAGAGATGCCCGCGCAGTCTGCCCGAAGATCCGCCAAGTGTTCATCGGCCGGGGTCCTGGTATAGAGGACCCCGCTGAGATTGAACGCAAGTTGTACGTGGTCCGCAAAATCATCGAGCATTCCTTGGCCGACTGCGGTATCACCGAGGACGAAGCCGACTACTTTTACATCTGTAGCATGTCGTGCCACACCATTGTCTATAAGGGCCTGTTGATGGCTCTCCAGATCGAAGGATTTTATCTGGATCTGGCCGACGAGCGCGTGGAAAGCGCCTTTGCGTTGGTTCACTCCCGGTTCAGCACCAACACTTTGGGACATTGGAAGCTGGCCCACCCGTACCGCTACCTTGCCCACAATGGGGAGATTAACACCCTTAGGGGCAACATCAACTGGATGCACGCCAGGGAGACCCAGTTCGAGTCTCCTATGTTCGGCGCCGACATGGCTAAGATTCCGCCCATGATGACCCCCGGAGCCAGCGACACCGCCTGTATCGACAACGCTCTTGAGTTGCTATTAATGACGGGACGCGACCTGAGCCACGCCATGCTTATGTTGATACCCGAAGCCTGGGAACAGCATGAATCCATGTCCCAAGAGAAAAAGGATTTCTACGAGTACCATTCCTGCCTGATGGAGCCCTGGGACGGCCCGGCCATGATCGTGTCCAGCGACGGCCATAGCATCTGCGCTCTCTTGGACCGGAACGGCCTCAGACCCTTCCGCTATACGATCACCAAAGACGATAAGCTGGTGATGGCGTCGGAAACAGGGGTTTTGGACGTGCCCGCCGCCAACGTCCGGCAGAAGGGCAGACTGGAGCCAGGCCGGATGTTTTTGGTCAGCTTCGACGAAGGCCGGATCATCGGCGATGAGGAACTTAAACACGATCTGGCCAACCGCCAGCCCTACGGACAATGGCTGAAGGACAACAAGGTTTCCTTGGACGATCTGCCATCCCCCGCCGGTCCCAGCCGGATATCCCTTCCCGATGTTCTGCAGCAGCAGCAGGCTTTTGGCTTCACGCTGGAAGAGCTGCGCATGATGACCTCCGCCATGGCTATCTCCGGGGCGGAGGCGGTGGGGTCCATGGGCAACGACGCCCCGCTGGCGGTGCTGTCGGACCAGAATCAGTTGCTATTCAACTATTTCAAACAGCTATTCGCCCAAGTCACCAACCCGCCTCTGGATGCGATCCGTGAAGACTTGGTTACCTCCCTGGAAGCGTTCATCGGCCGGGAGCAGAACCTTTTCGAAGAGACACCGGAGCATTGTCACCAGCTGAAGCTCCATTCGCCAATCATCTCTAGCGAAGAGTTCGAAAAAATCCGTCACCTGGACGTAGGTAACCTGCGGTCGATCACGCTGTCCACATTGTTCGATGCTCAAAGCGGGCCTGGCTCGATGAAGACTGCTCTGGACAACCTGTGCGAACAAGCTTCCAAGGCCATCATCGACGGCTACGGCATCATCATTCTCTCCGACCGCGGTGTGGACTCCCGGTGGGCGCCCATCCCCAGTATGCTGGCAACCGCCGCGGTACATCACCATTTGATCCGGGAAGGGACCCGAACCAAAGCGGGTCTTGTCGTGGAGTCGGGAGACCCCCGGGAAGTGCATCACTTTGCCCTTCTGATCGGCTATGGGGCCGGCGCCGTCTATCCCTATCTGGCCTTGGAAACGGTTCGCCAGATGGCCGAAACCGGAGAACTGAACGGCACCAAACCAGACTACGCCGAGAAGAACTTCATCAAGGCTAATGAGAAGGGCGTTCTCAAGGTCATGTCCAAGATGGGCATCTCCACGGTTCAGAGCTATCGCGGCGCCCAGATATTTGAGGCGGTCGGGTTGAGCCAGGAGTTGATCGACGAATATTTCACCTGGACCCCTTCCAGGATCGGCGGCATCGGCTTGGATACTCTGGAAGCCGATGCGTTGGAGCGCCACGGTAGAGCCTTTGCCGGTGAACAAGTAGCCGCGGAACGTGACCTGCCACCCGGCGGCTACTACCAGTGGAGGAGGGATGGCGAATTTCACCAATGGAACCCGGACGCGATCGCCAAGCTCCAAGATGCCGCCCAGGCGAATAATCGGGAGTCCTATAAGGAGTTCGCTCGCTTGGTCAACGACCAATCGAAGAGGACCGCCACGCTGAGAGGACTCTTAGAGTTTAAGAAGGACCGGCCTTCAGTTCCGCTGGAAGAAGTTGAGCCGGCTTCCGAGATCGTGAAGCGGTTCGCCACCGGCGCCATTTCACTGGGCTCCATCAGTAAAGAGGCCCATGAAACCTTGGGTATAGCGATGAACCGGATGGGCGCCCGCAGCAACACCGGCGAAGGCGGCGAAGACTACCGCCGCTATACCACCGACGCCAACGGCGACACTAGCAGCAGCGCAATCAAACAAGTGGCTTCGGGCCGGTTTGGTGTCACCCCAAATTACCTGGTAAACGCCACTGACTTGCAGATCAAAATGGCCCAGGGATCCAAGCCCGGTGAGGGCGGTCAACTTTCCGGTAACAAGATTGACGATTACATCGGTTGGGTGCGGAAGACCACACCTGGCGTGGAGTTGATATCCCCGCCGCCTCACCACGATATCTACTCCATCGAAGACCTAGCTCAGTTGATCCATGACTTGAAGACCGTCAATTCCGACGCACGTATCCACGTAAAATTGGTTGCTGAAGTAGGAGTAGGCACCGTCGCTGCCGGTGTGGCCAAGGGTCACGCCGACGTGGTGTTGATCAGCGGTCACGATGGCGGAACCGGAAACTCGCCAGAGTCGTCCATCAAATACGCAGGCTTGCCCTGGGAACTGGGCATCGCCGAAACTCAACAGGTATTGGTGGCTAACGACCTCCGTGGCCGTATCTCTGTGCAGGCCGACGGTCAGCTAAAAACGGGCCGGGACGCGGCGATCGCCGCGCTGTTGGGCGCTGAAGAATTTGGCTACGCCACCGCCGCGCTGGTGGTAAACGGATGCATCATGCTGCGCAAGTGCCACTTGGGCACTTGCTCGGTGGGCATCGCCACCCAGGACCCGGAACTTCGCAAGATGTTTGCGGGCAAGCCGGAGTACGTGATTAACTACTTCACTTTCGTCGCTGAAGAGATGCGGGAGATCATGGCAGAACTGGGATTCCGTACCGTTAATGAGATGGTGGGCCGTGCAGATCTGTTGGATTCCCGGGAAGCTGTAGACCATTGGAAAGACAAGGGTCTAGACCTATCCCGGCTTCTGTATCGCGACCCCAAGTCCGACGAAGTCGCCGTATATTGCTGTGAGGACCAAGACCACGGTCTTGACACGGCATTGGACCACCAACTGATCGCATTGTCCCAGCGGGCGTTGGAACATCAGGAACCGGTTACCATCGACTTGCCGATTCGGAATTCGGACCGTACCGTGGGCGCCATGCTCAGCGGCAAAATTGCCAAACGATACGGTGAGGACGGATTGCCCGCCGGCAGCATCAAGATCAGATTTACCGGGTCGGCGGGCCAGAGTTTCGGAGCCTTTTTGGCCAAAGGAATAGACATCCATCTCGAAGGCGATACCAACGACTACTTGGGCAAAGGCATCAGCGGCGGCAGCATCGTGGTGTGTCCGCCCTCAGACGCCACTTTCGTTGCCGAAGACAATATCATCGTCGGCAACACGGCGATGTATGGCGCGACCGGGGGAGAAGTCTACGTCCGCGGCCGGGCCGGCGAGCGCTTCTGCGTGCGCAACAGTGGCGTACGTGCCGTGATTGAAGGCGTGGGTGACCATGGCTGTGAGTACATGACCGGTGGAGCGGTTGCCGTTCTGGGCAGCACCGGCCGTAACTTTGCTGCTGGCATGAGTGGCGGCGTCGCTTTCGTTTACGACGACGAAGGGGACTTCGAGATACGGTTTAATCCCGGATTGGCCGACCTGGAACCGGTGACTGATCCCGAGGACATCGCTATGCTCCGGTCGATGATAGAAGACCACTTGAACTACACCGGCAGCGCACCGGCCCAACGTATCTTGGACGACTGGGAGAACGCCCTGCCCCGGTTCAAGAAAATCATGCCCAGAGACTACCGGCGCATCTTAGATGAGCGTAAAGCACGCGGCGAAAGCAAAGAATTGGAAACCGCGCCTAATGGGTGACCCGTCAGGTTTCCTTCAATCCAAACGCAACCCTCCCCAACGGCGTCCGGTTGCAGAGCGAAAGAGCGACTATCGGGAACTCTATCAGCGCTGGCCGGAAAATGAAGCCAAGGCTCAGGGCAGCCGGTGCATGGACTGCGCGGTGCCTTTTTGTCACATGGGCTGCCCATTGGGCAATGTTATTCCGGATTTTAACCATCAGGTATTCCTGGGGAACTGGGAGTCGGCTCTTCGGGTTCTGCATTCTACCAATAACTTTCCGGAGTTCACCGGACGGATCTGCCCGGCCCCTTGCGAAGCAGCCTGTGTCCTTAACATCAACGACGATCCGGTGACGATTGAATACATCGAAAAAGAGATTGCCGACCGGGGATTCGATGAGGGTTGGATCAAGCCGGAGCCGCCCCTGATACGGACCGGAAAAAAAGTAGCTGTCGTGGGTTCCGGACCGGCGGGTCTGGCGGTGGCCCAGCAGCTTAACCGGGCGGGCCATTGGGTCACCGTAATGGAGCGGGACGAATATATCGGCGGCCTGCTTACTCTGGGGATTCCCGATTTCAAACTGGATAAAGAGGTGGTGGCCAGGCGCGTCGATGTGATGGCTGACGAAGGAGTCGTTTTCGAGACTGGTGTCAACGTGGGACGCGACTTCCCCGTCAAAAGGCTGCTGGCTGAGTACGACGCCGTCTGTCTCACCTGTGGTTCCACCGAAGGTAGAGACCTACCTGTGCCGGGCCGCGAACTGAATGGCATTCACCTGGCGATGGAGTACCTTACTCAACAGAATCGGCTTCTTGCCGGCCAATCTGTGGACCCTTCCCAACGCATAACCGCCCAGGGCAAACGGGTGGTGATTCTGGGCGGTGGGGACACCGGCGCCGACTGCCTGGGCACCGCCTTGCGGCAGGGAGCCGAGGTAGTTTACCAATTAGAGTTAATGTCAGAGCCACCGGAGAAGCGCCGGTCCAGCAATCCTTGGCCCCAATGGCCGCAGATATTGCGCTCTTCGCCGGCCCATGAAGAAGGCGGTATCCGGGACTATGACGTTTTGACCAAGTCGTTCACCGGTAGAGACGGCCGGGTGGAACAACTCCATGCCGTGCGTATCGACTGGAGCCAGTCCGACAGCAACGGACGCCCCATGTTGCAAGAGATAGCGGGCAGCGAATTCGTCGTAGAAACGGACCTGGTGTTACTGGCCATGGGATTTCTGCATCCAGAACACAGTGGAATGATTGAGGAGCTTGGTGTTGAATTGGACCCCATGGGCAACATCAAAACGGACGAGAACAAGATGACCAGCCTCCCCGGCGTGTTTGCCGGCGGGGACGCCTCCAGAGGTCAATCCCTGGTGGTTTGGGCTATAGCCGAAGGGCGGGAAGCGGCTCGGGGACTAGACATGTACCTGATGGGCCGCACCAGCCTTCCCCATTCCCTGCCGGTTACCGCCTAAAATCTGTTTGAATACGCATTGAAGCGGTTCGACAGGCTCACTATGAACGGGAAAACTCCATCGCTCCGAGCTGGTTGACGGGCCGGATTCTTCTGTAGCAGTTATGGAAGTCTAAGTGTCTCAAAGGCCGTAGCGACTTGATCCGCATTGGCCGGTAGCTTCAGCCGCAGCAGTGATCTCTCCTGGACCATGGCGACGTTTTCAAGAGTTACCCCATCTAGTTGAAATCCCTGTTCGCCCATCAGTTCCATCGCCGTGGACGCTTGGGCTTCGTTTTCATATCCAACGATAGCGTTAATCGCTCCTGAGCCGGTTTCCGCGAGTTCCGAACTGATCACGGCTCTGGTGCATCCCTGCAATGTGCGGCTGTGGAATAGAACGGTCAGGTTGGCGCAGTTGCCCAACACCATCGCCATCATCCCTGGGGGCAATTCCCTCACCATCCGGCTGGTTTCCGGGTCGTCCAGCAATCCGGTGACCAATCCATCGAATGAATCAAGAGCGGTCCTGATCCGCTCGGGCCCAGTGGCTCCAACCGAGGGCGACCCCGTCGCGATCAATAGCGATGATCCATCCACCGAGGCCAAGGCAAGAGAGATGTCAAACACGTCGACGCTTTGGATGTCATAGTCTCTATGTTTCTCCGGCTCTTGGCCCAGTTCGACTAGACCAAGGCCACCGGCCGCCGCCAGCAATCCGTCCACGTCCAAAGAACCTTGGATCACCATAATCATCCCATCGCGGTGCCGGCTAAAAGCAACTACCGCGGAATCCACCGATGCCGATGCGCCGGGTTGTAGGGTATCCAGCAGTCCCAATACCTCTAGGTCCAACGATTCTTGGATTCCGGCGTTCGCCAGAGCGGCTTGCACGTCCAGGAATATCGCGGGACTGTACCCGCTGGGAATCAGTGATAGCGATCGGGTCAGTCTGGCGGTCCACTCAGGCTGGATAGGCGGCAAGGGGTCGGCGCTGAAGCCCACCTTGGCCTTTGGCGTGCTGGCAGGCGCGGCGATTGACGTGGGGGCGGCCGAGGCCTGAGTGCAAGAGGCTAGCAGGCAAACCGATACAAATAGCTGAACAATGACGCCCGGGCTTAGATTCACGCGAGCATATCCGAATATTCCAAGATGCGATGCAAATAGCTCAACACGAATCGGGACAAGATGTTCGCCCTGATCTTGTGGGGCGATATTGGATACGTACTAGGTTGCCACTGCGGCTGTTTGCCTAGCCGCAGAGCGAGACAAGTACTCGCCGATGTCCAGAACTTGGATGGTGTTGGTTGTCCCCGAGACACCGGGTAGGAATCCGTGGACAATGGTTACCACGTCGTCATGCTGAACCATCCCCGAGTCCAACGCCGCATTGATCAGCGTTCCAACCAGCGTTGCCACATCCCGCTCCGGCGAGACGACGCCGATAGGGTAGAGCCCCCAACCCAGGCACATCTTTTGCAATACGGCTTCATCATGGGAGAAAACCAAGACGCCGTTTTCCGGGCGGACCCGGGATACCTCAAAGGCCGCCCGGCCGGTGCTGGTGATGACGATAGGCTTGGAGTTCAGGGACTTGACCAGTTGACCCGCTGCCAAGGCGATGGCCTGGGTTCGGTTCCGTGGACTATGCTCTTGGTGGTACGGATATATAGATTCGGCCGATCTGATCGTGGATTCGGCCACTTTCACTGTTTCGACTGGAAACTGACCTATCGCTGTTTCGTCCGACAATAAAATAGCGTCGCATCCGTCCAGAACGGCGTTGGTGATGTCCGAAACCTCGGCCCGGGTTGGCGTCGGCGACTCGACCATGGAACGCAGCATCTGGGTAGCGATGGCCGATACTTTGGCCGCCTCGTTCGCCTTTTTGACCATCGATTTTTGTACTAATGGCACTTGCTCTATGGGAATCTCCACCCCCATGTCGCCCCGGGCCACCATTACCCCGTCAACCACTTCAAGGATGGAATCAATATTATCGATTCCATCACCCCGTTCCATCTTGGCCATGACCAAGGCGTTACTACCGATGGCTTTCAGATATTCCTTGGCGTAGGCGATGTCGGCGGAGCTTCGAACGAAGGATACCGCCACCCAGTCCACTTGCTGCTCCATGCCGTATACGAGAGCGATCTTGTCCGCTTCGGTCAGCACCGGTTGGTCGATAGTCACTCCGGGGAGGTTGACTCCCTTGAATGAAGATAATAAGCCCGCCGAGTTGAGCACCTTCAGTTTTACTTCGTGGTCCCCGGCCTCCAGAACGTCTAAGGACACCGTACCATCGGAAATAAATACCTTATGGCCTGGCCGTAGATTGCGGAGCACTTCGGGCTGGGGGAAGGGTAATACATCCGGCCGGTCCGACGCTGCATCCGTGACCATGGAAACGACTTCGCCAGGAATGAGGCGAACCGAGCCGTCCATCTGGCCCAAACGAAGTTTGATGCCACCCAAGTCTTGTAGGATTGCCACCGGACGTTGGCGCTGCTTCGCCAATTCGCGCAACGTGCGAATCACTTCCCCGTGCTCTTCCAGGGTGCCGTGGGAGAAATTTAATCGGGCGCAGTCCATGCCCGCTTCCAGTAACTGATCCAGAATCTCCGGATCGCGCGAGGCGGGACCGATGGTCACGATGATCTTTGTTTTCCGCATAGTGGGTCACCTCGTCCGGCTCTTCTGTATCTTGCTCCGGCCCATCAAGACCTGATGGAGTTGATGTTGCGCCGATGCCAGAGCAAATGTCGATTTTTTAACTTTCTATACATAATAATCTATGATACCAGATGTTAATGTCCAACCGGTTGTGCCAATCGACAGTAATTTGGGCCGTTTTTCATGGGTTCGGGCCAATAATACCAAACACCGCCGAGTTATCTTCGGCGGTGTTCGCTTAGATATGGACATGGATCCGCCGGCTCAACCAGAGTCAGACAATTCAGATCCAGAGGCGGGCTAGTCTGCCTGGTTGACCTTTTCCGGCTCGTTGCGGGCATCCCAAGTGTCGGTTGCCCGCTGGATCGCTATCCGGCGATTGGTCTGTAAAGTCTCCTTGATCGTGCTGGCCCAACGAGCGGAGTTCTGAATCCCAACCAGGCTGCCTTGGAAGTGGGGCATGACGTAGCGCGCCAGAAGTTCATAGCTGCGGTTCACTTTCTCTCGTGAAGCCCAGTCTTCCACTCGAATCATGAAGCTACCAAAGCCGCCGCTCATCTCCTGCAGCCGCTCGATGCCGGCGATACAGTCGTCTGGAGTGCCAACGATCCACTGGTTATTTTTCACCATGTGGTCGACGATCTGATCGCGCGGTACGTCGGGGGCCGGATTTCCCAGAGTTTCGGCAAAGTACTCGGTTACAACGCGGGCGCCGCCCTCTCGGATATCCTCGAAGGCTTCCTTCCGGGTTTCCGCCAAGTGAACGCCGGAGACGATTCCCCAGTCCTCGCGGTGTACGGTTTTACCGTGTTCCGCCGCCGACTCTTCAGCGATGCACCAGAGGTCTTGCAAAGTTGTCTTACGGACGGTGCCCCTGGGTACGGCCATGGACAGGACGGCCGCGCCGTGCTTTCCGGCTAGAGTTACCCCCGATGGCGATTCAACGGAAGCCACCGCCACCGGAATGTGGGGCTGTTGGTATGGACGTAGTTGAAGGGTGGCTTCGTTGAGTTCGAACCAATCGCTCTTGTAGGTGATAGGCTCGGTCTCGGTCATCAGCCGAATAATGATACCTAGGGATTCGTCCATCATCTCCCGTTGCCGGGCGGGGTCGAGACCGAACATGTAGGCGTCGGTGTTCAAGGCTCCCGGCCCTACGCCTAGGATCACTCGTCCCTTGGTGAGGTGGTCAAGTAGCACCATGCGGTTGGCCACCATATAAGGGTGATGGTAGGGCAGGCTAATGACGCCGGTTCCCAACCGGATGTGCCGGGTGCGCTCGGCGGCGGTGGCGATGAATACCTCAGGCGACGCTATCGTCTCCCAACCGGCGCTATGGTGCTCACCGATGTAAGCTTCATCATAGCCCAAGGTGTCCAGCCATTGAAGTAATTCCAGGTCCCGGTCCAGGGCCAGTGTCGGGTTTTCGTTTACACGGTGGAAGGGCGCCATGAAAACTCCGAACTTCATTCTGCCGTTGACGGTCATTGGGTCCTCCTATCCTACTTCCTGTCCGAGGCCGGTTTAGCCACTTGCTGTAAATGCCGGAATCTCAGCGAATTGTTTCGACGACGGCCCTGTAGTCAAACCGGACGGAGCCTGGGGAGCGCAAGGTCGCTAGTTTGGAATCATTCTAACACGGGTATTGGGCAGCATCTACAAGGGATGGCTGAGGAACGGAGGCCGGAACCGCGGTGGCCCCGGAATCGCTCAGGAACTAGCCGCCTACGACTTGGCTTCTGCGCTCCATGAGCAGCACGTCTCGCCAGACACCGTCCATGGAACCCTTTCGTTCCTGGAAGCCGATCTCCCGAAATCCAACGCCTTTGAGCAGTGCGTTACTGGCGGGATTTTCTTTGAATAAGCCGGCTTGCAAGGACCAGATCCCGGCCTTTTCCGATGCATCGATGAGGGAGCGAAGCAACGCCTTGCCCACGCCCATACCCCGGGCATCGGCTGCCACGTACACGCTGACTTCGGCGACCCCCGAATATACCGGTCTTCGGGATACCGGGCTTAGAACCGCCCAGCCGAGAACGTTTTTGTTAGACCTGGCAACCAACCGGCAGTCCGGCCGGTGGTTGTTGTTCCAAGTGTCCCAGCTGGGCGCCTCGGTCTCGAATGTCGCATTCCTGGTCGCGATGCCCTCCAGGTAAATGGCGCGTACCGCATCCCAATCGGCGTCATACATTTTGTCTATCGTATATCCCATGACGAAACTATTCTAAATGCCGAATCCTTGAATAGTAAATGGTTCCGTCCTAGGCGTGGATGATCTAGGAACCTGACGAGTGGTCCCTACATCAATTGAGGCGATGTGATCGATTTTTTCAACGGTGTTCCCAATGGCGCGTTAGGGTAGCAGGCCAGGCATAAAAATGGTATCTTGATACGTAACCCGGCCAGGGCGGACACTTTCCGTAGGTACCGGCCCATTTTGAGGCTAAAAAGAGGAGCGACATGCCGAAGATCAAGCATATAGCCATCGCAACCCAGGACCCGGACAGAACCGCTAAGTTCTACATCGATGTATTCGGCATGCGGGAGATTGCCAAGCTGGATAGCCCCAACGCCAAGGGGTACTACCTCAGCGATGGCAACATCAACCTGGCTATCTTGGATTTCCAGAACGACCAGGTGGCTGGAGCGGAGTACGGTCAGAATTACAGCGGCATCCACCACATAGGCTTCGAAGTTGAGAACCTGGAAGAGGTAGAGAAGAAGCTGGCGGAGGCCGGCTCAGCGCCCAGGGACGACATCAATCAAGCTCTGGGAATCGCCATGCCGGGTGCTGTCCACGCAAACGTGGAAACCAAGTACACCGGTCCCAACGGTGAAATAGTCGATGTCTCCGCCACCGGATGGGTCGGCACTCGCGGATTCGATTAATCGAGATTTAAGCTATCAGCCTTTAGTCTTGTCCTGATGACTGAATGCTGACGGCTGATAGCTCGTTTACGCGGGACGAAAGGCGGGAGTTGGATTGTCTGGGTCCACTTCCGCCAGGTCCAAAACCAACTCCATGCCGGTTTTGATGTCCTGGGGATTTCTGGCGTCTACGCCAATGATTCTGGCGCTTAGCCTCGGTCCTTCTTCCAACGTTACGATTCCAGTGCAGTAGGGGTTATCCCGTCCGTAACCCTTTTTGCTCATGCTCACCGGTACGATGGAGATGCAGGTAAAGGTGCTAAGCCGGGCCATGCCGCTGAACTCGTGCCACTCCATATCCCGGCCGTGACAGGCGTGACACATAGGCCGGGGCTCCGGTGACAGGGTCCCGCAGGCGCGGCACCGCACCCCCACCAACTTTTTCTCTTGGGTTAAGTAGGCGTTGAACGCCGCCGCCGTAAACGCCCGGTTGTCCTCGGCCATCCCATCTCCTGAGTTGCCTTAGAGACACAGAGCACACGGAGATTTCCTTATTTTCTTTGTGTCTCTATGGCTATCTTCGTCTTCGTTAGCCAGCCCGCCTTAGGATATTGACCACGCAGGTGCCACCGGTGCCGCCGACGTTGTGGGTTAGGCCCAATTCAAGATTAGGATTGTTTACCTGGCGTTCCCCGGCTTCGCCCCGTAGTTGGTGGAATATCTCGGCTACCTGACCGACGCCGGAAGCCCCCACCGGATGCCCCTTGGCCTTGAGCCCTCCGGAAGTATTGATGGGCTTGTCGCCGTGCAAAGCGGTCCTGCCCTCGTCCACAGCCCGGCCGCCTTCGCCTGGTGCGAAGAAACCCAGGTCCTCGGTCGCGATGATCTCCGCGATGGTGAAGCAGTCGTGGACCTCGGCCACCTGGATGTCATCGGCAGTCACACCCGCCATCTCGTAAGCTTGGGAGGCTGCGGCTTTGGCAGCGGACAGAGAGGTTAACTCGTCGGCGTCGTGCAGCGGCCGGCCACTGGCCTGACCCGTTCCGGCGATGTCTATCGGCTTATCGGTAAAGTTGTGGGCCAGTTCGGAGGCCACCAACAAAACGCAAGCGGCGCCGTCGGTGATGGGCGCGCAATCGTAGAGCCGTAGCGGCCAGGCGATCCATGGGTTGGCTCCCGGATCGTTCAGGAAGTCCATCTCGGTTACGTATTCGGGCACCGGTTGACCCCGCTCCTGAGCCCTGGTCATGCGGCGCTCCATCAGGCTCTGGATCGTAACGTTGAATTGGGCCTTGGGATTTAGCGCCCCGTTCTCGTGATTCTTGATGGCCACTTTGAGCAGGTGGTCCAGGTTGGTGTCGTACCGGTCCATGTGGGCGGTGGCGATTGCGCCGAATATTCCGGGAAAAGTCAGCCCGGCGGGAACCTCATAAAGACCGTCGGCGGCGGTGGCCAGCACGTCGGTTACTCCCTCAGTAGGCAGGCTGGTCATTTTCTCCATGCCGCCTACGAGAACGATGTCGTAAAGCCCCGACGCTATCGCCATTACTCCTTCGCGCAGAGCGCTGCCGCTGCTGGCGCAGGCGTTCTCGATGCGGGTTACGGGTATAGGGGTCATTCCCAGCCAATCGGCGATGATGGGCGCGGTGTGGCCCTGATGCTCAAAGAGATCGGAGGAGTAATTGCCCACATATGCGCACTCGATGTCCTGAACGTCGATGCCCTGGTCTAGGTTGTCCAGCATGTCCAGGAAGGCCTCAACGAACAAGTCCCGGCTGTCTTTGTCCGCAAAGGCCCCAAACCGGGACATCCCGGCCCCAACAATGGATACCGGCCTTCCTAGTTGACGCTTGCGGCTGGTGGTTGACATAAGACGATGCCTCCCAGGTGTTGTTGGTTTTTAGAGGCGGAAGTCCGGATGATTTAATTGCCCTTCTACGCCAACATTAGGCGTCGGCCCTTGGGTACGGGCACAGGTTCTCCGAACTCGTTGGCCGTATCGATCCAAAGCTGAATCGCTTCTTGGGCGTTCTTTAGGGCTGATTCTTGGCTTTCGCCATGGGCCATACACCCTGGCAACTCAGGCAGTTCAGCGATGAATACCTGATCTTCGTCGCTCCAGTATATGATGACCTCGTACTTGTACATCAGCAGTTGCCTCGTATCTGGTACTTCAGAATGACTGACCTGACTTGCCTCATCTGGTATGGTTTCGCCTGACCGTCGTCCCGTTGAAGATTGAGTCGCTCCTCGACCCCCAATTTGACAAATATGTGGTGACTACCACGAGTTCGCTCTTCGAAACCTAAGTGGAGCAGCAATTGACGTAGCTCATCAAACCGGATATTCCTGTCGGAATCTCAGCTCAGAATGCGCCTTATCAGTCTATCATACCTACTGCTGACCATCGGCTGATGCTACTTTAGGAAGGGTCATAAGATTGGAGACCATCACGTACGGACCTTCTTATCGGGCAACTTAAAGGTTTTGCGAGAATAAGGAAAGGCACGGGCTTAATTTCGTGGTCTGACTCCTTTTCGGTTAGGACGCAATCTCGAGTGGTTGCTGCCTCACACTCCCCGTATAACCCCCTCGCACATCTCCGCGCCCTGTACGATTTCTGAAATGACCGCGGTCTCGTTGGTGGTGTGGAAAGAGCGGACGCCGATGCCCACTGGAAGGGCCACGATTCCGTTCTCAAAGAAAACGTTTGCGTCGGACCCGCCACCGGTGGCCTCCAGGCTGGGCTCCAGGCCGATCTGGGCAAGGGCCCGCCCCAACATGGTCACCGTGGGGTGGGAGGCGTCTACTTGGTACGCCTGGTAGGTGTTGCGAATGTCCAAGTCGATCCGAGCGTCCGGGTGACGGATGGCCGCTTCCTTGAAGATTCGCCGGAATTCATCTGAGTAATGGTCCAGTTTGGCGTTGTCCCGGCTGCGTATCTCGCCGTCCATGAAAGTCTCTTCGGGAATGATATTTCTCTTCAGCCCACCGTCGATGCGGCCGACGTTGGCTGTGGTCTCGGCGTCGATACGTCCCAGAGGGAGTTGGGTCAATATCTCGGCGGCGATCAGGATGGCCGACAGGCCTTTCTCCGGCTCCACGCCTGAGTGGGCGGCAATGCCCCGGATGTTGGCCGTCACCACGTTCTGAGAGGGCGCCGCGACGGAGATCCTATTGACCGCGCCTTCCCCGTCAAAGACCACGCCGGTTTTTGCGGTGATCTGAGAAAACTCGAGATTGTGTACGCCCACCAGGCCCCCTTCTTCAGCGCGGGTAAAGGCCACTTCGATGGGCCGGTGGCTGGCGCCGGCGTCTATCACTGAGGTCAACGCCTCCAACACGATGGTGAGTCCCGCCTTGCAGTCGCCCCCCAGAATAGTAGTCCCGTCGGAACGGAGAACGTCCCCGTCCAGCACCGGGCGGATGCCCCGGCCTGGCTCTACGGTGTCGATATGGGCGGACAGAAGCAATGGCTCGCCATCTCCGGGTAGTTTGGCGATGATGTTCTTGAAGCTGTCGTGGTAAATCTCAAAGCCTAAGGCTGCCAACCGGGCACTTACTTCCCGGTCAATGTCATCTTCCTCGCCTGTGGGACTATCGATGCGTATCAGGTCGGTCAATGTTTTGATCAGCCGTTCTCGAACAGCCAAAGGGACCTCCAATGTCGAAAAGTTAGGGTAGAGCTGCCACAGCCTTGATCTCTACTAGCAACTCCTCCTGCACCAAACCGTCGATGATTAGAAGGGTGTTGGGTGGGTAGTCGCCGTCGGGAAATAGGCTGGGGAACAGTTGGGTGCGAGCGTCGAGGAATGGCTGTATGGAGCTTCTCCCCACCAGATAGGTCGTGAACGCAACTACGTTGGCGAAGGTTGCCCCGGCGCCGGCTAGGACGTGACCGAGGTTCTGAAACACCTGGCGGGTTTGGGCCTCTACGTCCGGTCCCGCCAGATTACCGTTGGCGTTCACACCCACCTGACCGGCGATGTAGACGAGGCTGCCGGGAGAAACCTTTACCGCATGGGAGTAGGCGCCCAAGGGTTTGGGGGCATTGGGCGGATTGAGGGTGGTCTTTTGCAGGTCTGGCATAGTTGATATCTCCGATTAAGTCTTATATAAAGACGCCCTTGGGAGGACGATACTAGCCAACCATTATAAGGCACCCAGACGATGCCCAGAGAGGCCTTGCTCGTCTAAAGAACTCGCAGGCATTGTGGACTGACCTTGCCTGGTTACCCAGGCTCGCAGGGGGTGGTATACTCGGCGGGATGGCGGCTGAACAGTCAATGCCCCAGGTAGGTGTGGGCGTGGTGTTTTTGCGGGGTGACCGGGTCTTTTTGGCCAAACGCCACGGCTCCCACGGCGAAGATTCCTGGGCTTCGGCTGGGGGGCATCTGGAGATGGGCGAAACCTTGGAAGGGTGCGCACGGCGCGAGGCGATGGAGGAGTTGGGGGTGACCGTGGGAGACCTGCGCTTCCTGTGCGTGACTAACATCATCGCCTACGGCAAGCACTACTTGGATATAGAATTTCTAGGCGATATTGGGGGGCAAGAACCGGTGCTGGCCGAGCCTGAGGCGTTCACCGAGTCTGGATGGTTCCCAATGGACGATCTGCCCCAGCCTCTGTTTGAAGCTGTGTGGTACGCGCTAGACAGCCTGGGCACCGGCCGTTATTACTACCCAGGAAATTGAGGAAACGATCTGGTTCTGATCTGTGCAGGGGACAGCAAAAATGCTGGGGTGAAAATATGGCGGCAACCAAGGGACGCGGCTTATTGATGGTGTTTACGGACGTACCCGAAGACGTGGAAGAGGAGTTCAACCGGTGGTACGACGAAGAGCACATACCCGAGAGGCTTTCCATACCAGGGGTATTGAGCGCCGCGCGTTACACGGCTCTGGAAGGTGGTCCCAAGCATCTGGCTTGCTATGAACTGAACGAGCCGGAGGCCTGGGAATCCGATGCATGGCAGCATTACCTGATCAACCCCACGGAATGGTCAAAGCGGATGTCTCCCAGTGTGGTGGGCGACACCTACATCCGCAACCTGTACCGGTTGATATATCCGGACCCGGTGTCTGAAGAGACCGCCCAAGCCGCTATGTCGCCTTTGCTATTGGTGGGCCGTATGTCAGTGCCCCCTGCCCTGGAGTCTCAGTTTAACCATGCCTACAACACCGAACGATTGCCCCTTTGTTCAAGTATTCCCGGCTACATCCGCGCGCGCCGGTTCGAGGCCGTGATGGGCGAGCCGAAATATATTACCGTACATGAAATGCAATCGGCAGAGGTGCCGGAGAGTTCCGAGTGGAAGGCGTGGGTTGCGACGGTTACACCCGACTGGTCCAACGTGGTTCGCCCTCAAATGATCCATGAAGCCGGGTCCCCGGGAATATACGCCCGCAACGATTGAAATAAGTTGAGAGAGACCAGGATTTTGCCGCTACTTTGACCCAAGTCTAACCTTAAATGGCCGTTTAATCGGCCTTTCTTAGGGCGGTTTTCCCCCGGTGGGTGACGGTGGACATAACGAGAGGGCTTTGGTACAAAAATACCGCTCACCTACCCGTGAATCTGTTATAATACATACTAGATGTTGTAGGTGGGTGGCGTGGGGTTTCTCTAAAGTGTCACTTCGTCGCCCTCCTTTCATTATTCACATCTTTTAGGGATTATGCACATGCAGCAACAGTCCAATTCCGACTACACTGCGAAAGATATCCAAGTGCTTGAAGGGCTGGAAGCCGTTAGGGTCCGCCCGGGAATGTACATCGGCAGCACCGACCAGCGCGGTCTCCATCATTTGGTCTATGAAGTCCTCGACAATGCGGTTGACGAGGCTATGGCCGGACACTGCGACCGGGTAGTGATTACTCTGGACGCCGAAGGATTGATCACGGTCACTGACAACGGGCGTGGGATCCCCATAGATATTCATCCCGCTACCGGAAAAACCGCTTTGGAAACCGTGATGACTACCCTGCACGCCGGGGGTAAGTTCGGTGGAGGGGCATATAAGGTCACCGGTGGCCTGCACGGTGTGGGCGGTTCGGTGGTCAATGGTCTGTCCGAGCATTTAAGGGCGGAAGTACGCCGGGACGGCTGGTCCTATTCGCAGGAGTATGCTGCGGGTCTGCCGCTGGGGGAAGTGGAGAAAGGGGATAAAACCCAGGAGCACGGCACTACGATCGCCTTCCGTCCGGATCCTAAGATCTTCCCGGAAATAGAATACGATTTCGAGACCTTGGTCAGCCACTTCAAAGAGATAGCTTTCCTAAATAAAGGCCTGGAGATTCAGTTTGTCAGTTCGTGGCATGCTCTGCAGCGTGACGGCGACATAGAGCGGTCCTACTTCTTCGACGGCGGTATCGCCAATCTGGTGCGGAATTTCAACCGCAACCGTCGCGTGATGCAGCAATTGCCCTTTTACTACGAGAAGACGATTGACGATACCATGGTCGAAGTGGCAGTTCAATATAACGACAGCTTTACCGAGACCGTGTTTTCATTCGCCAACTGTATCAATACCCAGGAAGGCGGGACCCATATGACCGGGTTTCGCTCAGCCCTGACCCGGGTTATCAACGACTACGCCCGCCGCCAGTCTTTCATCAAAGACGATGCGGCCAATCTGACTGGTGAAGACGTTAGGGAGGGACTGTCAGCGGTAATCAGCGTCAAGCTTACCGACCCCCAATTTGAAGGCCAGACCAAGACCAAGCTGGGCAACACCGAAGTACGCGGTATCGTGGATTCGGTGGTCAGTGAAGGCTTGGGACGCTACCTGGAAGAGCACCTGCCCGAAAGCAAAAGGATCATCGAGAAATGTCTCACGTCTCAGCGGGCGCGCGAGGCCGCCAAGCGGGCCCGGGAACTGGTTCAACGCAAGAATGCCATGGATGGTTCCTCACTTCCCGGTAAATTGGCCGACTGCGCTGAAAGAGACCCCGCCAAATCAGAGATATATATCGTAGAGGGGGAATCGGCTGGAGGTTCGGCCAAGATGGGCCGGGACCGCCATTACCAAGCTATTCTGCCGCTGAAAGGCAAGATTCTAAATGTGGAAAGGGTGCTGCAACAACCTGACCGTATCTTGAGCCACGAGGAGATACGGGCTTTGGTCGCCGCTGTGGGCGCCGGCGAAGGCGAAGAATTTGACATAGAAAAGATCCGGTACAACAAAATCATCATTATGACCGATGCCGATGTTGACGGCTCTCACATCAGGACCTTGATACTGACATTCTTCTATCGCCGGATGCAACCAATCATAGACGCCGGCTTCTTGTACATCGCGCAACCACCCCTGTACCGGATTCAAACGGGCAAAAAGGTGCAGTATTGTTTCGACGATGAGGAGAAAGACGCTGTCCTGGGGAAGCTCAACGGCGCCCGGAATATCCATCTACAACGATACAAAGGGCTTGGCGAGATGAATCCGGACCAGTTGTGGGAAACCACCATGAATCCGGAGACTCGCCAGATGCTGCAAGTGGACATTGAGGATACTGTCGAAGTAAACAATGTCTTCTCTACTCTCATGGGTGAAGTTGTGGAGCCGCGAAAGAATTTCATTGCGGCCCATGCTCGCAGCGTGCAAAACCTCGACGTGTAGACCTCTGTAGTTCTACGCAATTTCCCGTCCCCAAATATTGCCTGTATTTGGTGATTCCGATTCGTGCCACTGGACACGAAATTCTACCGTCTTAGAATCGGTTATTGATCTACCCCGCAGACTTATCTGTGCTTCGCCATCCCGTCGGCTAGCCGAAGCCATGGAGCAGGGTTAATTAAAGCTGTATCGGGAAACCGGCTTCCGCGGGAACCAAAGATTGGGGACTCCTTAGTAAAACGACGGGTATTATTCCGGTCCCGCGTGTCCTGTCGTTGGAAATTCATCCCAAGTGGTTTATAATGAGTCAGCCGTTTAAGATGCCTTTGGCTACTGGGGTAACCGTACCGCGGATCCAAAGGCCGGGGAAAAGCCAGGAGGAAGGATTTGACCGCCAAAAAGGCTGCTCGTCAGCAGGTAAAGCGCTCGCAACGAAACCGCGGGGTGCGTAGCGCCACCAGGAATGGAGTGGCCTCGGCCCTGCGGTCCATGGCTGGAAGTGAGGTGACCCAAGCTGAGACCTCAGTTGCCCACGCTATCAGCCTATTGGACCAGGCCGTTCGAAAAGGCGTAGTGCCAAAAAACACGGCATCCCGTGGCAAGTCCCGCCTGTCCGCACGTCTCAACAATCTAAAAACTGCCAGTTCTGCCTAAGGCGTCTGGGGTCCAGCGCCTTCCCCACCTTCAATGATGTTTCTTTAGGTCCCTTCTGCCTCGTACCAGCCTGTTCAACAGCCAAACTTTGCTAACCGTTTTGATTTCGACACCGGCTGTGTCCGAAGCAATCCTCCGCTCTACCACACCAAGAGTGACAGACGGTCGTTGACACCCACTATGACCTTTGCTAGCTTGAAAATAGCTTATTTGTTCTTGGAGGGATATGGTATCGAAAAAGCGGATGCCCGCGAGACGGCAACAGATTCTGGAGTTCATCCATGACTTTAACGTGGAGAATAGCATCCCGCCGACCGTGCGGGACATCCAGAAAGCCTGCGGAATAAGCTCCACGTCGGTTGTTGACTATAATCTGAGGATATTGGAAAGGGACGGCTACCTTAACCGGCGGCCGGATGTGGCCCGCGGCATAGAGCTGCTCGATAGCGATGGCCAGCCGGTTTCCAATGCACCCAGGGTACATATCGTGGGCGCCATTGCCGCCGGTCAACCGATCCCAGCTTTTTCCACCGAGGATTCTGCATCCAGTGCGGAGTTCGATACGATCGAAGTTTCTCCCGACCTTCCCAGGCGCCACGGCTCGTTGTATGCCCTGGCTGTTCAGGGAACGTCGATGATTGACGCCTTGATAGACGACGGCGACGTAGTAATCATTAAACCAGCCAACGACGCGGTCGATGGAGATATGGTTGTTGCATGGCTCAAATCAGAAGAAGAAGCCACACTGAAGAGATTTTATCAGGAAGGAGATCAAGTGCGTCTCCAACCAGCCAACAGTCAAATGAACCCTATCTACTGTGATGCCGGCAACGTGGAGATTCGCGGTAAAGTAGTGGCCGTCATCCGCAAGTTTGGTTAGCAGACTGTCTATTGGATCCCGATACGCAGTGCGCTGATGATTACGGTGCGAGTGTAGTTGGGCTGGGTGGCGGGACCGGCGGGCCTATTTGCGGTTGTTGGATATAGCCCCGTATGTGGCGACCATGAACGGCACGGTGTAAGTCAGCGGGATTTTCCACCACAGACTGCTATTCCATTCTCCAGCTAGCAATATATCTCCCTGGTTGAGCGCGGTCAGCAGCGTTCCAACCACAACACAGGCTGCGAGCGACTTTTTGAGCATGGGCCTATGGCGCAACGTGCAGCGCAAGCACTTGGTCAGTTCGGCTGGAAAGTCTTTACCGCTTGCTGCTGCGGGGTTCAACTTAATCTTGAATCCAAAGGACCATCTTGGGTTTAATATCCGGAGACAATTGTCGCAAGTGTCTCTGCTGAGAGGCGTCTCGGCGCTGGACTCTACGGCACGCTCCATATAAAGAGACCTGTCCAAATGAATTGCCGCTGTGGTTGGTTTCTTGATGGTAGGGTCAAGGGTGAGTCACCAAGGGGGCGGCAACTCGGGTCCCGGAAGATTTGAATCGCGGCGATCTTGATAAGAATTGTAGCCGGGGCTATTTGTGGTGTCAAACCGGGCTGCGGAAGTGGCGGTAGCTCGAAAACTCGATAGGTCCGGCATTGCGCCGGCCCTATCGCATGGGTCGAATAAAAGTTTGTTCAAGACAGGACATCCCAAAAGTGTTTGGACTGCCTACGCAGAACGAGGATCATGCTGGCTAAGGCCAGGGCGATGCCGGTTCGACCGGAGCGACCTCAACAGACCTGAAAGGAGCGAGCCATGTGTTCACCGTGTCGCTGGTTAAGAGGTAGCCCAACCACTGACTGCCTGCCGCGACCAGGTTCAACTCCATTGGATGTAGTGGTTCCAGCATCCGTAACAATTGTGGGCCATGATGATTGAGGTGATTAGTATCATCATTCCCATTAACA